>Ga0126308_10000416_pt1 | contig 13988 bp, 8 predicted proteins | sample Plot55_FD_92533 | JGI IMG/M metagenome (GOLD analysis project Ga0126308, IMG submission 92533) | Serpentine soil microbial communities from UC McLaughlin Reserve, CA, USA - Plot55 | ecosystem: Environmental > Terrestrial > Soil > Grasslands | place: USA: UC McLaughlin Reserve, Lake County... | reverse complement strand
GTTTTGTTCACGTAGTACGCTCCTCCCTCCCGCCCATAGGATTGCCCTCCGGCGGGGATCTCGATTTGTTTACCCTACTTACCCAGGATTGAGTTCCCCTACCCAACCCCAACGTAACCTATTGTGCCGAACTTGAGGGTAGAACCTCTCGCGCCTAACCTGGGGAGCAGGTCGCCTCTATCTACCGGGCTTCCGGCATTGCCGATTATCGCAAACCCATGGGACAAAAGGGAGAGTCCGTCTATGCTCTTCAGTGGTTTCAAGGCGTGGTATTTGTTGTAGAAGAACTGGTTATCCAGCTCCAACCACGCTTTGCTTCCTTCACTTACCTCCATAAACTTGTCTCGTATAGATACCAGCTCCGGCATCTCCCAAGAATTCGCCGCGAAGGCAAGTGTAGGAATCACCTCATCCTCTTCGGTTATGTCCTTGTTTAGGAGGACCCGTGCAACCCGGAACAGCTCCCTGTATTGCTCCGGCACATTTTCTGGCTTACGCCCTTCCCTCACACATTGGTCGCAAAGACCATCCTTACTGTACCTGCGGGACACCATCATGGGTTCGCCTAAAGCAGCGTATCGAGAGCATTGATCTCCCATTGCGCAAGGAGCTTTGCCTTTGCGTATACTGTCCATCGGGTAGTGGCGCCGGGCTCTAAACTCTGGCGGAGCGGCCCTCTCCGCTCCTCCTTTCTATTAGTCGGTCTTCGGGTATTCTAGCGCGCTGCCACCCGCTCGAATTGCACCTCTCGCGTGCCGTCGGTCAGCAGAGCGCGGAACTGCAGCTCAGGTTGCTTTGCACTTTCTGACAATCGTGGACATCAACTTCTGCCCTCTAACTACGGCTATTGGCGATACAAGTCATTAACCATTAATGGCGAATCCGTAATGTCCTTATTAATAAACGACGAAACTCGCCCAGCGACATGGGTAGGTTACCTCCATTCACCGGGCTGCCGAGTGCAGAAATATTCGGTAAGCATCACAACGTCTGTAGGCAGCGTCGTGCATGAGTATTCAACCACGCTACAAACGCCAGCAAGCCCAAAGGACTGGAGTACCGATTCCTAAGGTTGGGAGGGCAAAACGCTGCCGAGGATGTGGCATGGAGGCTGCAGGAGCAGTCGTGTAGTGTGGCTGCCACTGTTTTTATGCAGCAGGTTGAATTTTCGGCGAAATTCATGCTCGGAAACTGAAGAACGCTTCTCTGGAAAAGAGAGGGCCGCGGCGTTGCGCCCCGGCCCTAGTAGTGGCTTCCTGCGCCGTGGTCTTATGCCAAGGCTTCGCAGACGTCGATCAGTTGCCCTTCGCCCTCCAGTGGTTGAACGAGGTTGCCTTCCTCGTCAAAGGCAAAGCTAAAGTTCCCACTAGCTACGACGAAACCCGCCTCGGGGTCGATGAGAAGGTTCCTACCCGTTACTTCCGTCACTACGACACCTTCCTCGTCCGGGGGCAGCACGCGATTGGCGCCGGTAACGCTGTAAGTCTCCGAGGTCCCGGTCTCTGGGTTCGTTAGGGTTACATCAAGGCCTGGGAAGACGAAGAGAGTGGTCCCATTGGGCAGCTCAATCGTTTTTCCTTCGCCGGTCGCCTCAACTAGCACCGGGAAGCTGCAGGTGCCGGGGAAGTCGCCAGGATTGACTAGGAGCTCAAAACCGGCATCTACGGGTGCTCCTCCTTGCCCTTTCTCTTGCCCTTGCCCTTGGGCCTGCACAACCGGGGCAAGCGACAACGCCAGCAGGGCCACCGCAGCGAACAACAACATGGTGCGCCTCATGCGCTACCTCCTTCTTCTTGCAGCCGCTCCTTCTCGTTCGGGGCTGCGTCCTTTACTTACAAGGAACAGACTAGGAGGCTTCCCTTAGTGAACTCTTAATTTCGGTACTTAGAAAATACCTACTTTTAAAAATACAAAGAGCTATTTAAAATTCCTGTGCCTTTGGTGTCCAAGCTATCCGAGCTCTCGTTCGGAGGTGGTACGTTCGGCGAAGGTCTGGGTCCTGCCGCCTACGCCGTCTTCAAGGCGGTGAAACTATTATGACGAAGGGAAGCTCGCGACCAAGCTGAAGTTGCAGGTTGTAAGCGGGTACTTAAACTACCCCACGTTTCTGGTGAAGCATCAGTAGGGATCTTCCAGAGAGCTTGACAAGGTTTTTTCGCACTAAGTACAGTGTTTACAAAGTTACCTAAGGAGTGAGAGAGGAGAACGCCTTGCATAAGGCTAAAGCATCAGGGGCTCTATCTTTGCTGACGCTCGCACTCCTTGCGGCTTTCACGACAGGTTGCAGTGTGTTTCAGTCGCAGGAGGAAGAAGGCGGAGGCAACCAGAACACGCTCACGCTCAATCTCGAGGCTGATATAGTGGATCTAAATCCGTCTACCGTCACTGACGTCTACTCCTTCAACATTTTGAATAACGTTATGGAGGGCCTCTACCGGCTGGACGAGAATGAGAAGCCTCAGCCGGCAATGGCGGAGAGCGTCGAAACTAGCGATGATGCGCTGACCTATACCTTCAAGCTGCGCGACGGCATCGAGTGGAGCAATGGTGAGCCGGTGACCTCCCAGGACTTCAAATACGCGTGGCTGAGGGCGATGGATCCCGATACGGCGAGTCAATACGCTCGCATCCTCGCTGACTACATCGATGGGGGCGCCGACTTTAACGCAGGCGAGGCGGAATCCGAGTCTGTGGGTATCGAGACACCGGATGATAGGACCCTGGTGGTTACGCTTGCGAAACCGACGACGTTCTTCCTCAGTTTGACCGCGTTCCCCACCTACTTTCCGCTCAACCAGGAGTTTGCCGAACAGCAAGGTGATCAGTTCGCCCAGAGCGCTGATGCACTCCTCTATAACGGGCCTTACACCCTTAGTGAGTTCAGCCCCTCTGAGGGCGTAACCTTTGTAAAGAACGACGTCTATTGGGACAAGGGGAACGTTAATATAGAGCAAGTTAAAGGAAGAGTCGTCAAGGAGGCTGACACGGCCGTCAACCTTTACCAATCCGGGGAGCTAGACGCTGTTAACCTGACGTCCGAATACGTAGACCAGTACAGGGACTCCCCTGAATTCACTACGCAAACGAGCTTTGGAACCGGCTACCTGGAGATGAACCAACAAGACCCCATGCTCCAGAATCAGAACATCCGTCAGGCCATTCTGAGGGGCTTGGACCGTCAGGCCTTGGCGTACGGTGTGCTCAAGAACGGCTCTCAGCCTGCGGATGGGTTCGTACCTACGGGTGTTGTTGCCGGAATAGAGGGGCAGACGTTTCGCGAGGCCGCCGGGCCGGTGGTGCCCGAGTTCGACCCTGGGCAAGCCCGGGTACTCTATGAGCAAGGCGTTCAGGAGCTGGGCAGCGAGCCTACCCTGGAGCTGCTTATTGACGACACCAGCGAGTCGCGCGACATTGCAACCTTCTTACAGTCGCAGTTTGAAGAAAACCTGGGAGCGAGGGTCGAAGTAAATCAACAGCCCTTCGACAAGATGCTCGAGCTCACCCAGAACGGCGACTACCAGCTGGCCGCCGCCGGCTGGGCCGCCGACTACAATGACCCGATGACCTTCTTGGACCTCTTTCTCTCGGACTCGCCGTCTAACCACCCCAGGCTCAGAAACGAGCGCTATGATCGGTTGGTCTCGGACGCCAAGGCCGAGGCGGACCCCCAAGAACGCCTAAACCTATTAGTCGAAGCTGAGAGAATCCTCGTGGAGGAGCAGGCCGCTATCGCACCGACAGCATATAGGGGAAGGGCCCTGCTCGTTAAGCCCTACCTTGTGAACTACAAGGAACACCCCTACGGGCCTACCCTCGAACTCAAGTCCATGAGTATCGAGAAGTAACAGAAAGGCCACAGGTATGGAGCGCAGGGGCCAGACTTCCGGTAAGGTATCCCCGCACGTTGCTGCGGCCACCGAGGGTGAGGTTTTTGGGGCCAGACTAGGATGGTGAGGTACCTTGCCCGCCGGATCGTGCTCATGTTCGTCGCGCTGGTTATAATCTGTACTGCGACCTTCTTTTTAATGCGATTACTGCCGGGGTCGCCCTTTAACGACGAAAAATTGTCCAATGAGGCCCGTGCACAGCTCGAAGCTAAGTATGGTCTGGACAAGCCGTTAGGAGTCCAGTACGCGACGTACGTGTCTAACCTGGCGCGAGGAGATCTTGGAAACTCCTTCTACTTCGAAGGCAGGCCGGTGCTCGAGATTATCCTGGTTCGGCTACCGATCTCGGCTTTCATAAGCGCCCAAGCCGTGCTGTTCGGTCTGGTGGCTGGGCTCGTGCTCGGCGTCGTAGCTGCCCTGCGGCATAACAGCGTGTGGGACTCTGTGACGACAGTGCTGGCGATTGTTGGCATCTCCGTACCGAGCTTCGTGCTGGGACCTCTCTTACAGTACTGGGTCGGGGTGAAGCTAGGGTGGCTACCGATCGCCTTTTTCGAGAGCTGGGCCCACTCCATACTACCCTCGCTGGCGCTCTCGGTCTTCGTGATCGCCACGGTGGCCAGATTCATTCGGTCGGAGATGCTGGAGGTGTTGGGACAGGACTATATTGCCTTGGCAAGGTCTAAGGGCCTGAGCAGGCTTGCGGTAGTCGTCAGGCACGTGTTGCGCAACGCCCTGATACCGTTGGTTACTGTTTTGTTCCCGCTCACCGTCTTTTTAGTGACCGGTTCGCTGGTCGTCGAGCAGATCTTCGCGATCCCCGGTATCGGTGAGCAGTTCATCCGCGCGATTGTTGTCAGCGACTACTTCATGATCATGGGTACGACTATCTTTTTCTCTGTTCTGTTCATGCTGATGCTCCTACTCCAGGACATTATCTATGGAGTGATAGACCCCCGAATGCGCCTCCCCGGGAAAACGGAGTAAAGCGTGGAACCTCAACGCCGCGAACTGGCGCCGGAGCTCTTTGAACCCGTGGGCTCCTCCACGCCGGACAGCAATGAGGTCGCCGGTCTTTCTATAGGCCTTTGGCAAGATTCCTGGCGGCGTCTTAAAAGGAACCGGGGGGCACTCACGGGGCTGGTAGTAATCTTGGTGTTGATGGTGCTGGCCGCTATTGGTCCCCTGGTCTCGCCTCACACTCCCTACGAGCAAGACCTGAGTAGCCAGTTTGTCGGACCATCATCCCAACACTGGTTCGGCACGGACGACTTTGGCCGGGACATGTGGACCCGCGTGTGGGCAGGGACGAGAATCTCGCTCTACATCGCCTTCCTGGCGGCCCTTTTGGACATAATCGTGGGTGTTAGCTACGGAGCGTCGTCGGGCCTGCTTGGAGGTAGGATTGATGAGGTGATGCAGCGCGGCATCGAGATTCTGAATGGTATACCAACCCTGATAGTAGTAGTCCTCGCCATGCTGGTGTTGAAGCCGGGAATCCTGACGATCAGTATAGCGTTGGGGATAAACGGCTGGACGTACATGGCGCTCATCACGCGGAGTCGCATCCTGCAGCTCAAAGGGCAGGAGTTTGCCCTGGCCTCACGCTCGCTGGGGGCGGGACGGATTCGTCTTCTTACGAAGCATCTCTTGCCTAACTCACTGGGCCCACTGATAGTTCAACTCATGTTAACCATCCCGGCAGCTATATTCTTTGAGGCTTTTCTGAGCTTTATCTCGCTTGGCATCCAGGTGCCGGACGCTTCGCTAGGATCGCTGATTAATGACGGGTACAGGGAGTTGAGATTCCACCCGTACCTGCTCTGGTTCCCGGCCGCCATCCTGAGCCTGCTAATGATCTGCTTCAATCTGCTCGGCGATGGGCTGCGCGACGCTCTCGACCCTAGGATGCGCGGGTAGGCGACTTGAACGGCGGCTATATCTTGGAGGCCCGGAATCTATGGGTCTCCTTTGACACATACGCCGGGGAGGCTCAAGCACTCCGCGGGGCCTCGTTTGGTTTGCACCAAAGCGAAATTTTGGCCATCGTAGGGGAATCGGGCTCGGGCAAGACAACGTTGGCCAAGACCGTGATGCGCCTGCTTCCCGAGCCTAACGGCATCGTCAGGGGCGGAGAAGTTATCTTCGAGAGGCGCAACCTGCTCAAGCTCTCTGAGAAGCAGATGCGCGGGGTGCGGGGGGCGAAGATCTCGATGATCTTCCAGGATCCTATGACCTCGCTTAACCCGACTATGCGCATCGGTCATCAGATCACAGAGAGCCTAAAGAAGCATCTCGGGCTCTCTGGGCACCGGGCGATGGGGCGGGCCGTGGAGCTGCTCAGGATGGTTGGCATCCCAAACCCTGAAGAGCGGATAAAGCAGTACCCGCACCAGTTCTCCGGCGGGATGCGCCAGAGGGCGGTCATAACCATAGCCCTCGCCTGCAACCCGCAGGTCCTTATCGCCGACGAGCCAACCACGGCTCTCGACGTCACGATTCAGGCGCAGATCCTCGAGCTTCTCAGGGATCTGCAGGAGAAGATGAGGATCTCGATTATCCTGATTAGCCATGACCTGGGAGTCGTGGCCAACATCGCTCACCGGGTCGCAGTAATGTACTCAGGAGAACTCGTCGAGACGGGTACGGTGCGCAACATCTTTCACGAACCCAAACATCCGTACACCCGAGGTCTCCTAAATTGCATCCCGACAGCAGACCGCTCGCGAGAGCTTATCTCAATACCCGGCTCTCCACCCAATCCGCTCAACCCGCCAGCTGGCTGTCCCTTCGCCGCCCGCTGTCCCCACGCAATGCGCGTCTGTGAGGTCGAGATGCCCAGCTACACTACCTTCTCTCCCGACCACCGAGCGGCCTGCTGGCTGTACCACGAGATGGCCCCGCGACGCACGGCATCCTCTGGCCCAAACAGGGGACACCCGGTGGCTAAGCAGATACCGGGCAGTGGCGCTGAGGACCGGGTGCTCCTGGAGGTAAAGGATCTGAAAAAGCACTTTCGGGTCGGCAGCAAAAGCCTACAGGCCGTAGATGGCATCTCTCTGCAGATCAAAAGGGGCGAGACGTTTGGCCTGGTAGGCGAGTCTGGGGGTGGCAAGACAACCGTCGGCAGGACGCTGATAAGGCTTTACGAACCTACGAGCGGTAAGATCCTCTACGATGGTAAAGACCTCTTCGAAGCGAAGAGAGCGAAGGCCCTCTACCGGAGGATGCAGATGATCTTCCAGGATCCCCAGGCCTCTCTTAACCCACGTATGGTTGCTCTCGACACTATCGCCGAGGGCATCGACATCCACGGCCTCGCCCTGAACAAAAAGGCTCGTCTCGAACGCGTCCATGAACTCTTGGAGACCGTTGGGTTGAGCAAAGAACACGCCAACCGCTTTCCACACGAGTTCTCTAGTGGTCAGCGCCAGAGGGTCAACATAGCCCGCGCGCTCGCGGTACACCCGGAATTCGTCGTGGCCGATGAGCCGGTCTCGGCCCTGGACGTCTCCGTTCAGGCGCAGATCATCAACCTGATGAAGAGGCTCCAGAAGGAGAAGGGCCTCACCTATCTGTTCATCTCTCACGACCTCTCGGTCGTCAGACACATCAGCGACCGCATAGGGGTGATGTACCTCGGTGTCCTCGTCGAGGTGGGCCTCGTCCACCAGCTCTACACAGACCCGCTCCACCCTTATACGCAAGCCCTGCTCTCTGCGATACCCATCCCTGACCCCGATGTCGAGCAGAAGCGGATAAGACTCGAGGGCGACGTGCCGAGCCCGATGGATCCTCCGAGTGGCTGCCGGTTCCGTACCCGCTGCCCTCACGCCATGGAAGTGTGCTCCAAACTAGTTCCCAAGATGCGTGAGATAAAGCCTGATCACTGGGCGGCATGCCATCTTTACGACGACAGACCACTGAAGGGGACTACTACTTACGAGAGCAGTGAGTGACTAGGCAAGCAGTCGACGATCTGGGTCCGTTTATCGAGCCCTAACTTTTTCAGGATATTGCGAACATGGTGTTCTGCGGTTCGCTTAGAGAGAGTGAGCTCTTGAGCGATTTGACGGTTGGTAAGCCCGCGGCCGACGAGGACCGCGACCTCCCGCTCGCGGCGGGTGAGCTCGCTCAGCGGTTCGCCTGCCGGTGACTCCTCCGGCACAGGGATCTCTGGCGCATCGGCATCTTCATTGGAGAGGGCATACTCGGCGGCCTCGTCGAGCGACATCGCTCGCCCCTCGGCCAGCGCTTCTTCCCACTCTGCCTCCCCCCCTCTGGTACGGGCGGCGGTCAGGTAGGGTTCGTGCAGCGTCCGCTCGCCGGGCGGCAATGCGATGTCGGTAGCTTCGCGTAACGCCTCCGCAGCTCCCCACAGTCGCGCCGCCCGAGTTGCCTCCCCCAAGGCTCCGGCTAGACTAGCCATACCTTCCAGGGCGTTGGTGAAGGTCGGTTTGTTCCCCACATTCTGGCTCCTTGCCAGAGCTTCTTTAAAGGAGGCCATCGCACGCTCGTAATCGCCCAAGCCCTGTACTGCAAGGCCCAAGTTGACCAAAGTTTCGGGTGTGAGCTCCTCGCCCGCACTCCCGAGCTCACGGGCGAATGACAGCGCCTCCTCACTACGTGCGATCGCCCGCTCATGCTCGCCTTGCATTAGCGCTATGTATCCTAAGTTGCAGAGAGTTGACCCGATGCGATTTGGATCCCCTACTTCCCGGGCCAGCGTAAGAGCTTCCTCCCATAGCACCTCCGCCTGTGCATAATCGCCATCTCTGTTAGCTGCCAAGATACCGAGCAGGCCGAGCACGTGGAACTTTTTTAGCGCCGTGTCAGCGTTTTGTTCCTTCTCCAACTCCCGAAGTACAGAAAGGTTCTCTTCAAGCAGCGCCGTCGCCCGCTCGTTATCGCCCTGCGCTACAGCATGAATCGCTAGGCTGTTCAGGGCCGTCGCGATATTCCCCTTATCGCCCAACTCTTGAGATTGCTTCAACATCTCTTCGTACGTCGCTTTCGTCCGCTCAGAATCACCTTGGCGTTGTACCAGCCATCCCATCCCCTCAAGCGCCTTTACCCTCGTCAGGGTCGGTGCCGGGTCCTTACCCGCAAGGGCTTGCTCCAGCCACTTCAGCCCCTCGCTCACGTAGTCTCGCGTGTACCAGAAGCGCCAGAACGCCGCGCTGAAACGGAGCCCAAGTTCGCCTTCTCGCACTTCCAGCAGCCGCGAGAGCGCCGCCCGCAGATTGTCGTGTTCCCTATCCAGCCGCTCAACCCAGCGACCCTTCTGCGGCCCGATCAGCTCCGGCTCGGCCTCTTCCGCCAAAGCGAGGAAGAAAGCAGCGTGTCGGTCCCTTACAGTGTCGGCTTTCTCGCTCTCCTCTAACCGCTCCCGAGCGTACTGGCGGATGGGCTCTAGCATCCTGTAACGTGCCACGCCTCCCGTCTCTGCCTCTGCCACCACAAGCGACTTGTCCACCAGCTTAAAGAGCAGGTCCAGGACGTCTTCTTTCTCGGCCTTGCCTCCCGGCCCCACCGCCTCCGCGGCTTCTAGCGTCCATCCGCCCGCGAAAACCGACAGTCGTCGAAACAGCTCCCGTTCAGGTTCACTCAACAGCTCGTAGCTCCAGTCCATGGCGCCCTCGAGGGTCTGCTGCCTCGGAGTAGCCGTCCGGCTGCCGCTTCTCAATAGCTTGAGCGAGCCCTTGAGCCTTTCAGAAATCTGCTCAACCGAAAGTGTTCCTACCCGTGTGGCCGCGAGCTCTATGGCAAGCGGTATGCCTTCAAGCTGCCTACATACCTCCGCCACCGCTCCTGCGTTGCGTGGGGTCAAGGCGAAGGCGGGGTTGCGATACCGGGCCCGCTCCCCAAACAGTCGAGCCGACTCGTACCTTTCCAGCTCCTCCGCCGTCAGCTGCTCTTGCGGATCGGGCAGGGAGAGGGAGGCTACTGGCCAATTCCTCTCGCCAGCGATGCCCAAGGGCTCCCGACTCGTCGCTAGGATCCGTAACTGTGGGCAAGAGTCCAAAAGGGTGTCCGCCAGTCGCGCTGCAGCGCCCACAACGTGCTCGCAGTTGTCCAGTATCACCAGCGCCTTCTTTTTCCGCAGGGCCTCCGCTACCGTATCGGCGAGGCACTGGTCAGGATCTTCGCTCACCCCGAGCACAGATGCCACGGCCTGCGGTAGAAGCGCCGGCTCCGAGAGCCCCGCTAGCTCTACCAGCCACACCCCGTCCGGGTAGGCGCCTATGAGGTCTTTGGCCGCCTCCAGGGCGAGCCGAGTCTTGCCCGAGCCACCTGTCCCTGTGAGAGTGAGAAGGCGCCCCATGGCCACCTCGCGCTTGACCTCGAGCAGCTCGCGCTCCCTCCCGACGAAGCTGGTACGGGCGGTGGGCAGATTGTGCTGACCGTCCTCAGGAGGCTCCTCCGCGAGGTGCCCATTCTTCTCGGAAGGATGAGGAGGTGGGAACTGCCCCGAAAGAATCTCTTCGCGGAGGCGGCGGCTTGCCACATCGGGCTCGGCGTCCAGCTCTCGAGACAGAATGTCCTCAAGGCGTTCATACTGCCTCAGTGCTTCTCCGCGTCGCCCCGAGAGGACGTGCAGACGCATTAAGCTTACGTGCGCCACCTCATTGATCGGCTCCTCGGCTACCACCCGCTGGAGCGCATCGATGGCCGCTCCGAACTCTTCACGCTCCTCGTATAGCGCGGCGAGCTCCAAGAGCAGCGAGAGGTGCATCCTCCGAAGCTCGCCCCGCCGCCCTTCCGCCCACTCCTCATAGAGGTCTCGCGGCAAAAGGTGCCCCGCGTACAGTTCGGTGGCAGCCCGGTAGGCCGCCGGTTCGCGGACACGCCGGGCCTCGGCAGCTACCTCCTCGAAGACCTCTGCGTCCACCCACAAGGGCACCTCCGGACACAGCTCCAGCTGTTCGCTGCGCAGACGTAGGTAGTCAGAAGAAGTGCCCGGGGTGGGAGCTAGAGCCCGGCGGGCGACGTGTAGGGCTTGGTAGAGGTTGTTGGCTGCCGCCTTCGGACCGAGGTCCGGCCAGAGCAAGTCCATCATTCGCTCGCGGTGTACCCGATGGTTCGGTGCCAGGGCCAGCAGCTTAACGAGGCTCGCGGCCTTCCTTGAGTGCCATTCGCCTTCTTCGATGGTTCTTGTTCCTACATAGACCGAGAAGCCGCCAAGCATACGAACGCGGACCGCCTCCGATACCCGTGCTGGGGAGGTTCGTGGGATGTGCTTGTTCTGTGTCGTTAGTCGAGGGTTTGCCATCAGTCCGCCTTTCGCAGCTCGGCTACCTCTGCATATAGAGGCCCGCGGCTTTGCGTTCACTCGTCTCGCGACGGGGTTGCCCTTTTTGCGGCTCCAGTGCTGTGCCCCTGCCTACATTAATATTAATTAATGCCGGCAAAACGCAAACCTGTCAAGAGGTGGAAGCAAATCAGGCGTCGTCGGAGAGGGTGCACCGCACCGGTAGATGCTCAGAGATGCCTGTAAGAGCATGGCGAGGTCCAGCTAGCTATCCGGTATGAACAAACAGGGTTCTACCGCTTTAGATTACCCACTCATAAAGTTTTGTGCTGCCGGCTACGACGACAGAGGGCCAAAGCTGGTACTGGTGCTTGGATCCCTACTACGTTTGGTACTACTACTAGAGGCTCGATAGAGACAGTAACAACCATTCCCAACCTCGCGCCGCTAGGCGTAAAAAAGAGGCGCCGGAGCAAAGCTAGGGAAAATGCTCTGAATGGAGATGACGAACTCCGGCCCTAGAGCTGGTAGTACCCTTAGGATAGCTAGCTTGAATAAGAAATTAACGAGAAAGAGAGCCCCTCACCGTTAGCGCAGGCGTCTTATTCGTAAAAGCCTCGACGAAGAGCTGCCCGTGAGACTAGAGCACGCTCTGAAAAGGGGCACCTTCGCTACCCAGGTTGCCCCTATGGTACCAGGGTGTAGGTAAGAGGGCTTGTTCACCGGGCTTCCTAGAAGGGATGATTCTCGGAACCTTGGAGGCACAAAAAGAGGGCCGGGATCTAAAAGCCCCGGCCTGAGAGATTCCTGAATTTTATTTTTAAGCTAACTAGACGGGTTGAGAATAAAGCGTCGGTAGGCGGCTCGCTGCTATTTAACGAGTTGCCGAGAAGAGTCAATGTGGGAAACCGAGGTGCACCATGGCACAAGAGGGCCGAGGCTCCTATTAGCCTCGGCCCTCTTCGTCACCCACTGGATTTGTTCTCTACACTCTCACTTAATGGGCTTCGTGTGGGCGGGTTTCTTGCCGCCTTTCCCACCCTTCTTGCCGGAGTCAGTGCCACTACTACCAGAGTCAGTACCGCCACTGTCGGTGGGGGTAGCGCTGCTGCCAGAGTCGGTGCCGCCACTGTCGATGGGGGTGTCGTTAGTACTGGTATTAGTATCGACATTGCCGGTGTTGGCATCGCCACCGCTGGTGTTGGTATCGCCACTGTCAGTATTGGTATCACCACCGCCGGAGTCGGCACTGCCACTGTCGATGGGGGTACCGCTACCGCTAGTGTCGATGCTGCCGCTGTCGGTGTTGGTATCGCCACTGCCGGTGTTGGTGTCGTCACTGCCCGGGCAAGGCCCAGGCAAACACAGGTTGGTGGAGTCGATGCTGCCGCTGTCGGTGTTGGTGTCGGTGCTGCCGGTGCAGGTACCAGCCAACCAGCAGAGGTTGGTATCGCCGTCGAGTGTAGCGCCGTCGCTTATAACGAGAGCAAAGGCTGGGCTGGTAAAGGTCATCGTGGCCGCTACCATCGCCGCTACCGACAACGCCAAAAGTCTACGCTTCATGCGCAACCTCCTTGTTCCTGCAGCCCCTGTTTCTCCTTGTGGGGCTGCGTCTTTTGCTTACAAAGAACAGAATAGGAGGCACCTCTTAGCTGACTCTTAGTTTTGGTACCTAGGTAGTACCTAATTTGGGGGAATTTCTAGATATTTTTGGTTTTGCAGCTAACCGAACGTGTTCCATTGAAAGGGGATTCGGTGCGGGTTACCTCTATGGCATCGCCAACCACTTTCCACGTTTCCTGCCGAAGCGATGGTTTTAAGATTGGACCTGACGAGGCTCGAACTCATGACCTCTGCTGTGCGAAGGCAGCGCTCTCCCGGGAGCGCCTGTTAATACTTTAGGTGCTGGTAGGCGGGCCTTGGAGTTGGTGCGGCCGGGAGCACCGCGCTTCTACTCTCTTTAAACTCTTACCACCTCTAACAGCGGGGCCAGCACTCTGGGTTAATAATGTGCGGAAGCGCAGCTCAGGTAGTTTTGCACTTTCTGACAATTGTGGGGAGGTAAATTCAGTGTAGCAAGGCTCTATTTTCGTCCGGCACCTTCCGAAAGCTCCCAGTACAAGTTGCAGCATAAATTTGGCGGAGCAACCCATGCCTACTTCCTTCACGCTCGCATTAACTCTAGTGTAGCGGTCCCGTCCTCTATCCCTGCTCTGACATTTCGTGGGTCGTCATGTCTCTATAAACACGCTCGATGCGCGTCGCTCGGTGGCTTTCGGCGTCCACCTCGATAAGCACAGCGTTGAGGGCGGCCGAGCCCCTGGACACCCCCAGACCCGGAAGCTCCTTTCCCAAGAACAGCCCCAGGAAGGCCTCCCTATCGAAACCTATTACGCTCTCCTTGGCGCCAGTCATACCTACGTCGGTCACATAGGCCATGCCACCCGGTAAGATCTGGGCGTCTGCGGTAGGGACGTGCGTATGCGTGCCTACCAAGGCTTGCAGCATACCCTCGAGGTGGTAGCCCATGGCCTGCTTCTCACTCGTGGCCTCAGCGTGCACATCCGCCAGGATAAGGTCGGCTCCTAAGGCCCTCAGATCGGCCACCGCCTGCTCAGCCGCCTTGAAGGGGGAGCGCAGGTTCTGCTGCATGAACACCCGGCCCTGCAAGTTCGCAACCCCTACCCGCACCCCGTTCGCCTGGAACGTGCCCCACCCGCGCCCCGGCAGACCTTCGCCGACGTTCGCTGGGCGTACCACCCGCGGCTCCTGGTCCAGGAACTCCTCCACCCCTTCAATATCGAAGGCGTGATTACCCAGGGTCAAGAAGTCTGCTACGGAAAGCAAAG
>Ga0126308_10000415_pt1 | contig 13995 bp, 9 predicted proteins | sample Plot55_FD_92533 | JGI IMG/M metagenome (GOLD analysis project Ga0126308, IMG submission 92533) | Serpentine soil microbial communities from UC McLaughlin Reserve, CA, USA - Plot55 | ecosystem: Environmental > Terrestrial > Soil > Grasslands | place: USA: UC McLaughlin Reserve, Lake County... | reverse complement strand
TCGAGGACATCACGCACCCTCTCCCGCCTACCCGCGGGGAAGAATGCTACGAATCCATTAACCAGTGGCGCCGGTCGCACGACCGCGAAGATGGTCGCGACCAAGACGACGGCCGCCATTGAGAAGACGTTGGCTACATTCGCGCCGACGCCCACTACTGTCGAGACCGTGCCACCCGAGAGGAAGTTCCGGGCCGAGTCAAAAAGTTGCTGCGGGTCCGGGGTGAGATCGGTTTCGAGTCCCAGCGCGCTCTGCGACCGTTCGGCGAGATCCTGGGCGTTAGAGAGGATCGTCGGGAAGGCCTCGATCAGCTGCCGGACCTGATCCTCTACGATCGAACCCAGGGCGAATCCTACCAGCCCGAGGGCGAGGGCGATGCCTGCCAAAACGATCAAAGTCCCCAAGCCGCGTCTTACGCCCCTACGGGCGAGGTAGTTCACCGGACCGCTAACGATGATCGAGACAAGGAGCGTCAGCAAGAAGACCAGGACGACCACTCGAGCCTGGTAAAGAAAGTACAGGGTGAGCAGGATCGCGAAGACCACCCCGATCCCCGCGTACATCAACCGCCCCCGCGTTCCCGCGTGCTCTACCAAGGTTTCCTAGCCTTCGGCCACCCGTTCGTACCGGTATCATACCCGACTGGGCGTCTAAAGAAGCCTGGTGATGAGTCGGGAGTAGTGAGTGGTATTCTTTCTCGGCTCATTACTCACTACTCGCGAGATTTTGTTATCTTTTCCTCCTGGCGGACGTTTGCGGGGCTTGTACGAGAAGGAGGTATTCGGTGCGGATGGGTGCTCGAGAGGCAGAGCAGCAGGAGAGGTTACTTTTCGGCGGCATGGCTCGCTGGTGGGGCGTAGACTTCTTCGGGCCCAGCTACATGAGCTCCGCCGAGCGCCGGGAAGACAAGATCTACGTCTGGATCGACCCCTTCAACATGTGGCGGCCGGAGGGTTTCCTCAAGCGCATCGCAGAGTGGCCAATCGTCCGGTCGGTGATCTTCTGGCTCCGGTTCCTCTTGCTGGTGGCAGGCTCGATCCGGGTCCTCGTCTCCTTTGTCGCCACCATGGCCGTTCTCTGGCTTTTTATAAGCCTCCTGGAGACGGGTACGGAGTCTATCGGCGGACCTGTGGGCGCCATTCTCGGATTCTTAGCCATCTTCCCCATCTTGCCGATCCTCATCCCCTTCTTCGCCGCTATGAGGTTTAGTCCCATCGGCCGCTACCACGGCGCAGAGCACAAGGCCGTCTCCGCCTATGAAGAGTATGGCGAGGTGACCCTCGAAGGCGCCAGCAGCGTTAGCCGCATTCACCCCCGCTGCGGCACCAACATACTCATCTACCTGATCCTCGTCGCCCTCCTCGACCCGTTTATAGATTGGGCACCGTGGATCGTCCTCCAGTTCATCGTAATAAGCGAAGCGTGGTTTATCCTCGGTAAGACGAAACCTTCAATAGCTCTCGGTAACTTCATGCAAAAGTACCTCACCACCTCCGAGCCTGGCCGCAAGGAGCTCGAAGTAGCCGTCGAGTCGCTTAACGAGCTTCTGCGTGCCGAAGAAGGCAAGCGCGACGCTACCAAGGACCCGGTCCTCATCCCCGCCCGGTATTAACTGCTAGGGACTACCGACAGTATTGTCTTCTTTCAGCTAGACGGTCTGCACTATTGCATGCTCTGGTTAGGCCGCGGGGCTATGTCTTGGGAGGAGTGCGCAGCCTTAGGTAAGCAAGCGTCCAGTAGGCATGATCGAAGGTTTCTACGGCGCCGGAGAACACCAGGTAGGCTATCAGCAAGAGCAGGCCGCCGACGACTCCGACCGCTATCGCTGCGGCGATGTTGTCCGCGGCGAACAGTAGCAAGGCCGGGCTGATAATGACGAGCCTCAGTACGCCGAAGACCACGAGCAGGGCTATGTCGGTCCCGGTGGCGATGGTGAACTGTATGACCTAAACCAGGAGGCTCCTGCCGAGGTTGCGCCAGAAGAGGCCGAACCCGCCGCCGACAGAATCTAAGACATTCCTTCCGCCTACCACTGGCTCTCGCGTAGCTAGCTGCGCAGCTATGAACAATGGTACTGAGATCAGGATACGCGAAACGAAGGCCAGCAGTAAAAAGAGAAAGAAGACGACGAATAGCCCAAGTGGAAAGTCCCCCGTTAGATTCTCGATGAGCGATAAAGAAACAAAGAATACGATCCCCACAGGGGCAAAGATCAAGAGGAAAAGCCCTAACGAGATCAGGAAGAATAGCGCTCTTAGTCCCAGCAGGCGCCAGAAATTGGAGAGCCCTGGGCACAGGGGCGAGCCGAAGCGGCGCGGCCCGCCCCTGTGCAGCGCGGCGACGATCTCGGTTAGTGCGGCGCGAAAGATCATGGATAGGGTTATAGAGATTAAGAGGATTACGACCACCGCGGAGACTACGATGGCTACGAACAGCGTGAGGTTCTCGGAGACCCAGCGCCCCAGCTCGAGGAGCCACGAAGTAATTCACCAGGTTAGTCTGTAGAGGGACCGACGCTCGTCGAGTAGTTGAAGTTGAAAGCGAAACCGCTACCCAGGAAGAAGCCAAAGAACCACAAGAACCGGTGGCGCCAAGCGAGCCAGAAGGCCTCGGAGATCAAAGCCCCGTAGTTCAACGTTCCAGCACCCAGGTGTCTTTCATCTTGCCGCCGCTGGAGATGTTGACGACGCGTGTGCCGGGGGCGGCCACTCTTGTCAGGGAGCCGGGTATGACCTCGACGACGTTGGGGTCTTTGGGATCCGGCGCCAGCGCGATCATCCGGTAGTCGGCGTAGGAGTCCCGGAAGGCGAAGCCGCCTTCTCTCGCCTCGCAGAGCACGTGGGTCGAGAAGTCGACCACCTCTTGGGCTATATACTCGATCGGGTTGCGTTCGACTATCCTGCGGAACCGCTCGACTGACTCCCTGGATTCCTCGGGCCCGATCATGACCTCCTTGCCACCATAACCACCCCGGCTCTTGACGACCAGATCCTCGAAGTGCTCCATAACGTACCGGCGCTCTTCAGTGACGGCAAGCGACCATGTTTTGGCGCTCTTTATCAATGGCTCCTCGCCGAGGTAGGTCCGGACCATCTGGGGTACAAAGGCCTCTACGCCCTTATCATCAACCACCTCCGAATTGGGGGCGAAGAGGACGTGTACTTTGCCCTCAAAGTGGCAGTCTATAAGCTTCGGCAGGTTCGCATATAGTACGTTTTCGTCGACTCGCTCGTAGACGACGTCTATCCTGCGGCCCGTCGGCTCGTGTATTAGATACCCGTCTAGGTCGAAGCCTAAATCCTTAGTCTCCGCAAGGATCGCGCCCATCTCCTTCGCATAGATGTGGTGATCCAGATAAAACTGGTCGGTAGGCCCGCTCGTGACGACCGCGAGCGTCGCCTCTGGACCCTTGGGCGAGGCTGCCCTTAAAGAATAGCCTAACCGCCCGAGCCAGCCGTCCAAAGAAAGGACCGGGAGCTTGGATAAGGTTTCGGGAAAGAAGACCTCATGGCTCATCCTGCGGCGCCGGGTCATAGCGGCGAGCCCCACGGGCATCTTGGCGTTCTGCTCGATCACGACAAACTCCCAGCCGCCGCTCCGGCCGCTTCTCTCGCTCTCGACCGCTACCACGTCGAAGGCTACCTGCCGGACCGGTACCTCTCCGAAGCGGTTCGGGACGTCTGCATCGTAAAGGATGCTCGTCTCGATGATCTCTTTGGGTACGATATCTTGGGTACCGACTTCAAGCCTGCGCACGAACTCGTTGATAGCTCGTATCCTCTGAGCAAGGCCCTCCTCGAGGCGCTTCCAATCAGCGGCGGGTAAGATACGGGGGAACCAGTCAGTTGGGTGGGTCTTGTCGCCTTTTTTGATGCCAAAGATGTGCTGCTCGTCTAGAAGGAGGCTGTGCGCCTGACGAAGGTTCTCCTCCCAACGCTCAGGACCGATCTTTGCGAGCTCCTCAAAGAGGGTTTTATAGACGAAGCGCGGCTCGCCATCGGGCCAAAAGACCTCGTTCGCGCTTGGCAGCGCATGCTCGAATACGATTGATCTCATGAATCGAAGATTATACGTTGCCAACCAGAGGAGCAGGAAAGCCGAACTCGTTCCATGAGACCGACCAAAAGAACGAACCGGAACACAGCTAGTTAAGCGAGACACTTCTACGGCTGCAGATTGCTCTTAGCGGCGCCGTCGCTTAGCTTTGCTAACCGCTCGCAACGTCGGACGTTACCCACGCTCTACTCCGAAAGATTTTCTCGCAAGATGCCAGCCAGGCGTTCCTCGGAGCATCTGAGGGCCGGAGAAAGCTGTTCCGAACTACCGCCTCCGAACATAACCTGGGGAAGATCCCCGCGTCGGCCCACGTGCACGAGGCTATTTACTTTGTTACACCCTCCCGGTTGGGCTTCGCACGAGAGTGTATGCTTGAGGAAGTGAGGCAAGCGAACGAGAACGACTTAGTGGAACGGCTGCTCGCCGGGGATCGGCGTGCGCTGGCGCGGGTGATCTCGAAGATCGAGGGTGGGGATTCAGAGATGCCTGAGCTCGTCTCCGAGCTCTACCCGTATACCGGCGACGCCGCAACCGTTGGCTTCACCGGACCGCCCGGCGTTGGCAAGAGCAGCATCATCGCTAAGCTTATAGAGCTTTACCGGACAGAGGGCAAAAAGGTCGGTGTGGTCTCGGTTGACCCTTCAAGCCCGTTCTCGAGGGGCGCTATCTTAGGCGACCGTATTCGTCTTACGGACTACTTCCTCGATCCTGGGGTCTTTATCCGCTCGATGGGGAGCCGAGGTCATCTCGGGGGCTTGGCTGACGCGTCTCGGCTCGCCGGTTTGGCGATGGAGGCCTACGGGATGGACGTGGTGCTCTACGAGACCGTCGGGGTGGGGCAGGGGGAGGTAGAGGTTGCGTCAGTGGCTGAGACCGTAGTGCTGGTTCTACAGCCGGGGACGGGGGACTCCGTGCAGGCCTTAAAGGCCGGGGTGATGGAAATTGCGGACATCTTCTGTATCAACAAGGCTGACCACCCGCAGGCTCCTGGAACCACAGCGGAGGTGCGCTCGATTTTGGAGATTGGACATGAGCTCGACCCAGACATCCCGATACCTCCTATAGTTATGACCCGGGGTGACAACGGCGAGGGCGTTAAGGAGCTGAAGGAGAAGATCGAGGAGCACCGGACGTTCCTTATCGAGAGCGGAAGCTTGGAGAAACGCCGTCTCGCCTCTATAAAAGAGTTCATCCTCTCCTGGGCAACGAACAAGACGGAGAAGGCGCTTAAGGAGCGTCTCAAAATGGAGGACGCTAGACTAACGGAGAGGGTTTACAGGCGCGAGCTCGATCCTATATCCGCCGCCGAGGCGCTCTACAAGAAAGCTTAGCCAGCCGTCGAGTCCTCTCGTTAGCGCCGCGGGGATGGCGAGAAGCGATGGGAGGTAGGGGGTGCACCGTTGCCGCGCCGGCGCTCTTGTTGTTGATATGTAAGAGCTAACTACGTTGTCGCGACGTTGCGGATATTGTATCGACACGTTTATCGTAGCAGCGGGCGTGGTACCCCAGTAATTCAGCCACCCAGAAAACGTGTTCGGTTGCGCTTCCCAGACGCTAACTGGCACCGTCGCTTACCCTGCCTTCGAGCCGAGCGTACTCGCTGCCGAAGGACCAGACGAGAGGTACGGCTCGCCAGGATGCGCGAGCGGGTTTCCTTCAACGGTGGCGAGTTCGAGCTTCGGAACCAGCCGAGTGAGGGTGGACGTTGCGCCACCGCCCGAGCCAGCAGAAAGACCCGCCGGTGTGCTGCCCAGCGAGCCGCTGACACCACGGAGACCTAGGGAGCTTCAGGTGTTGGGCCTCATAGCATAGGGGAATATAAGATCGCCCATATCCTGGTGCTCAGCCCCGGCGCCGTGAAGAACCACGTGTAGCACACTGTTGCCGGGCTTCGAGTCTCCGACCACGCTCGGACAGTGGTGAGGGTCTAGGAGCTAAAGCTCATCACCCCGCCCGGTTGCTAAGTTACGCTGGATTTTTCGGCGCCCTACAGCGGGTTGCAGTAAAGTTGGTCCGGTAGGAGATAGCAAGGCGTCTACAGTCTTCTTGCGCAGGTCCTGCAAGCATCTCCAAATTATCGATCTGCCCGTGGTCCAATCACTACGCTCGGCGTCCGCCATGTTTCGGTTACGAGGGTCGAGCCTTTAACCTTCGCGGTAGCCGCCATAAGACCCTATATAGTAATGCTAGAATAGCCGGCTATGCAGGACGAAAGGCTGGGAGAGAATACTACTGTCGGAAAGACCGAGGGTCTCGCGCGCCTCCGGGAGGCGGCGGCGCACCCGGCCTCCGAGCAGGCCGTCGCCCGGCAGAGGGATAAGGGCAAGCTTACGGCGCGCGAAAGGATCGAGCTCCTTTTAGACCCCGGCACTTTCGTCGAGCTGGATCGCTATCGGGTTCACCGCTCGTACAACTTCGGGTTGGAGAAGAACCGTCCGCTTGGCGACGGGGTGGTAACGGGATACGGCGAGGTTGCGGGCCGCAAGGTCTGCGTATTCTCGCAGGACTTTACGGTGTTTGGGGGTTCTTTAGGCGAGGTTTACGCGCAGAAGATCTGCAAGGTAATGGATCTCGCGATCAGTACGGGTTGCCCGGTCGTCGGGATCAACGACTCAGGTGGGGCGCGCATTCAGGAGGGCGTGGTCTCTTTAGCCGGCTACGCGGAGATTTTTCACCGAAACGTTCTGGCCTCCGGGGTTGTGCCCCAGATCAGCGTTATCATGGGCCCCTGCGCCGGTGGCGCCGTCTACTCCCCGGCAATAACGGACTTCATCTTTATGGTCGAGGAGACGAGCCACATGTTTATTACCGGCCCCGACGTTATAAAAAGCGTCACGGGCGAAAATGTCTCCTTTGAAGACTTAGGCGGCGCAGGCACCCACAACACGAGAAGCGGGGTCGCCCACTTCTCTTCCTCCGATGAGGAGACCTGTCTTGAAGACGTTCGGTATCTGCTCTCCTTTCTGCCGGAGAACAACTTAGAGAGTGCGCCATACTACAAGCCTACCGACGACCCGGAGCGGATGGATGAGGAGCTCACCTCTCTCATCCCGGACTCACCCCAGCGGCCCTACGATATTCGCGGGGCGATAGAGGGAATTATGGACGACGGGGAGTTCTTCGAGGTGCAGGAGGGGTGGGCACAGAACCTGGTTGTAGGTTTCGCCCGTCTCGACGGGCACGCCGTTGGCATCGTCGGTAACCAGCCTTCGGTGCTGGCCGGGACGCTCGACATTGACGCGAGCGTGAAAGGGGCGCGGTTCGTTAGGTTCTGCGACGCTTTCAACATACCTCTCGTCACGTTCGTAGATGTGCCGGGTTTCCTGCCGGGAACAGATCAAGAGTGGGGCGGCATCATCCGCCACGGGGCAAAGCTTCTCTATGCCTTCTCCGAGGCTACGGTACCAAAGATGACCGTCATCACACGCAAAGCTTACGGGGGGGCTTACGACGTCATGTGCTCCAAACATATCGGGGCGGACGTAAACGTGTCGTGGCCGACGGGTGAGATAGCGGTGATGGGGGCGACGGCGGCCGTGAACATTATCTTCCGGCGCGAGATTGCTGAGGCCGAAGATCCGGAGGCGAAACGTCAGGAGCTCATCGCCGGCTACGAGGAACGGTTCAACAACCCGCTGGTCGCCGCCGAGATGGGCTACATAGACGACGTTGTAGACCCGCGCGAGACCCGCCCGTACCTCATAAAAGCCTTGCAGATGGTCCGCACCAAGCGTCCCGCGCGACCGCCGCGCAAGCACGGAAACATTCCCCTTTGATGGTAGAACCTGATCCCGGCCCGGAGGAGGTCGCGGCGATAATAGCTGCGCTCGCGGTCATACGTAAGGATCGCAAAGGCCCGGAAGAGGCTAATACTCTGTATCGAAGCCGGTGGAGGCTCGCGGGCCTACTCGGGCACGCGGTGCCACCGGGGATGGAGTTGGAGGGTTCCTTGTGGTCCTACTCCAACTGGGAAGGCATGGTCTAGGTGTTTGACAAGGTCCTGGTCGCGAACCGCGGGGAGATCGCCGTCCGTATCGTCCGGGCGCTAAGGGAGATGGGCGTGGGTAGCGTGGCAGTGTACTCGGACGTTGACCGGGAGTCCTTTCACGTGCGCCTCGCCGATGAGGCGTACCACATAGGTGCAGCACCTGCGACACAGAGCTACCTGAACGTGCAGAGGCTGACCGGGGTGGCGAAGCATTCGGGCGCCGAGGCGGTCCATCCAGGGTACGGGTTTTTGGCAGAGAGCGCAGTCTTTGCGCGGACGGTAGAGGAAGCTGGACTAGGCTGGATCGGACCTCACCCAGAGGCTATAGAGGCGATGGGAAGCAAGGTGAAGAGCCGGCACATCATGTCCGAAGCGGGAGTGCCAACTATCCCGGGTACGCAGGAGCCGATCTTATCAGCGGACGAGGTTAGCGCCTTTGCCGAAGCATACGGCTACCCGGTGGCGGTAAAGGCTTCGGCGGGTGGCGGCGGCAAGGGGTTCGCGGTTGCTGAGAACGCGTTGGGGGCGGAGGAATCCTACTCGAGAGCGAGCCGGGAGGGGGAGGCGTACTTCGGGAATGGGTCGGTTTACCTGGAGAAGTATCTGCCGAGCCCGCGGCATATAGAGATACAGGTAGTTCGCGACAAGCACGGAAACGCGGTGCACCTTGGCGAGCGGGACTGCTCGATCCAGCGCAGACACCAGAAGCTCCTCGAGGAGTGTCCGAGCCCCGCGATAGACCCTGCTACGCGCGAGGCGATGGGGCGGACGGCGCTCCTGGCTGCCGAAGCAGTGGGCTACGACAATGTCGGGACGGTGGAGTTTTTGGTGCAGGACAAGGAGTTTTACTTTTTGGAGATGAACACCAGGGTCCAGGTCGAACACCCCGTCACCGAGGAGGTCACGGGGATAGACATCGTGCAGACCGGTATACGCATCGCTGCTGGGGAAAAGCTCCCGTTTTCCCAAGAGGAAGTCGCCTGGCGGGGGCACGCGATCGAGGCCCGCGTAAACGCCGAGGACGTCGTGAACGGCTTCGTTCCGAACCCGGGAACCGTGAGCACTTACGAGGAGCCGGGTGGCCCAGGCGTTCGGGTGGACTCGGCTTTAAGGGGACCGAGTGTAGTGCCGGAGACCTACGACCCGCTCTTCGCCAAGCTCATCGTTCGGGGTGTGGATCGGGGGGACGCTCTACGACGTCTCAGGCGGGCTCTTCGGGAGTTCAGAATCGAGGGCATCGCCACTACACTGCCGTTCTTCGAGGCTATCTTGGATGACGAGGCCTTTGTAGAGGGGAGGTATACGACAGGGTATGTGGCGGAGCGACTCGGTAGGTTGAAGATCGAGGCGCGACCGGTCGAGGATGGGGGGGACGGGCCGTCGGAGAAGGGCGCTCGGGAAGTCGAGGTCGAGGTCAACGGCAAGCTTTTCCAGGTGAAGGTGTATGCTGAGGGGGCTGGGGTGGGTGACATCAGCGCGCGAGAGGTAACAAAGGCCCCAGCACGGCGGCGAGAGAGCGCGGGGGGGCGGGGGGCGGCTGTCGCCGGGGGTACAACAACAGCGCCGATGCAGGGGACGATCGTGAAGGTGTTCGTCGAGAAGGGGCAAGAGGTTTCGCTCGACGATCCGGTGTGTACCTTGGAGGCGATGAAGATGGAGAGCGAGATCCGGGCGAAAAAAGACGGCGTGGTCTCAGAGGTTCTCGTCGAGGCCGGCAAGACCGTTCGCTCCGGCGATCCCCTCGTAGTTATAGAGTAGTCTCGGGCTCACGTATGGCCGAGTACGCAGCGGATTTCGAGTGGCGAGGCGAGGGTGAGGAAGCCGAGATCGTGCTCTACGCCCCCAACTCCACCGTCGCCGATTGGGCCTTTGAGAGGACAAGGCTCGCTGCCCAGCTCCCCGGGGTGACGAGCCCCCTCTACGCCGCCGCCTCGTCGCGCGAAGCACGGACCTTCGGTTCGGTTGCGGCCTCGGAGACACACGTAGCTCCGGACCTTATGAGTGCTCCGGCATGGGATCTCTTGATCGTCGCCAGCGTGCCGATCGAGAATCTCAATGAGTTACCCGAGGAGATGCGGCGTCTGATCTCCTGCAAGCTCTCCGAGATCACGTTGCCGGATATCGGCGAGGCGGAGGTGCGTAGAGCCGTAGAGTTTGGCCCGCTCTGGGCTGCCGAGGAGGGGCTCATAGAAGAGGAGGATCTCTCGCTCTTCGCCCAAGAAGAGGCTGGTGATGCCGACGTTTTAGGTAGGCGTTCTGTTTCGGCGGGGGCGCGAGACTGGACGAGGCCGGGAAAGGTGCACGCCTTCCGGATAGCAGAGCTTTTGGACTACGAGGGAGCTGAGAGTTTGGGGCTAGACCCAGGAGCGCTCGCGCTGGCCGTTTCGGTGGGAAGCGAGGACCTAGGCCGGCTTGCTATTGCTGGGCACCGCGAGCGAATCCTTGCCAGAGCCTCTGGTGGAGACTTCGGCGCTCCGATTGACCTACCCGCTGCACCGGTGGATACAGAAGAAGCCCGGGACCTGCTAGCCGCTACAGGCGCTGTGGCGAACTACGCCGCTGGACGCGCGGCCCTCGTCTTGTATGCCCTCCGACAGGTGCTGAGGGAAGATGCCGGGGCTTTACACCTCCGGGCGGCCCCTCTTATCGGGGGGCTAGAGGAGCGAGACGGACATGTTTCGCACCGCAATGGTCTCGCGGCAGTTGGAGCTGGGGAAGCGCTCATCGTAGGACGGACGGTTGCCGCGGGGACTGACGGGATGCTGAGAAGCGCGCCATCCTTTGAGGTTCCGGAGGAGGATGGACGGTGGGCCTGGGAGGAGGCCGGCATCCTTACGCGCTGGGCGACTCTGGAGTCGTTGGGTGATCTTGCGTAACCAAAGGCGCGATAGGCTCGTCTACTAACGGTAGACGAGCCTATCGCGGGCGTTCAGTAGTGCCCTAGCGATGACCGAAGCTGCTTACATGGAGGTCCGGCGCGGGGGGAAGCAGTGGAAACAACCGGTAGCCGTCTGCTCTTCCTTACACGCTAGCTGCTTTTAGCTGCTTAGTCGGCGCACCAAGAAGAAGAGTCGGAGCCTTTGATGACAACCCCAGCCCTTCTTATGAGCTCACCCCAAGGTCTGCCTTCTTCTCGCCCTCGCCTTGCGCCGTACTTCTTCGCCCTTCCTCTCCAACGCCTCAAGTCTGGGAAGCATCTTTCGGTACCGAGCGAAGACCGGATGGTCGGTGTTTAAGGTACGCTGCTTCGACAGGGTTCTCTTGCCCCTTGCGCCTCGTCTAGCCACGGTATTTACCTCCTGGTATCAAGGGCGGAGGGAGAATGAACTGCCATCCCTTATACGCATTGTAACTCTTTGTCGCCTGTTTTGTGACGAGCAGCGAAGTTAGCGCATAGCAAGGGACCGGAGCCCTAAGAGAGTAAGGATCCCGGTCCTTCTCTTTGTCTGGTACCCTCGTCTTGAACGGGAGTTTCATATAGAAAAAGTGCGAGTTCCCTCTATTCACCGGAATGCTTAGAGAAACTGTCTGATAGATGCAGGCAAGGCCTAAACCAAAGTCCCGTGAGCGCGCAAAGCGGAGCGAAAAGCTATATCTTGCTGTTTTGTGAGCCCAAAGACACCTCAGTGAGAAGTTACTAGTTAATTATCAGACAGTTTTTAGAGAACCTGTCTGAAAAGTCCGGAGAGATCACGAGCTGATGCCTCATGAGTCAGCGAAATGGGGATTCTTTGCCCCTTTTCGCCCTATTGTGTCATCTAATACGCATGGTGGAGACACACTCCCACTAGTTCTCGGACAAGCTCAGAAGAGGTGTTCTCGGAAACCCGTATTCAGGGTTCTGAGTAGATTCAGGCCGATTGTGCCTTTCTCACCCGCTATTAGCCTCCTGTGTTCAAAGAGAAACCACAATATGGGCGTGGTGTTGGATAAGTATTCACTGTAGCGAACGCGGCAACTCGCCTTCTAATTCTAGGCGCAATCAGCTCTAGATGCACTCTGTTTAACTAACAGCACATCCTTGAGCTAGAGTTTCGCGTGAATCTCCGTCTGAGCCGCGAGGATCGCTCGAGATGGCCTTGGAGGGCACGTAAACTTCAGGAGAGAGGAGGGTGATTATCAGCAGAAGGACTTTTATTGACTAACTTTACCTTCGCGTCCCGTGCCTCTCTTCTTTACCAGTTACTAGCCATTCTGACATGTGGCCACCCGCTCAAAGCATAGTTCTCGTAAGCCTTCGGAGACCTAGGCGCTGAACAGAAACCCGCCGGTTGTGTAACTGCGGATGCCACACGAGCGCGCGCTGTTCTCAAAAACGCACCAGAACTTTGAGGTTCGGTATATTCCTCATCGAGGTATCCTAAATGAACCTGGCGCTAGTCAAGTATTCTTTGTTGAACAGCCACTTCGACTGTAGGAAGCAGACAAGGATAATAGCGAGGCCGAGAAGTGTCGGTCTTGAGACGAGATGCAAACGCTGAACATACAGAGGACGGCGAGGAGACAAGCCCGACGTCAAGACCCAGTACACAACGCCTCGCCGAGAACCAAGAGGAGGCACGGTGAACAAGACGACGGACGACACAAGGAAGGCGTACCTTGCGGCGGCGCGTGCTGCGCTACGCGCGAGCGACCCCATCATGCTCCGCTTGATAGACGCCTGGCCAGATCTTGACCCTCACGGTTGGCAGCGCGCCTGGCGCCAGGAGCTGCCGGCCACGGGGCTCTTTGGATCGTTGCTGCGCCAGATCGTTGGCCAGCAGATTTCCGTTGGCGCCGCGAGCGCGATCCTCGGCCGCTTCGCCGCTCTCTTCGACGAAGAAGAGCCTACCCCTTCGAGGCTTTTGGCCATCGATCCGGAGCGGCTGCGTGCGGCGGGCCTCTCGCGGCAGAAAGCTTCTTGCGTACGCGACCTCGCTCAGCACGTCGAGCGCGGTGACATAGAACTCGAGCGCCTCGCAGAGCTGACAGACGACGAGGTGCGAAAGCAGCTCACAGCCGTCAAAGGGATCGGGGGCTGGTCGGCGGATATGGTACTGCTCGTGGACCTCGGTAGGCCTGACATTCTACCCTCGGGAGACCTGGGTGTACGTAAGGCAATACAAAGAGCCTATGGATTGCCTACACTCCCTACCCCTAAGGAGGTGGATCTAGTTGGTGAAAAATGGCGCCCTCACCGCTCACTCGCTACAAGTTATCTCTACGCTTCGCTTCAGGACTAGGCTAGTTCAAATCTGACAAGCAAACCAACAGATGCGCCGCTCTCCTAGAGAGAGATCATCTCAACTTCGCTTGAAGTCGAATTAACCAACCACGTTGGACTGAAATTTCGCGCTCTGCTAGCCCAGAGTGGTACCCAGCGGCCAGAATTGGCGAGACCTTAGGAAGGGAGATGCGGCGCGGCTTGCTCCGTTAGGTTCGTTCCCGCCGCCACGTTCATAGTGAGCTTATCTAGGGCGGGACCTCTTCCGGAGTAGGTAGCTACCCCTCCTGCTCCCGTCGGCGGCGCGTCTTGCCTTATCGGTTCTGTCTCGGGCAGATCTCCGGACGGCTCTGTCCTCGGCGGTACGACGCCTCGCCCTTTCAAGCGTGGAAGAGCACGCTCGAGAGATCGTAGATGGTGTTTACGCTAATTTGCAAGAGTTTTTAACACTCGTAAAACCGCAATACTATCTGCGTTTGCACAGCAGAGGTCAAGGGTTCGAATCCCCTCGGCTTCACTTCAAAAACTTACCTGTTGCAGGCAAAGAGCAACGAAGCAAAACAGCTGGGGTTCAGGAGCCCTCCCGTCCCTTTGGCACAAGTAATCCTCTAGCTGAGTTGTTCTCAGAGGTTTTTGAAGCATCGTTGTTCTGGTGCTTCGTCTTTTTATTTGGCGTAAGGGATAGCCCAAGTATCTCTACGCATCGTGCCCAGGTTTCCTGTTCTCCTTGAATCTGGATCTCTCCTGA
>Ga0126308_10000414_pt1 | contig 13996 bp, 12 predicted proteins | sample Plot55_FD_92533 | JGI IMG/M metagenome (GOLD analysis project Ga0126308, IMG submission 92533) | Serpentine soil microbial communities from UC McLaughlin Reserve, CA, USA - Plot55 | ecosystem: Environmental > Terrestrial > Soil > Grasslands | place: USA: UC McLaughlin Reserve, Lake County... | reverse complement strand
GCTGACCCCACGTCACCCTCCCGTCCCGTGGCCGCTCGCCTGCTCACGAACCGCTCGTCTGCCTAGAGGTCCGCCGCCGCCTCGGCCATCGGAGTCGTCCCCGCGTGCGGCCCGGCCTCAGCCCGCCGGGCCTGCTCAGCCAGCAGCGCGACCACTGCCCCGACCAATGCCACCACCGCCAGCCCTGCCCTCAAGCTGCCGAACGCCTCCGAGACCAGCCCGATCGCCGGTGGCCCGACCAGGAACCCGGTGTAACCAGCGGTGGCCACCGCGGCGATCGCTGTGCCGGTTGGTACTCCCGGCGTGCGCCCGGCCGCCGAGAGGAGGACGGGGAAGGCTGCCGCCAGTCCCGCCCCGACGCAGGCGAAGCCGATCAGCGCAGCTGGCACCGTCCCGACCAGGAGCGCCACCCCCACCCCCAGTGCCACCAGCGTCCCACCGCCCCGGATCACCCGGACTGGTCCCAGTCGCTGCACCAGCCCGTCGCCGGCGAAGCGGCCGGCAGCCATTGTCAGCGAGAAGGCGGTGTAGCCCCAGCCCCCTACCGCGGCGGTCGCCCCCAGCACGTCACGTAGGTAAACGGCGCCCCAGTCCGCCACCGCCCCCTCGGCCAGCAGCACCCCGAAGGCCAGGGCGCCCACACCAGCCAGCGGGCCGACGGGCAGAGCAAATGCCGGGCCGTCATCGTCGCCCTCGGCCGCGACAAGCACGAGGGACCGGGCGGCCACTAGCGCCAGCACCGCCAGCGCAACTCCCGTGCAAAGCAGATGGGGGGCGGGAGGGATACCGCGGCCGGCGACCAGGCCGGCGACGAAGGAGCCGATCAGCGTCCCGGTGGAGAACATCCCATGGAATGACGACATGATCGGGCGACCCCAGCGCTCCTCGACCGCCACCGCCTGGGCGTTCATCGCCACGTCCAGTGCGCCGTAGGCCGCGCCGAAGACGAAGAGCGCGGCGAACAGCAGTGGCGCCGAGGGCGCCAGCGCCGGCAAGACCAGAGTGGCACATGCCAGGAGGGCAGTCGCAACCGTGACCCGCCGGCTGCCGAAGCGGGCAATCGTCCAACCGGAGCCGGTCATCGCCACGACGGAGCCGGCCGCCGTGCCGAGCAGGGCCAGTCCCAACGTCGCGTCGTCCAGCCGCAGCTCGGCCTTGATGTCGGGAATGCGCACTGCCCAGGCGCTGAACGAGACCCCTGCCAGGACGAAGTACGCGACGACGGCAGCGCGGGCACCGCCGACCTCTCCCCGGAACCATGGAACCATGCGTGCCCTTCCCCACTGCCGCCCGGGCGGGCCGGACCACCCGTCCCGGAGTGTGCAAGGATAGGGCCGCGGATCGACCCGACGTGAGAGCCGCCACGGAGCTTTCGGTTCTCTGAACGCCCATTATCGGAGCCACACTTCCCTATTTGCCGCTTGACGGCGTAGGGTTCCGGTTCCAGATAACGCAGATATTCCTGGGTTATCGGGTCCACTTCTTACGACTACGCAGTAGAACTCTTCTCTGCCTCGCTAGCGTGGAGCTACACGAGGTGGTAGACCCAGATCAGCCGAAGGCGCACCCGCCGACCACACGCTAGACACACTTCATCGCGTGGCGGCTGACGGATAAAGACCTGGGATGTCCAGGTGAGACACGTCTCGCATCGAAGGTGTGCCAGCCATGCGCGGAGCCGGGAGATCATCGTTGTCTCAGAAACGAGAAACTGATCACCCTGATGCAAGCACTCCGGCGCTCGTGCCGTGGGAAACCAGGCTTGCGCGGCCGCAAGATGGAAAGGGGTTCAGGTCCCTGAGCAACACCCGAGACGATTGTCCTGGGCGCGTTCACGACTCGGCGTTCAGCCCGGCGTAACGCGTAGCTTCATCCCAGTTGATGTTGAGTCCGCGGGCGATGTGGGGTAGCAGCTCGCTAAGCTCTATGGCGTACCAGGCGCCGCTGCCACCGCGTGCCTGCTCGAACGCATGGGCGCACCATTTGTGAGTCTTTAACAGGACACAATCATCCCATTGTGAGGTTGCAGTTCGACTCGGAGGCATTGTCTCCTGGGTAATTGTGGCCAAATCAATCCAACTCGACCCACTGGTAGGCGTATTTGTCAAGATAGACTGCGTTGGGCGTGGTCGCGGCCCGGGTGGTCCGACGCCTACGAACTTACACCCCTAAGAGGCCGGGGCGCACCGCTCCCAATTCCGTGCCAACCATTGAGCAAGCCGTCCCCTTCGAGGGGCGACTGCTGCTCTCGCCGAGACGCGGATTGGCGCTGGTGATGGCGTCATGAATCGAGCGTGGCGATCGCGGGAGCTTACCAAACTTGAAGCGATCAGATACTTGCTATTGTCATGACTCTATGACATCATGTCTAAAACCGAACTGGGAATGATGAAGGGTCTCTCCAACGCAGGAGGGAGCTGGCGATGTCAGCCACGGCCGAACGCAAGCTGTTCTCTCCACACAATGGACGATTGGATGACCCCGGTGGCGCTGGCGAGCTTGATCACTCCAGCCCGATCCCGCTCTACCATCAGGTCTACAGTGCGATCCTGCACGACATCCGTGAGGGACGGCTGCGTCTCGGCGATACCCTTCCCACAGAGGCCGAGATCGGCGCGCGCTTCGGCGTCAGCCGGATCACTGTCCGGCAGGCAATCGCCGACCTCGTCCGAGCTGGTCACCTCATGCGCGAACGGCCGCGCGGCCCGCTCGTCATCAAGAGTGCGCCGATCGAGCAGCGCCTCGCCCGGCTGACCGAGTTTTTCATCGCCGACGCGCTTGCGCAAGGTCACGACCCGAAGTTCGCCTTCCTCGGCGCGCGGCGGACCAGCGCTGAGGGGAAGTCGGCGCCGCTTGAACTCCACGCTTCGGACATCGTGACGCGCATCGACCGCCTGCTCCTTGATCGTGATGAACCACTGGCGTTGCTCACGAGTTACATCCCCGAGCGCTGTTGCCCGAATCTGGACGCCCTCGATCTGAGCGGGTCCATCGTGCGGGTGCTGGAAGAGCACTACGGGCTGCGAATGGTCAGTGCAGTGCAGTCGATCTCGGCCCGCATGGCGACCGGGAAAGAGCGAAAAAAACTTGGTCTCGAGCCACGGGCGGTCGTGGTCGATATCAAGCGCCTCACCCGCAGTGAGGATGGCCAGCCGCTCGAGTTTCTGGAGTGTGTGCTGCGGGCCGACCGCTACGAATTCGTCATGGAGCTATCGCAGGAATAGGGGGCGATGTCTTCCCCCACATGGGGAGGTACCGCACGAGGGAAGCATGTCGCGAAACCGGTTCAACTCCAAGGTAATGGCCGTCGACGAAGCGGTGCGCCGCCTCAAGAGCGGATCGACCGTCATGGTCGATTCCTGCGGCGGGGGGATCAACGAGCCCGGCGGGGTGCTGGCTGCCCTCGAACGCCGGTTTCTGGAGACGAGCCAACCTCGCGATCTGACGCTCTATCTGGTCAGTGGCATGGGTGATGGCCGCGGCGGCGGCGCAGATCGCTTCGCGCATGAGGGGCTGGTTCGCCGCGTCTACGCCTCCCACTGGGGGTGGTCGCCGCGCCTGGGGGCGATGGCCGTCGCGGGACAATTCGAGGCCTATGTCCTGCCGCAGGGAGTGATGTCCCATCTCCTGCGCGATATTGCCTCGGGCAAACCGGGCGTTGTCACCGAGGTCGGCCTCGGCACCTTCGTCGACCCGCGGATCGAGGGCGGGCGCGTCAACGCCCGAACGCAAGAAGACTACGTCCAGGTCGTCGAGTTTGCTAGGAAGGAGTGGTTGTTCTACCCGCGCATGGCGATCGATGTCGCTATCATCCGCGCCACAACCGCCGACGAGCGTGGGAACCTGACCATGGAGCACGAGGGGCTAACTCTAGAGGTCCTCTCAGCGGCGCAAGCGGCGCGCAATAGCGGTGGGCAAGTGATTGCCCAGGTGAAACGGCTCGCCGCGGCCAGCACGCTCGATGCTCGCCAAGTGCACGTACCGGGCATTCTGGTCGATGCCATTGTGGTCATGCCCGACCAGCAGCAGACGATGCACCTCGACTACGACCCGTCCCTCAGCGGCGAGGTCCGCGTCCCGGGAACGAACCTGCCGACGATGACCCTTGATGCACGAAAGGTCTTCGCCCGCCGCGCCGCCTTCGAGCTCTTCCCAGACGCAGTCGTTAACCTCGGGTTCGGCATCGCCGATGGAGTCGCCAGCGTGGCGGCGGAGGAGGGAACGCTCGACGAGGTGGTCTTCAGCATCGAGCAGGGCCCGGTGGGGGGCATCCCCGCCATGGGTGACCATTTCGGCCTCGCGGTGAATGCCGAAGCGATTCTGGATCAGCCTTACCAGTTCGACTTTTATGACGGCGGCGGACTCGACCTGACTTTCCTCTCGTTCGCCGAGATCGACCCGCGCGGCGACGTCAACGTCAGTCGATTCGGGGGGCGGCTGGTTGGCCCGGGCGGGTTCATCAACATGTCCCAGAACGCCAAGAAGATCGTCTTTTGTGGAACCTTCACGAGTGGTGGGGTCGAGGTCGCGGTTGAGGACGGCCGCATCCGGATCGTCCGCGAGGGCCGCTATCGCAAGTTCGTGGAGCGGGTCGATCAGATCACCTTCAGCGCTGCCAGCGCTCACGAACGGGGTCGCTCGGTGCTCTACGTCACCGAGCGAGCGGTGTTCTCGCTCAACGACGAGGGGTTGGTGCTGACCGAGATCGCACCAGGCGTCGATCTCGAACGCGACGTGCTCGACCAAGCGGGCGGCACCATCAGAGTGTCGCCATCGCTCAAGCCGATGTGCCCCGCCATCTTTCAACCTAAGCCGATGGGGTTGGCAACCCGCGAACCGTGGACAAAGGAGCAGGTGGCATGAGCGGTGTGCAGTTGCAGCCCTCCTCCGTCCTGCTCGACGTCGCGGGTGCCGTCGCCACCCTGACGGTCAACCGGCCGCGGGTGCTGAATGCCCTCGACTGGGCCACATTCGACGCGCTGGAAGAGACCTTGAATCGGATTGAAGCGGATCCCGGGGTGCGCTGCGCAATCGTCACCGGAGCGGGAGACCGAGCCTTCAGCGCGGGGGCCGACATCCGTCAACTCAACGAGCTGAGTTCTGAGGGAGCCCTCGCCTTCATGGTGTATGGGCAGCGCCTGTTCGACCGCATCGCCGCCTCCCGGAAGCCAATCGTCGCTGCGATCAATGGGTATGCCCTCGGTGGCGGGTTGGAGCTGGCGATGGCCTGCGACATCCGGATCGGCGCCGACACCGCATTTTTCGGCCAGCCGGAGATTACGTTGGGCAGCATCCCCGGTTGGGGCGGCACGCAGCGTCTTCCTTTGTTGATAGGGCTGGGTCGGGCTCGGGAGCTCATCCTCACCGGGCGCATCATCGATGCTGCCGAGGCGGAGCGTGTCTCACTGGTGAGCCGAGTCGTTCCCGCTGCGGACCTCGCGGCAGAGGCTCGCGCAGTTGCGGAACGAATCGCCGGTCTCGCCCCGGTCGCTCTCGCCCTCGCCAAGGACGCGATCCGACAGGTGGAGGGGGATCTCGCTGCGGGGTTGCGGGTCGAGCGAGACCTCGTGGCACGAACCTTCGATACAGATGATCAGCGGGAAGGCACGCGGGCCTTTCTTGAGAAGCGCGCTCCCGTGTTTCATGGACGCTGAAGAGATGGCCATTGAAGTTGGCGCTAACCAAGATGCTGTGATCCTCGAGATGCGAGGCATCAGTAAGCACTTCCCCGGGGTGCAGGCGCTTGCCAACGTCGATTTCCAGGTGCTCGCCGGCGAGATTCACGCCCTCGTGGGAGAGAACGGCGCTGGCAAGAGCACGCTGATGAAGATCCTCTCCGGAGCGATTCAGGGGGACGTCGGGGAGATCCTCATTGATGACCAGCCGGTGTCGATCCATTCGCCGCAGGACGCTCGCTCGCTGGGGATCGGCATCGTCTATCAGGAGTTCAGCCTCGTTCCTGCGCTGACCGTCGGGGAGAACATCTCGCTCGGGCGGTTTCCCCATCGCGCCGGATTTGTCGACCGGGGAGCAACGGAGCGCGAGGCGCGAGCGCGCCTCGAGGAGCTCGGGGTTGAGATCGACACATCGGCACGCGCCAGCACGTTGAGCGTGGCGCAACAGCAACTCGTCGAGATCGCCAAGGTGCTGGCGATGCGCCCGCGGCTCCTGGTACTCGACGAACCCTCGGCCGTGCTTGGTGGAACCGACCTCGAACGGCTCTTCGCCGTCCTCACGCGTCTGCGTGATCGCGGCATCTCGATCATCTACCTCTCCCACCGGCTCGATGAAGTTTTCCGCCTTGCTGACCGCGTGACGGTGATGCGTGATGGGAAAGTGGTCGACTCTCTCCCGTTCAGCCAACTCGATCACGCCGGTCTTGTCCGGCGCATGGTTGGTCGCGATTTGGAAGGCGCACTCGTCGATCATCACGGTGAGCCTGGTGAAGATCTCTTGCAGATCGACCACGTCTGCCGTGACGGCGTACTGGAGCCGGTTACCCTTCGTGTGCGCCGCGGCGAAATAGTGGGTCTCGCCGGGTTGCGGGGTGCGGGGCGAACTGAACTGGCTCGCTGCATCTTCGGTGCCGACCCCCGCAGCGGCGGGACCGTGACCGTCGGCGGCCGTGTTGTGCCGCCCGGATCTCCCGGTGAAGCTATCCGGTCCGGCATTGGCTTCGTCACCGAGGATCGCAAGACCGAAGGGCTCATCCTCAACCTCTCAGTACGGGAGAACGTGACGCTGGCCGGTCTGCGGCAACTCGCACGTTTCTCCTTCATCCAGCGCCGAGCAGAACACCGTCGCGTGCGCGCGCTGGCGGATCAGCTTCAGGTCCGAGCCGCAAGCCCGTCAGTTGCGGCCGGTACTCTGAGCGGCGGTAACCAGCAGAAGGTTGTGCTTGCCAAGTGGCTGCACACCGACGCGCAGGTGCTGATCCTCGACGAACCGACGCGCGGCATCGACGTAGGAGCCAAGCGGGAGATCTACCGCCTCATGCGCGAGATTGCCGATCGTGGTGCGGCGGTGCTCATGATCTCTTCGGAGCTGCCCGAGGTGATCGGCGTCTGTGACCGCATCCTGGTGATGCACGAGGGGAGCATGGTCGGTGAGCTGCCGGTCGGCGCCACGGAAGAGCAGATCATGACGCTGGCAACGGGAGGGGCGCTATGAATGCACCGCGGCTAGGAATCGCCAGCAGCGTCGATACGCCGCGAGTTGGCGGCATACGCGGCGTTCTCGGAGGAACGGGAGGAGCGCTGCAGAAGGCCGGGATTGGCCTGGCTCTGATCGTACTCATCCTGCTCGCCTCCGTCATGTCCCCCTACTTTCTCCAGGCCGGGAACCTGCTCAACGTCGCGCGGCAGGTTTCAATCATTGGGATCGTTGCCGTCGGTATGACCTTCGTCATCCTGACCGGCGGCATCGATCTCTCGGTCGGTTCGATCTTGGGGCTGGTCGCCGTTGTCGCCGCCCAGCAGCTTCAGAATGGTGTTGGGGCGCTGCTGGTCGTAGCGATCGCTCTCCTGCTCGGGACCGCGCTCGGCCTCGCAAACGGGCTGGGGATCACCATCGGCGGTATCCCCCCCTTCATTATGACCCTCGGTATGCTCGTCATGGCCCGTGGCGCGGCTCTCACCTACGCGGAGGGTCAGCCGGTCAGTCTCGGCGACGCCAAGGAGCGTTTCTCCTGGCTCGGCCGGGGCGACATCGCCGGGATCCCGGTCCCGGTATTCATCTTCGCCATTGTCGCCGTCGTTGGCATCGTCGTCCTCCGCTTCACGACGTTCGGACGATACATCTACGCCATCGGCAGCAACCGGGAAGCCGCCCGGCTAGCCGGAGTGAAGGTGCGCGCCTACACCGCGTTCGTCTACGTCATCAGCGGGTTTCTGGCGGGTCTGACGGCGCTAATCTGGATCTCCCGTCTGACCGTGGGCGAACCGACGGCTGGGACGGGGATCGAGCTCGACGCGATTGCCGTCGTCGTCATCGGTGGCACTAGCCTCTTCGGTGGCGAGGGAGGCATCGGAGGCACGGTCATCGGCGCGATGATCGTTGGCGTCCTCGCCAATGTGCTCAACCTGCTCGGTGTTTCGCCGTTCACTCAGCAGATCGTGACCGGGGCGCTCATCGTCCTAGCCGTTCTGCTCGGGCGCATCCGGAGGTAGGCACGAGTGTTCGGTCGAACCGCGTCTGGCTTGTGACAAGAGCCGCCGAGAGGAGGTGAGGAGAGCGCGGGAGCAAAGGAAGCATTGATAACCGGCACGCTGCTGTTCAACGACCCAACGAAGGAGGCTAATCGTGTCTCAGCGTAAGTTTGACAATCATCCACCACAGACCATGAGCCGGCGGAATCTTGTCTGCTACGCCGCTGGTGGTGCTGCCGTTGGCGCGTTCCTGTTAAGCGGCCGCGGCTTCGCGGCCCTGGCGCAAGAGGGAACCCCGGCGGCGCAACTCGGCGGCTGTATCCCGGAGGGATGGACCCCAGCCAGCCCGGACGAGAAGATCCTCATCGCGTTCTCTCAGGGAACGATGAACCACCCCTGGCGCGTCGCCATGGTGGAGGGCAACCAGCAGTACGCTGCGGAGAACTATCCAAACGTCGAGTTGGTCGTCACCGACGGACAGAACCAGGCATCCAAGCAGGTCTCCGACGTCGAGTCGCTGCTGGTGCGTCAACCGAAGGTGTTGATGATTAGCCCGCTGACCGCTGAAGCCCTGACGCCGGTCGTCGAGCGGGCACTGGCCGAGGGCATCCCGGTGGTGACGCTCGATCGCATGGTCGACACCTGCGTGTCGGTGCATGTTGGCGCCGAGAACCTTCCCATCGGTCGCCAGGCAGCGGAGTTCCTTGCCGAGCGCCTCAATGGCGAAGGGCAGATCATCGAGATCCAGGGGACGGCCGGCGCCTCCGCCACCGTCGATCGCCACAATGGGTTCGCGGAAGTGCTCCAGAACTACCCGGACCTGAAAGTGGTGGCTGAGCAGACCGCTGATTACTTGCGGGAGCCAGCGACGAGCTTTATGGAGGACATGCTTCAACGATTCGGTCCCGGCGAGATCGACGCAGTCTACGCCCACAACGATGAGATGGCCCTTGGCGCGGTTGAGGCGATCAAAGATGCAGGTCGCCTTGATGAGATCCTGGTTGTCGGTATTGACGGGCAGGAGACGGCGTTCGAGTCAATCAAGGCCGGCGAGATGGCCGCGACCTTCACGTATCACTACGTCGCTCCGGAAGGGATCATCACTGCGTACCAACTCGCTACTGGTGAGGAGGTCGAACCGGTGATCACCCTCGAGTCGCAGCAGGTCGATAGCTCCAACGTCGACGAGTTCCTCGGAACCGGCTTCTAAAAATTCGGTTCTTGGGTGAGTTGGCCGCTGGCCATCACCCCCGGCCCCCTCTCCCGGCTCGACGGGAGAGGGGAAACGCGGAAGGGTAACCTGGCTGAGTCAAGACCAAATACCCTGCCGCCCATGAAACAGGCCATACGATTAGGAGACGAGCATGGCGCGGTCGGATACGTTCGAGTTCGTGCACGTGACGAGGATTGTGGCCGGGCCAGGCACTAGTGACCAAGCCGGTGATGAACTGCGTGCCCTTGGCGCGACGCGTGCGATTGTCGTCACCGACGGCGGCATCGCCGCCTCGGGCATCCTCAGCAAGCTCGAACCGGGACTCAAGCGAGCGCAGATCGCCTACGACATCTTCGATGAGATCGAACCAAACCCTGCGGCGGCAGCCGTCGAACGCGCGGCGGAGCAGGCTCGCGCTGCCGGTGCAGACGCGGTGCTCGCGGTCGGCGGTGGAAGCCCGATCGATGCCGGGAAAATGGTTGCCGTGCTGGCCAAGTTTGCCGGTGCGGTACGCGATTACGAAGGGATCAACACCATTGCGGAACCGACTCTGCCGCTGGTCGCGATCCCAACCACGGTCGGCACCGGCTCCGAGGTGACTCGCGGTGCAGTCATCACCGACACCTCACGCAATGCGAAGATGGTCTGCGTCTCGCCCCACGTCTTCCCGCGGGTGGCGATCCTCGATCCCGATCTGCTCGAGAACCTACCGCCGCACATCACTGCGGCGACTGGGATGGACTCCCTGACGCAAGCGATCGAGGGGTACGTTTCGCGGGGGGCGAATCCGATCTCCGATGCGCTCAACCTCGAGGCACTCCGCCTGATCGCAGAGAACCTGCGGCTCGCGGTCGCCCGCAATGATTCCGAGGCAATGGCCAAGATGCAGATCGCGACGACGATGCAGGGGATCGGCTTCCACAATGCCGGTCTCGGGCTGGTGCACGCCATGTCGAACACGGCTGGGGGCATGTTCGGGACGGCCCATGGTGTAACCAACGCGATCATCCTGCCGCACGTCATGGCGTTCAACGTCAGCTCAGATCCGCGCCGATTCGCTCGCATAGCGGAGGCGATGGGCGAGCCGATCGACGGTCTCTCAGTGCGCGCCGCTGCAGACAGGGCGATCGAGGCTGTCCGCATCCTTTCGGAGGACGTGGGCATTCCACCGACACTGGGAGACATCGGGGTCGACCCGGCGGCGATCCCGGAGATGGCGAGGGCAGCGAAGGGCGCCATCGACGCTCCGACGAACCCGCGCCACTTCACCGAGGTGGACATCGTCGCGCTCTATCGCCGCAGTTTTGGGATGCCAGATTGACAACCTGAAACGGAGACCCGTCACCGATCGTGGGTTTGTCCGGCGCTGCATTGTGCGAGGTTGTGCGGGACGGTCAGGAGACGAGCGTCACGGATACGGAAACTGCTCGATACAGTCAGGTGCTGGATTACTGTGTGGCCAAGACCCGGGAGAACCTTGCCCGGCTCGACGCCTTTCCCCATTCGACCCGCCATGGTCGCTGGCGTACGAGCGAGCATGGACGATGGACGGCGGGGCACTGGGTGGGGATGATCTGGCTTGCGTACCTGCGCTCCGGCGATCCGGCTCTCCTGGAATCAGCCTACCGCTGGTCCGAGCGCCTTGAGCCGCGCAAGACCGACACGACGACCCATGACATGGGCTTCCTCTTCTACCCGAGCTTTGTGCGCGGATACCGCATTACCGGAGACCGGGCATTTCGCGACGCAGCTCTCAGCGCCGCCCACTCGCTAGCCACCCGGTTCCATGACAGGGGAGACTACATTCAGGCCTGGGACGAGGCGGAGGATCCGATCCACGCCGGCCGCACAATCGTCGACACGGTCATGAACCTCCCCCTCCTCCTCTGGGCTGCCGATGAAGCGGGCGAATCGGGACTGCGGGAGATTGCGCTGCGCGTCGCTGAGATGACAGCGCGCCATCATGTCCGCTCCGATGGATCAACCTACCACGTTGTCGATTTCCACCCGGCGACGGGTGAGCCAGTGAGATACACGACGCACCAGGGGTTGCACGACGAGTCGTTCTGGACCCGGGGTCAGGCGTGGGCGATCTATGGGTTTTCCTCGGTTGCCCGGATTAGTGGTGGCCAAGAATTTCGCCAAGTTGCAAACCGGCTGGCCGACTTCTTCGTGGAGCATCTCCAACCAGGTCAGGCGCCGCCATGGGACTTCGCGGCGGCCGGCCGTGATGAACCGCGCGACGCGGCTGCCGGCGCCATTGCCGCGGATGGTCTGCTCGATCTGGCGATGACGGCAGTCGATGCAGCGGAGAATATGCGGCGCGCGGATGAAGCGCGCCGGCTCCTTGACGTGTTGATCGCGACCTGTATCCAAGGTGATATCGAATACCAGGGCCTGCTCCGGCACGCGACAGCCGACCGCCCGCGCAACTCCGCCGTCGACGAGTCGCTCATCTACGGAGACCACTACTTCTTCGAAGCTATCTTCCGTGCTGCCGACCCGCAGACGATCTCGCGCTACGTGTGATCGCGGTGAGACCATGATCCGGGCCGTCGTCTTCGATCTAGACGGGGTGCTGGTGGAATCGGAGGAGGATTGGGAGCGCGCGCGACACGATGTGGTCGGCGGGTTCGGCGGGGTCTGGAGTGAAGAGGACCAACTCGCCATCTTGGGGACGAACATGCGGCAGTGCTGTCGCTACATCAACGACCGGTTCCGTTCACCCTACTCCGATGAGCGGTTAGGGGAGATGCTCACAACACACCGGATGGAACTGTACGGTGAGCGGCTGGTCGTTTTTCCTGGGTCGATCGAGGCAGTTAACATTTTGGCCCCGCTCTACCCACTCGCTATCGCCTCATCGTCACCAGTGGCAGTGATCCGCTTCGTCGTCGAACGCATCGGCGTTGGCGACCACTTTCAGGTCGTCGCGTCCTCAGACGAGGTCGAGCGCGGCAAGCCAGCGCCCGACGTCTATCGGCTCGCCTGCGAGCGTCTCGGCATTCCTGGAACAGAAGTGGTCGCGTTCGAGGACTCAGGACCAGGGATTCAATCCGCGAAAGCCGCCGGTCTGGGCGTGATCGCTATTCCCAATCCGGCGTATCCGCCCACGCCCGAGACCCTGACGCTCGCGAACCACGTCCTGGCGTCGATCGCTGATTTCCACCCGGAGCTGCTCCAGGAACTTGGGAACAACATGCACAATTGAATATGGATGCGGGTGCCAGTGGAGTAGCGTTCGGACGCAAGGTCTGGGGGTCTAGCGATCCGGTGGCTGTCGTGCGTGCGCTGATCCGAGTTGTTCGCGAGCAGGCACCAGTCGAGGACGCAGCAGAGGCGTTGATCGAGCAGGATGGTTGGATCCCTGCGCCACCAGGATCGACGCCACTGCACCACTGATCGGGACCATGGTGAATGCTCGGGAAGGGGAAGGAATGGTCCTGGGCGCGATTGATGTCGTGTGTGTAGGAAATCTCGTCGCAGATCTCATCGTGCGTCCAGTCGAAACGCTGCCGCAACGCGGTGCCCTAGAAATGGTCGACGCGATCGACCTGCGTGCTGGAGGGTGCGCGCTCACCACTGCCGTCGTTCTCGGCCGTCTGGGTGCCAGAGCGTCCATGCTCGGCATGGTCGGTGACGATCTGTTTGGTCGGTTCTTGCTCGAAGCGCTCAGCGATGCCGGTGTTGAAAGAAGTGGGGTTGTCTGTCATCCGACTGTCGCTTCGGTCGCCACCGTGGTCTTGGTCGATGGGCGCGGCGAGCGCACGTATTTGCACGCGCCCGGTGTCGGCGCGCTCCTCACTCGTGACCATCTGCCGGACGACCTGCTTTTCGCTGGTCGTGCACTCCATATTGCAGGGGCACTCATCAATCCGGGTATCGACGGCGAGCCGACCGTCCGCATTTTGGAATAGGCCCGCGACCGGGGCATCCTTACCAGTCTGGATACAGCCTATGATCCGTCAGGACGGTGGGAGCGCGTGCACGCCGCAATTCCCCACCTCGACATCTTTGCCCCTGGATATCCGGAGGCGAAACAGATCTCGGGTCGCGATGATCCAGTGGCCATCGCAGCCTGGGCAAGGGAGCTTGGAGCGCAAACGGCCATCATCAAGCTCGGTGCGGATGGTGCGTACGTTGATGCTCCTGAATACCAAGGATTTGTTTCGCCGATTCGGGTCAATGTGGTCGATGCGACAGGAGCTGGCGAGAGTTTCAACGGCGGGCTGCTCTATGGCCTGATCGCCGGATGGCCGCTCGAGAGGGCAGTGCGGTTAGGTACCGCGACTGGTGCGCTCGCGGTGACACAGATTGGTGCGGCCGCTGGTGCGACGTCTCTACCTACCGCGTTGGCATTCGCTGGTCTCGAAGGCAGAGAACGAGAAAGCGCCGCGGGCGCGGCCGAGCGTGCCGGCGAACACTCGCGACAGGCCGGGGGCCAATGCGGTATTTGCCGCGGGCGGTGGGAGTCCGATTGATGCTAGAAACGTGGTCTCGGTACTCGCCAAACTCAGCGGCGCAGTGTGCGACTACGAGAGGATCGGATGGTACAAGGGCCGCTGCTGCCGGTCGTGGTGGTCCCGACGGAAGAAAGGCCGCACGAGAGTCTTGGTTGGCCGCGAACGCAAGTGAG
>Ga0126308_10000412_pt1 | contig 14006 bp, 12 predicted proteins | sample Plot55_FD_92533 | JGI IMG/M metagenome (GOLD analysis project Ga0126308, IMG submission 92533) | Serpentine soil microbial communities from UC McLaughlin Reserve, CA, USA - Plot55 | ecosystem: Environmental > Terrestrial > Soil > Grasslands | place: USA: UC McLaughlin Reserve, Lake County... | reverse complement strand
GAGGCTGCCTCGCGGTCCGGACGCCAGGACCTTTGCGATCGCCGGCCGATCGAGAAGCGTGCTGCCGAGCATCCCGACCGTCGCGGGCGACAGCAGCCCGTGGACGTGGATCACGTCCGGGCGCAGGTCGAGGAGCGCGCGGACGCCGCCCATCGTGTAGGCGAGCGAGGCCGCTCGCTGTCCGCGCGGCACGCGCACTCGGATGATGTCCAGCCCGTCCCGCCGCTCCCGGATGGGCGTATCCGCCAGGCGGCGGGTGATCACGGTGACGGCGACGCCGCGGTCCGCAAGCAGCGGAGCGAGGCGCTCGATCTGGCGTTCGGCCCCGCCGATCGCAGGCCGGAAGCGCTGCACGATCATCGCTACGCGCATCGACCTTCCCTCTCCTCCAAGACCGCGCCGTAGGTCTCCCGCAGCCGTGCGACCCAACGGTCGCCGGAGAACCGGCGCTCGAACCGCCGCTGCGCCGCAGCGCCCATCCTCGCTCGGAGCTCCCCGTCCTGGAGCAGCCGCGTCAGCGTCCGTGAGATCTCGGCCGGCGGGGCGCCAGGCGCCACCAGGAACCCCGTCTCGCCGGACGCGACGATTTCCGGGATTCCGCCAGTGGCGGTCGCCACCACCGGGACTCCTGCTGCGGCCGCTTCGATCAACCCGTTTGGAAGGGCGTCGGTTTCGGGCGTATGTAGGACGACATCGGCGATGCCCAGGATGGCCATCACGTCATCGCGGTAGCCGAGAGCCGAGACCATCCCGGCGCAGGCCGCGGCGCGATCCAGGACCTCATCGCGGTCCGGTCCGTCCCCGAGCAGAAGCACCCGCAGGGAGGGATCACGGTCGCGCAGCAACGACAGGGCCGTCAGTGCGCGTGCGTGTCCCTTCTCTCGACGCAGCGGGGCATTCAGCACGACCACGCGCTGGCGCCGACCGAGGCCTAGCTCCTCGCGGAGCCGCCCGTTGCCGTCACGCGGGGGTGCGGTCGAGATCCCGTTCGTGACGACGACGACGCGCTCTGGCGAGATGCCGGACCGCGCCAGGTAGGCGTCGCGTGCGCTCCTCGATACCGCGATCACGCGGTTTGCGCACCCGCGGCGCACGGCGAACGCGACTGCCGCCTGGGCCCGTTCCCGCGTGGTTCCGTTCCATGACGTGGCATGAACGGTCGACACCCACGGCAGGCGAAGCGACCGCGCGGCGAGCCCGCCGAGAACGTCCGCATGCGACAGGTGCGTATGCACAATGTCCGGCCGTACCGCGCGCAATTGCCGGCGGATGCCTGCGAGCGCCGCCATGCTCGCCATGCGCCGCGCGCCGACCGGCATCGGTTCAACGCCGGCTGCGCGCAGCCGCTCTGCCACCGGGCTGCTGCGGCGTTCGTAGAGGTAGCCGACGGATACGGCGATGCCCGCTTCCCGGGAGACTGCGGCGAGCTCCGCGATGAGCACCTCGGCGCCGCCGCATCCCAGCGAATCGATCAAGACGTGGACGCGAATCGTGCGATCGCGAACGGTTGCGTTTCTCATGTTGACGTTCCAGCTCGAGTGGGCGCGAGGTCGGGTGTCCCGGATGAGGCCTGCTCGAGCGGCGCCGACGCCGGCACGGGATGCGTCACCGCGCGGCTCACCGTCGCCGTGATCTGCCGGAACGTCTCTGGGGCGAAGCACGCGAGGGCGAGGACTCCGCCCGCGGATCCGGCGAGAATCCCGGCCAGCAGTGGCCCAACGCTGAGGCCCGGCCAGGCGAGCCGGATCGCGCCAGAGCCGGCGATGACCCCGATCGAGGCGGCGATCGCGGGCTGCACCGCCCGCCCGAGGCGGCCCGCGCTCATGCCGAGCGCGCGGGACGTGATGACGGTCACCATGGTCAGGTGGACGAACGCCTGCACGGCCAGCGCCCACGCCACCCACGCCAGGCCATTGGGAGCGACGATGATCATCCCCGCGATCAGTAGCGGAATGTTCACGCCGTTGATCGCGATCAGCGTGGCCTGTCGGCGGATCGACTTCAGCGCGTCGCCGAACGGGAACGCCAGTGCGTCGAATGCGGCGACCACCGCGAGCGCTGACATCACAGGCCCGGCCGCTTGCCACGCGGAGGAGAACAGGACCACCACCAGAGGCGAGGCCAGCACCGCGAGCATCGCGGCGATCGGCACCGCCACCAGCGACTGATAGCGGAGCAGCGTGGTCGTTGCGCCGGCCAGCTGGCCACGGTCGAGCGCCCGCATCATCGAGAGCGCCGGGAACGCGACCCGCGAGAAGCTCCAGGAGACGTTCCTGATCCCCAGCTCCGGTATCCGGTACGCGATCGTGTAGATGCCGAGCGCCGCCGGGCCGAGCACCGTTCCGACCACGACGACGTCTGCCCGCGTCGCGATTACGGAGATCACCGAGAGAACGGTGGCGCCCAGTCCGTAGCCGCCCATGCTCCAGGCGATCCGGCGATCGATCCGCAGGCGGGGGCGATACGCCGTCACGAGCCACAGCATCCCGACCCACGCCACACGCCCGGCCAGCAGACCCACCACGAGTGACGCGGCTCCCAGGCCGCCGAGGGCCAGGACGACGCTCACCGCGCCGCTGACGACGTTTCGCGTGAGCTCCGGCAGGATCCGGCTCCGGAAAGCCAGGTCCCGCAGCAGGATCGCGTCTTGGATGTTGCCGAGGCCGGTCAGCAGGAGACTCAGGACCGCGAGCCGGAAGAGGTCCGCCTCGCCCGGGACGCCGAAGATGGACGCGATCGCCGGGGCGGCGGCGATTCCGGCCGCGCAGAGTCCCCCGGAGATGAGGAGGTTGAGAGTGAAGGCGCTGTGAAGCCGCTCAGTGTCGCGCCGGTCCTGTTCGTATACGACCGTCGCCTTCATGCCGAGGTCGGTGCCGAGCTCGAGCAGCGAAACGAACGCCAGGATCGCGGCGACGACCCCGAACTCGGCCGGCACCAGCACTCGAGCCAGGACGATCGTCGCGATGAGCGTCAGGACGCGCCCGGCTGCGAACGTCGTAATGGACCAGAGGATTCCGGTGCGGGTCTCGCGTTTCCAGGAGGCGGCGATCAAGACGCCATCGCTGCCGGCAACGCCGATTCGGTTTCAACTTCGCCTGGGGGGGGCGGCGCGATCGGCGCCGCATCGACCGCGCCGGCGATCACTTCGAGCTCACGGCGGCCCAGGCCCTGGTGCACGGGCAGTGCGAGGCTGGTCAAACGCCGCCGTGCCGCGGAGGGAAAGCGGTCAACGGGCAGGCTCGGATGCGGGTGCGACCACAGCTCGACCGCCTCGATCCCGTGATGCGCAAGGCTGGCGCGAAGGCTGGACCGATCCGCGGCCAGCACCGGAAACGCCGCCGGAGAGATCCCGGCCGGCAGGTCCACGAACGGAGCCGGCACGCGCTCGGCCAGGCGGTCGCGCAGCCACTCGAAGTTCGCACGCCGTCGCGCCACGGCCTGCGGCGAATAGAGGCGCCGCAGCAGCCACAGGCTCAGCTTCGTCGGCTCCATCCAAGGGTCGCCAAGCGCGAAGTCGCGCTCGTCGAACTTGCCCGCCGGGGGAGGCTTGCTGCTGAGGATCGGCGTCCTTTGAGCGAGCCAGGCCCCGTGGGCCGTGAGCAGGGTTCGGGGCGCCAGGCGCCCCTTCTTGGTGGCCCGGACGCGAACCGGCTCGCGCACCAACAGCGCACCGATCTCGCGCAGTCCGACGCTCTTCCAGGGCGAGAAGATCGCAACGTCTCCGTGGCTGCCGAGCGGGCGCGCGGATGCATGCCCCGGCCAGGCCATCGCGGCGTCTTCAATGAGGAGCAGATCGCGCTCGTCGCACCACCGCCGCCAGCGGAGGACATCCTGAGGGAAGCCGAGGTAGTGGATCAGGTACAGGGCCTTGACGTCCGGGGTGATCAATTTCTCGAGCTCGTCCGGGTCCGGCGCCAGGTCGGCGGTGGCTTCGTAGAACCGGCTGAACAAGCCGGCCTGGGAGAGCGCCTCGACTTCGGAGCCGTGGTGATACGCCGGGACCAGGACCTGATCCCCAGGAGTGAGAGGCAGGGACCGGACGCCGTGCCAGAGTGCGTGACGACCCATGCGAAAGAGCCGGCAGCCGGGCTGGGAGAAGGGATACGGAAGCTCGGCGCTGGACCGGCGCAAGTACACCGCAGGGGGAATCGGTGGCCAGAACGTGATCGTGCGGCGTCTCATCGGTTCGTCGCGCTGCGATCGATGAGCCGTTCCACGGCCGCGGAGCCGCGTCGCGCGAGCGGCCGCACATAGGTCTTCTCGAGGCGGTCCAGGCGTCCCGAGAGCGATGGGACGAAGGCCTGGGCGCGAACTATTGTCCGGTGGCCCTGCGCGAAGACCATCTTGTGGGGCTCGGAGTCCCCGAGCAGCTCCACCGTCTCGAGTCCCTTCGCGGATGCCCGGGCCACGAGCTCGGCCAGGAGCAGGATCCCGGGGGCCTCCCGCTGATGCGCGCGATCGAATCCCGTCTTCAGCAAATAGCAGGACCGCTCGTTCCAGAGGGTGAGCTGGAACGCGAGCGGCCGTCCATCGAGGCGCAGGAAGCCGAGTCGGAGCAGGCCCTGATCGGCGGCCCAGTGCGTGATCGCCTGGTAGAAGCGCCGGGTGGATTCCGCCGACACGATTGCGGTGCCGGCCTGATCCTTCCATCCCGACCCCTCGAGGGCGAGCCCCTCATCGAGTAGATCGTCCAGCCGCTCATCGCCGTCGTGCCACGACACCTCTACAGTGCCGGCGTCATCCAGCCGCCTGCGTCGGCGGTTCAGGTCGCGGCGCCGCTTGCCCGCGAGAGAGGCGGGGTACTCCTGGGCTCCCGTCCCCAATCGCACTGTCGGTGCCTGTCGCAGCTCGCGGACGCGAAGGGGAACGTGCCGTTGCCGCGCGGCATCCGCCATCGCAGCTACCGTGCGGCCATCGCGGTCGAGTTCGCGGAGCTCGAGCCGTCGGCTCGCCAGCTCCAGGGCTCGACGCAGCAGTTCGGTCCGGGCCTCAGGGTCCGCGGCGACCAGATCGAAGCTCGGGCTATGCGCGTTCGCAAGCGCCGCGAGCACCCCGTTCCGCCGTTCCAGCGGCAGCACGCCGCGCAGCCGACCTGCGTCACGCGCGACAAGGATCCGCAGCTCGCCACGGCCGAACGCGTGCCACCAGGCCTCGAGCCAGCCCGGGCGGGCGAACGGCGGCGCCGCGGTCGCTCGGGCGAGCTCGTCCCATTCTTGCGCGATCAGGTCGAAGTCATCGCACGCTTCGAGGTCCCGGGAACCCGAGTCACGGGCGCTGAAGAGCGAGTGAGTCACGACCGCGCAACCGCCGCCATGCCGTTCGAGCGCGTGAGCGCCCATTCGATTTGAGCCCGCAGGCCGTCGTGAAGGGTGGTGGTCGGCAGGAAGTGGAGCTCCCGTGCCGCGAGGCGAGGGTCGGAGCAGGTTCGCCGGACATCTCCACGACCCCTCGACCGGAACTTGACCGAAACCGGACGGTCGAGAAGGGTCCTGATCAGATCGATCGCGTCGAGCAGCACCACCTGGCTGCCGCCGCCGATGTTGTAAACGGAGCCGGACCTGCCGCTGCGCGCGGCGGCGAGCGTCCCCGCGACGGCGTCGCCGACGAACGTGAAGTCCCGGATCTGCGATCCATCGCCGAGCACCTCGACCGGCCTGTCGGCGAGCGCCGCGGCGATGAACCGGGCGAATGCCATGTCCGGCCTCTGGCGTGGGCCGTAGACCGTGAAATACCGCAGCCCAACGGTTCTCAGCCCGGATCCACGCCGGTAGACCTCCGTCAATTCCTCCGTGGCGACCTTCGTCAGCCCATACGGCGACCGAGGCGCACGAGCCCGGGATTCGCCCGTGGGAAAGTCACTGGCGTCCCCGTAGACCGACGAGGACGACGCATAGACGAACAGCGGCGGGGAGGATGCTCTGACCACTGCCTCGAGCAGGCGCTGGGTTGCGAGGATGTTGCACCGGACGTAGTGCTCGAAACCCTCGTCGAAGCTCCCTCGTACGCCCGGTTGGGCTGCGAGGTGGTAGACGGTGCCGACGTCCTCCAAGCATGGGTCGAGGTCATCCTCGCTCAGATCCAGCTCCTGCAGAGCGAACCGGGGCTCCGATCGCAATCGCTCGAGATTCGCCTCCTTCGTGTCCCTCGCGTAGTAGTCGGTGAAGCAGTCGACACCGATCACGGACCGACCGTCGTCAACGAGTCGCTCACACAGGTGAGACCCGATGAACCCGGCACAGCCGGTGACCAGCACGCGCCCGAAGCCGCCACGCTGAGGGGGGTCCAGCTCGGCGGTGGCGTCCGGCGCCATGCACGCGCGACCGTTGCCGGTATTCGGGGACCCGCTGGTCATCGCGATAGCTCTCGCAGGGAACCCTGTTGAGCCCTGACCGAGACGGTGGATCCGAGCCTCTCGGAGCCTAGCCCGACTCCGGTCGAACCCGAGTGCTCTCGATGGGAGTCGTTCCGCGTGACCGCCGCCTTCGGCAGACGCGGCTCGGTAAGCCGAGCGCGCGCGAAGGCGATCAACGACTCGAGCGTGACGCCGTCGCTCGGGAACCGGGCCCAGGCCATGCGGGACGGGGTCGCGCTGAGTCGGCTGAGCCGCCGCTCGATGGCCGGCCGGGCCGCATCGTCCCCGGAGACGACGACACAGATCTCCAGGGCGCGACCAGTCTGCAGGACGCCGACGCCGTCCGTTATGCGAAGCGCGCCGAGCGGGTCCGCCCCCGCCGATGCCGCCGGCCCGCTGAACAGAGCGACCAGCACGTCCGCTTCTTCATTCTGGCGCCGGGCGCGAGCGAGTTCGACGCGTGCCGCGTGCAGTGGATCCCCTCGGTCGCCGGTTCTCCGGCGTGTGGGTTCGTCGTGACGAAGCAAGGTCGCGACGACAAGTGCTGCTAGCGCGAATGCGAGTGCGAGCGATGCGTTCAGCGTCAGGACGGCACCGACGACGATGACGATTCCGAGCCCCGCCGCCCACCACCCGCTCCCGAAGGTAATGGTCATGGTCCGAATTTTGGGGATCTGCGCTGCTGTGCAAAGGTGAATTCTGGGCCGCAGGCGGGGGTTTGCCGTCACCCGGCGGTGAGGAGATAGCTCACCGCCAGCGGCGTACCGGATTCGTGCAGGCTGCGGCAGGAACTCGCCCCAACGGCCCGGCCGTCGATCCGACATCGTGGAGCCGTACTGCGTTCGCTTTCGGGCACCTGTTCATGCTCATGTGGCCAGGTACGGCACAACCGCGACTATCCGGAAAGGAGGTTGGCGCTATCGCCATCCCGGTTGCTCTCGCCGAGCACGATGCACGGCTACGGGTTCGCCTGCGCGAGGCCCTGCGCGCCGATGCCGAGATAGCGGTGGTAGCCGATACCGGCATCGCCTCGGCCGCTGCTCGTCTTGCCCTTGAGCGACCGATCCGAGTGCTGGTTCTGGGCGCCAGCATCAGACGAGATCACGTGTTGGCAGCGCTCGAGACCGTCAGTGGCCAGGCCCCGAGAACTCGCTGCCTCGTCGTGCTGGAAGAGTCCGGCGAAGAGGAGCAGAGCCAGGTGCTGATGGCGGGCGCCGCGGCGATCCTGCCGTGCGAGGCGGCACCGACTCGGGTTGCGCAAGCGATTCACGCGCTGAACGCCGGTGAGGCGGTGGTTCCTCCTCCGCTCCTGATGACATTGTTGCGTCACTTCCGTCGCGCGACCCGCGCGGCGCGCATAAGGGATACCGCCCTGGGGCCGCTGTCCTCGCGGGAGTGGCAGATAATCGGCGAGCTTGCGGCCGGTCATACGACCGGCGAGACGGCGCAGCATCTCGACATTGCGCTGGCGACCGTCCACTCGCATCTGAGAAACATCTACCGGAAACTCGGCGTCAATAGCCGTAGCGACGCCCTCGCCGTGGCCGAACGCCTTCGGCGCCAGGGAGGTGCCCGAATACTCTGGACGCGCGTCAGACCGGGCGGTTAACCACGAATAACCGAGGCACGCCGCGGCCCCACGGCTATCGAGCACGTCCAGGGCTATTGCGCGGCGTCACCGCGCCATCCAACCCGGAGTAGGGCCAGCGATGCAATCGCCAGCACCGCGAGAACGCCCATCCCCGCCAGGGCGTATGCCACGCGAGGATTGAACACGGACGTGACTGCGCCGCCGACCAGGAATCCCACGGCAGGGGCGCCCTTTGCCAGCGACTCCAGCACGGATATGACGCGCGCTTGATACGGCATCTGTGCGAGTTGCTGGACCGCCGTCATCACGCCGACCCATTGAACGCCGTTGCCGGCTCCGCCGATCGCTGAGGCCGCGCACGCCAAGGCGAGCGTGGGCGAAGCCGCGATGAGGAGGTAGGCGGCCCCGATTGCCAGGGTGCTCACCAGAAGCAGCCGGGGCAGGGACACGCGGGGCAGCGCGGCGAACAGAAAGCTGCCGACCAGCATTCCAGCCCCCCAGCTCGCCAACAGGTAACCGTACCCCGCGGCGCCGGCGCCGAGCGTTTCCTTCGCGAACACCACCTCGATCGGGATCACGATCGTGAAGAAGCCCAGGGCGACCGCCTGGGCGGCGATCAGCAGCCGGAGTTGGGGGAGTTGCCTGATGTAGGCCAGGCCCTCACGCAGGCGTGCCATCCACCCTCCGTCCTCGCCACGGACGTCGGGAATGTCGGGCGCCGTGAGGATCAGGATGGCGACAAGCGCGAACGAGGCCGCATCGGCGAGCAGCGCAGTTTGCACACCCGCACCGGCGACCAGCAAGCCGGCCGCGGCCGGCCCCGCTGCGGCACCGGCGGTGAAGCCGATATTGAGCAGCGCGTTTCCTTCACGCAGCATTCGGCGTGGAGCGAGGACGCCGGCGGCGGCGGCGCGCGAGACCGCGCGGCCGGAGATCGCAAGGCCGCCACCGAATGCGGCGAGAACGATCACGGCCGGCAACGAGAAGCCCGCCGACAGCAGCGCGAGCAGAACGAACACGGCGGCCTGCATCACGTTGAGGGCGGCCAGACTCAGCCGGGTGGGCAGCGCTTCCAGGCGTGCGACCACAGGTGGTGTGGTGACCGCGGGCACCACCTGCATCCCGAGGAACAGCGCCGTCGTGGCCATCGAGCTGCCCGTCCGGTCGAATACGAGCACCGCCAGCGCGATCTCGGCGAGCCAATCGCCGAACTCATCGATGACCCTGACGACGACGAGGCGCCGAAACACCGGAATGCAGAGCGGCCGAAGGGCGGCACGCATGGGCAGATCACGCTAGTCCATTGGGGACAAGAGCGGTGCAGGGATTGGGTGAATCTTTCCTTGAAGAACCCCGATCCGCGCGGTATCACATGAACGTCGGAACGTTGCTGACTGAGGCGTCCGGTTGACACGGCGCGTCATACGTGCGCAGCGCGAACGGAATTTCGCAACGAATGGAGGTCCCAATGGGATACCGCGGCGGCTGATCGAGTAACCGGCAACTGGAGATGACGTGCCCGACACGCAGGAGGTGCCCAGTGGGCTATCGGGGCGGTTGATCAAGTAGCAACATGATTCCGGCATCGCGTTAAGCTCTTCGAGCAGGCGGAGACGTGCGCGACATCGAGCCGTGCGCATATATCGACCGGATGCCAGCGCCGGCCAAAGGGTGATACTTGGAATCGGGAGGCTTGGAGGACGCAGAGAGGGACGAGGAAGGTTCCGCCATCCTCGGTGCGACGCTCGACACGCTCGAGCGCGCCGCTCGCGACGTGGAGGACGAGCGACGGCTCGCAGAGGCGCTCCAGCTCCGTCTCCTACCCAAGCTGCCGGAACTACCCGGGCTCCGGTTTGCCGCCCATTATCAGCCCGGCAGCACCGCCGCGCGGATCGGAGGTGACTGGTACGACGCGTTGCCACTTCGGGACGGCAAGGTCGGAATCGCCATCGGCGACGTTGTCGGTCAGGGGATCGAGGCTGCCGCGAGGATGGCCCATCTTCAGAGTGCGTTACGCGCCTACGCACTCGCGGGGCTGCGCCCGGGCGTGGTTCTCGAGCGGATGAACACTTTCGTCCTCGAGGGCGAGGGCGGTGGGATGGTGACGCTGCTCTACGGCATCGTCGACCCCGACGGGGGGATCCTCAACGTGGCGACCGCCGGCCACCCGCCGCCGCTCCTCTGCTCGCCGGACGGGAGCCGCACATTCGCCCACGCGATCCCGGGCACGCCGCTCGGGGTGACGAGCTTCCCGACCTACGAGGACAGCATTGCGGCCCTCGAGCCGTGCTCGACCATCCTGCTCTACACCGATGGCCTCGCGGAGGGACCCGACCTGCCGCTTACGGATGGACTCGAGGCGCTGAGGCGATCCGCTGCAGCGCCCGCCAACCCTGAAGAGCTCTGCCGCAGCGTGCTCGACGGGATGGACGGCGGGGCGGGTCACGACGATCTCGCCTTGCTCGCGGTGCAGCTCACTCCACCTGAAGACACGCTCACCATGTCGCTGCCCGCCACGCCGGACTCCGTCTCGTCGGTGCGACGTGCGATGTCGCGCTGGCTGCAGTCGGCGGGTGCGGACGACGCCGAGACGTACGAGATTCTCCTCGCGTGCAGCGAGGCCTGTGTCAACGCCGCCGCTCATGCCCATCCCGCCGTCTCGGACGTTCCCTTCGAGGTGCGGACGCGTCGCGAGGGCTCTGATGTGGTGATCGTTGTCCGCGACACGGGAACGTGGCGGCCCGCCCCGGATGCCGGATCCGGACGAGGATTCGCGCTCATGCGCCAGCTCATGGATGACCTGCAGGTGCATTCCAGAAGCCGGGGCACCGAGGTGATCATGCGGAGACGTCTGACGTCGCCCAGACCGAGATGAATGCCCCACTCGCCCGGCTGCAGTTCGATACCGAGAACGAGGACGTGGTCGTGGCCCGAGTGATCGGCGAGATCGAGAGCACCAACGCCGATGAGCTGCTGGAAGCGGTGGGGCGGCGACTTCGAAACGACAGCGCCGGACTCGTCTTGGACCTGTCTGCGACCTCCTATCTCGACAGCGCCGCGATCGAGCTTCTGTTCGATCTCGTTCGGCGCCTTCGGGCCCACCGGCAGCGAATGCGCCTGGTGGTTCCGACGGACGCGCCCCTACGCCGGGTGCTGACTCTCTGCGGAATCGATGCCGTGGCGGAGATCGATGAAACCGTCGACGTCGCATTCCGCGGCATACGCGGGCGCCTCGGCGGGGGATGAACAACCGCCGAGCTTCATGGCGCGGCGGCGCCGCGGCGCTCAGACGTACGCGTCCGCTCTGGCCCAGGACATCTGAAAACGCACGAACGTTCGCTTGAGTTTCCCGGTCGTGGGACCAGGGCTCAACAGGATCTCGGCGACGCGATTTGCGAACGTGTGGAGCAGAAGGAGCTCGCCTCGGCCGACGAAGCGGCTCGATCGCACAGCGAGGCAGATCGCGCCGAGCAGCCGTCCCGAGGCCACCATCGGCACGAAGACCGTCGGATTGCGATTCCCCAATGTCCTCCAGCCTTGAACAACCTGGGCGCGGCGCTCGAGAGCCGCACGGCCGAGAGGCCCGTGTCCCAGGACGATGGCCTCTGGCCAAGGGTCGGCCTCGAGATCATCGGCATCGTTCATGCTGGCCGCGCGGCGCAGCGCAAGCCCATCGTCGTCGATCACGAACAGCGTCGCGGTGTCGACGTCGTAGAGCGACGCCAATTGCCTCAGCACGGTCGCGAGCTCTTCGCGGCCTTCGAGCGACGCGGCCCGGCCTCTTGCGTGGACGTGGGCCAGGGGCGCGGCGCTGCCAGACGACTCGCGCGAGGTATGCGGCGCGTCGTCCCGCGCGTCGCTTTGCGCGATCTCGCCACGGCGCAGCGCGAGCACAACGGCATGGGTGCGGCTGGACGCCCCGAGCTTCGTCATGGCGTTCCGAATGTGCGTCCGAATAGTGTCCGGGGATAGGACCAGGGTGTTTGCGATCTCTCCACCACTCGCGCCCGCGGCGAGCAGCCCGAGGATCTCGCGCTCGCGGGTGGACAGAGGATCCCCCTGCTGACGCTTCCGCCTTGGCACGCCCATCCCTGACCCTGTGGCCTTTCCGGTGTCGCTCCGCGGCACCACCACGGCACCTGACTTTGTGCTCCTTCCCATGCGTTAGCCATCAGACTACCCCGAAAAGAAGTACGGAAAGCCGCCTTCCGCAGAGGTCGGCGCCGTCGGAAGTTGCCACCAGCTCCCCCTGCGCGATAACTTCTCGTCGCTCCGTAGTAGACCGAATCCAGAGGGTGTACAGAGTGGAGTACCAAGCGCAACCCAGTGACCGCCGCGGACCGGGCGTCTCTTACGGTGTTGGAAGACATGCGTGTCAGACCGTCCTTGTGTGGGACCCTTTGGCGTCGTGAGCGAACGGCCCACCAGAACCCTTATCGGCGTCGAGATGATCGCTCTGCTCGCCGCGGTCGTCGCGGCGCTTGTGTGGAACGACGTGTCCAACTGGAACCTATCGCTGTTCTTCGTGCTGCTCGGGCTCTCGGTGATCAGCGACCTGATGGCGCTCGATACCCCCACCACCCGCCTGAAGATCTCCAGCAGCTTCCTCGCGATCGTCAGCGCAATCGTTTTCCTCGGGCCCACCCCTGCCGCTGTGATCGGCGTCGTGACGATCGCGGCCGGCTGGGTTCGCTTCCGCTACGCCGCAACCACCTTGCTCATCAACGTTGTCACCTTCGCGTGGTTTCCACTGGTCGCCGGGATTGCGTTCGAGGCGATCGTGCGGGCGAGCAACCCGGGTGCATCCGCGGCTTTTTACGTCCTCGTCTTCGGGCTGTTCGTCGTCGCGCTCATGATCGACTTCGTCCTGATCGCCGGCTACTTCAGCTACGTCGAACGTGACCGGTTCTCGAACAAGGTCCGGCGCGCGCTGCTGCCTCTGCTGCCGGTGGAGCTGGCATCCGCGTTCATGGCTGTCGGCGCGGCCTATTTCTATGTCGAGTTCGGGCTTTCGGCGATCGCCCTGATCGCCGTCGTGTTGATCATCTTCCAGTACCTGCTCGGAGCCCTCACGCTCTCTCAGCACCGCGCCGACGAGCTCGAGGTACGCGCGAAGCAGCTCGCGGGCTTCCAGGTCGCGCTGCTGGCCGCATTGGTGCGGACGCTGGATCTGCGCGATCGACGGACTGCCCGTCACAGCGCGGCCGTCGCCCGGTATTCGCGCGAGATCGCGGCCGCGGTCGGCCTATCGGATGCTGACAAGGAGTTGGTTCACACCGCCGGGCTTCTGCACGACATCGGAAGGTTCGTCCTGCCGGACCGTGTACTGAAGGCCGAGGCGGAGCTCGACCCGTCGGACTGGGAAGAGATCAGGGAGCATCCCTACGAAGGTGCGCGGATCGTGTCTCAGATCGATGGTTACCAGCCCGTTGGGGAGATCGTTCTCGCTCATCACGAACGCTTGGACGGGTCTGGCTACCCTCGCGGTCTGCGTGGAGATGAGATCCCGGAGCTGGCCCGGATCGTCGCGGTGGCCGACGCATACGACACGTTGACGGCGCCCGATTCCTACCGTGAGGCCGCGGGACAACACAGACCTCTGAGCTGGATAGAGGCCGTGGCCGAGTTGCGCCGCGTCTCCGGTACCAAGCTCGACGGCCGATTCGTTGAAGCTCTGAGTGAAGTCCTCGCCGACAAGGGGGTGTCATACCGTCAGGGACAGGACGCGGATTTCGAAGCCGAGCTCGCTCTCGACAAGAGAATCCACGACCACCTGACGGCGGCATCCTCGCCCCGTATGCACGTTCCGGTCTAGCACATCGGCTAGCCGACCAGCCAGTCAGTGCGCGTGACTCGGCACGATCTGGCGCGTCCCCAAATGAGGTAATGCAGCGCTTCGTTCGCGGTAATTGCGGCGAAATGATGTGAGTACCCATCCTTTCGGGGACATCCTTCCTCAGAGATTGCGTCGGTACGTCAGGAGCGTTGCCGACAGGACTAGTTGCTTCCTACCAGGGGATGAAAGGACGCGGACTCAGCAGGATGGATGAGTACTGGAGCAGG
>Ga0126308_10000410_pt1 | contig 14017 bp, 14 predicted proteins | sample Plot55_FD_92533 | JGI IMG/M metagenome (GOLD analysis project Ga0126308, IMG submission 92533) | Serpentine soil microbial communities from UC McLaughlin Reserve, CA, USA - Plot55 | ecosystem: Environmental > Terrestrial > Soil > Grasslands | place: USA: UC McLaughlin Reserve, Lake County... | reverse complement strand
GCCGCCCAGAGGCCGGCGCTGGCGACTCGCGTCGTCACGGCGGTGCGCGGCGGGTCGCCCATCTTCACGCGGCAGCGGCCGGCCCGGTCGCGCCAGTGCGTGGCCTCGGTCTCCCCGACCTCCCAGAATCGGCTCCGCCGCGGCACGAGCAGCCCGCGGAGCCACCACGCGCTCACCGTGTCGCCGCGCACCGCAAGAATCGACAAGAGCTGGATTCCGGTCCCGGTTAGATTGGGCGCATGAGCTCTGCCGCACGTCCCGCACCGCCGTCGGCCGCACCGCCGCCGTCGGCGAACGATTCGTCGCGCCCCCATGCCGCCACGCGCCCGCGCGCGTCGCGGGCCCGCGTGGCGGTGGCGTTCGCCGCCGTCTACGTGATCTGGGGCTCCACGTACCTCGGGATCAAGTTCGCCATCCAGACGCTCCCCGCCTTCCTCATGGCGGGAGCACGCTTTCTCGTCGCCGGCACGATCCTCTACGTGTGGACCCGGCGTCGCGACCCGGGAGCGGCGAGCCCGCCGACGCCCGTGGAGTGGGGGCGGGCGCTGCTCGTCGGGGGATTGCTGCTCTTCGGCGGCAACGGCGCAGTCGTGTGGGCGTCGCACAGCGTGCCGTCGGGGGTCGTGTCGCTGCTCGTGGCGTCCGTGCCGATCTGGATGGTGGTGCTCGAGTGGCTCCGACCGGGCGGGACGCGGCCGACGCCGCGCGTGGTGGCGGGGCTGCTGCTCGGCTTCGCCGGGATGGCGCTCCTCATCACGGCGCGCGGCGGCACGATCGGTGGCGCGCACGTGCCGCTCGCCGGCGCGCTCGTGCTGCTCGCCGGGTCGCTGTCGTGGGCGGTGGGCTCCCTCGCCTCGCGCAGCCAGCGCCTCCCGCGCTCGCTCATGCTCTCGACGGCGATGCAGATGCTGGGCGGCGGCGCTCTCATGACGCTCGCCGGCCTGGCGCGCGGTGAGCTCGCGGGCTTCTCCCCGGCCCAGGTCTCGACGGTCTCGTGGCTCGCCTGGGTGTACCTCTTCACCTTCGGCTCGCTGATCGGCTTCACGGCGTACATCTGGCTGCTCGACAACGTGAGCGCGGCCAGCGCGGCGACGTACGCCTACGTGAACCCGGTGGTCGCGGTGTTCCTCGGATGGCTGCTGGCGGGGGAGGCGGTGACGAGCCGGATGCTCATCGCGGCGGCGACGATCGTAGGCGCGGTGGCGCTGATCACGGCGAAGAAGGCGAAGCGCTAGGGACGGCAGTCGTCAGTCGTCAGTAGTTAAGTTGCCGGTTGTCAGTCGAAGTTCTCGGTTGTCAGTAGCGCCCAGCCTCCTGGACGCCAGCTGCTACCGGGTACTGGCCACTTCAACTGACAACCGGCAACTCAACTACTGACGACTGTCCACTCGCTGTGTCTGCTGCATCCGCCCGCGCCGAGACGCTCGCCCGCCTCGCCCGCGAGCAGTTCGACCTCCTGGTGATCGGCGGCGGGATCAACGGCGCCGGGATCGCGCGGGACGCGGCGCTGCGCGGGCTGCGCGTCGCGCTGGTCGAGAAGGAGGACTTCGCGAGCGGCACCTCGAGCCGGTCGTCGCGGCTCGTGCACGGCGGGGTGCGGTACCTGGAGCACGGGCACTTCCACCTCGTGTTCGAGTCGAGCCGCGAGCGGCGCACGCTGCTCGACATCGCGCCGCACCTCGTGCGCCCGCTGGAGTTCACCTGGCCGGTGTACGCCGGCGCGCGGGTGCCGCGGTGGAAGCTCGCGGCGGGGCTCATGCTCTACGACGTGCTCGCGCTCTTCCGCAACGTCGCGGTGCACCGCCGGCTGGGCGCGCGGGACGTCGCCGGCCGTGAGCCGGCGCTGCGGCGGGACGGACTCACGGGCGGCGCGAGCTACTACGATGCCGCGACCGACGACGCGCGCCTGACGCTGGCCAACGCCATCGGCGCCGCCGAGGCCGGCGCGGTGGTGGCCAACCACGTCGCGGTGCGCGCGCTGGTGCGCGGCGCCGGCGTGGCGCGCGGCGCCCGCTCCGAGGACGTGCTCGCCTCGCACGGCGGCGGCGGCCCCACCATCGACATCACGGCGCTCATCACGGTGAACGCCACGGGCCCCTGGAGCGACGAGCTGCGGCGGCTCGAGGACCCGGGCGCGGCGGCGTCGGTGCGCGGGACCAAGGGCGTGCACGTCGCCGTGCCGCGCGAGCGCATCGGCAACCGGGGGGCGCTGACGCTGCTGTCGCCGATCGACGGGCGGGTGACGTTCGTCCTGCCCGCTGGTCCGCGTCACACGATCGTCGGCACCACCGACACCGCGACCGACGTCGAGCCGGGCGAGGTGCGCGCGACGCGCGAGGACGTCGAGTACCTGCTGCGCACCGCGAACGCGTACTTCCCCGACGCGCACCTGCACCCGGACGACGTCGTGAGCGCGTGGGCCGGGATTCGCCCGCTCGTGGCGTCGGGGTACGGCGGCGCCGGCGACGCGGCGAGCGCCTCCCGCGAGCACGCCATCGCGCGCGGCCCCTCGGGCGTGATCACGATCAGCGGCGGCAAGCTGACGACCTACCGCGCGATGTCGGCCGAGGTGGTGGACACGGTCTGCCGGACGCTCGGCCGGTCGGGCACCGCGTCCACGCAGGCGCGGGCGCTCCCGGGAGGCGACCTGCGCTCGCCGGCGCGCGAGACGGACGCCGCTCGTCAGGCACTGGGGGCCGCGCGGGCCGCGGCCGCCGAGTGGCTGGTGGGCGCCTACGGCAGCCGGTGGCGGGCGGTGTGGGCGCTCGCCGAGTCGGACCGCGCGCTGGCGGCGGAGCTGTCGCCGGGGCTGCCGTACATCGCCGCCGAGCTGGTGTACGGCGTGACGCGGGAGATGGCGTGCACGCTCGGCGACCTGCTCATCCGCCGCACGCACCTGGCGTTCGAGACGCGCGACCACGGCGCGGCCGCGGCGGCCGCGGCGGCGGCGATCGTCGCGCCGGTTGCCGGGTGGGACGACGCCGAGATCGCCCGGCAGCTCGCGGCGTACGAGCGGGAGTCGGCGCGCATTTTCGCGGTGGATCAGTGAGCGCGAAAGCGGGCTGAGCCACTCCGTAAAGTACGCTGGCGGACCGTCTTGCGTGCCTGCCGAGCTCGTTTGCGGATGGGCCTTACCTTTGCAACCGAGGCACATATGTTCCCCTGCCGCGCTCGCATCTGTTTCGGCGCGGCCCGAGACGGGGGACCCGTCGCCGCCGGCTTCCACGTTCTGCTTTCGGAGCAGTCATGCGCCTTCGTTCGTCCGCCCTCGCCCTGGTGGCCGTCGCGGCCCTCGCCGCGTGCAGCGATTCCCCCGTCGCGCCGGCCGACCCGGGGCAGGAGGTCGTGTTCGCCATCGCGTCGGACGAGACGGCGCTCGGCCAGGCCCGGAGCTTCGGCCGCGGGGAGATCAGCTTCTTCTTCGGCACGGATGTGATCGACAACTACCGCTTCACGGCGGTGAAGCGCGCCAACGGCACCGTCGGCGGGATCTTCGAGTTCCGCCACCGCTACCTCGGGCTCACGGTCCAGGCCGCGGGCGACATCGTGTGCCTAGGGGGGACGAACAAGCACGTCCGCTTCGGCGGCGTGGTGCGCGAGACGAGCTTCGAGGAGGGGATCCCGCTCGGCTCCGAGCTCACCTGGAGCGTGACCGACGTCGGCACGCCTGACGAGGAGAACTGGGACTCCGCCAGCTCCTTCCTCGGCCACGACGCCGAGAGCTACTGCGCCGAGGGTCTGCCTTACGACGAGTTCCCGGTGAAGGGGGATATTCGGGTGAGAACACGATAGGCATTGCGAGGTGCGAGGTGCGAGATGCGAGACGTGCCCCGGGGAGCCATGAGCCTCCCGGGGCACGTCTCGCATCTCGCACCTCGCACCTCGCAGCCGTTCTATTCCGCGACCGGCTCGTGAATCGTCTGGAGCTCGGCGATCTTGAGGCGGCGGACGAGGGTGGGGAGCTTGAGGACGGCGACCTCGCCGACGGCCTTGCCGAGGAGGGCGCGGCCGATCGGGGAGGCCATGCTCACCTGCCCCTCGTCGAAGTCGAGCGACTCGCCGAAGACCAGCTTGTAGGACTCGCGGACGCCGGTGCGCTCGTCCTCGACGACGACGCGCGAGCCCAGGCCGACCTTGTCGGAGGGGATCTGCGACGGGTCGACCTGCGAGAGCTTGCTGAGCCGCTGGCGGAGGTGGCCGAGGCGCGCCTGCACGAACTGCTGCCGCTCGAGCGCCGCCTTGTACTCGCTGTTCTCGCGCAGGTCGCCGAGCTCGACCGCCTTCCGGATCTCGTTGGGCAGCGTGACGTTGAGCTCGTGCTGCAGCTTCTCGACCTCTTCGCCCAGCTTGCGCTTCAGTTCCTCGATCATCTCACCAGCCCGGATGGCAAAAAAGTGACGCGCCCGACCGTGAGGGGTCGGGCGCTGTACTCCCAAAAGCTACCCGCTGACGCCGGTCAGCGCAATTCTTGCTCCCCCGAAGCCGCCGCCCCGCCGCCGGAGAGGAGTGCGGCCTGCGCGTCGCCGGCGGCGACCGCGCTGTGTCCGGGGAACCCCGGAATGCGCTGGTGGAGCAGGAACCAGATCGCCGCCGCCCCCAGCGCGAGCACGGCCGCCAGCCCCCAGCGCTCCGCCAGCATCGCCTGCGTCACGGCCACGCTCGACAGGCCGAGCCAGAGTCCGGACGCCCAGGCGAAGAGCCAGGACGGCGGATCGCCGTGCACGTCGCTCAGCCGGAGCAGGAAGACCGCGAGCGCCTCTCCCCCTGCGAGCCACCGCCACTCGAGCTCGTTGAACCAGAACGTCCGCGCCGCCGTCCACCCCTGCGGCACCTCGTCCCGCGCGTACACGTCGACGAGCTCCCACGCCACGCCGATCAGATACACGGCGACGAGCGTGGTGACGCCGAAGCGCAGGGCGTGGCGGACGCGGGAGGGCATGGGGGAAAGGTAAACGGGTAGAGGGGGTGGGGGGAGTGAGGGATGGCAGGATGCGGCGCCTCCCGAGGTCCTTCATCCGCATCCCCTGTTCCCCATCCCGCTCTTACTTCCTCCCTAACGCCTGAAAGATCGCCTCCTCCAGCACGTTCCACCGCACCGTCCCGCGGAGCGGGGCCGCGCGGTCGAGCCAGCGGCGGGCGGTGGCGCCGTCGCCGAGCCGGGCCGCGGTGAGGGCGACGAGGCCCCAGGGGTAGGGGTCGTCGGTGAAGGCCAGCCATCGCTCGCCGTGCCGCGCCAACCAGCGGGCGAACGCCTCGCGAGGCGATGGCTCGCCGGCGGGAGCGGGCAGGCCCGCGAGCCAGGGATAGAGCTCGGCGACCGCGTACGGGTAGAAGGCGGCCGCCGAGTCATCAGGCGACTGCTGGGTGGAGACCACGAGCGCGCGGCGGCCGGGGTGGCGGAACACGCGCCCGATGGCGGCGGCGAGCGTGTCGGCCTGGGCGGCGGCGCGCTCGGCGCCGGCGGCGTCCCCGAGTCGTCGGCGGGCGCGGGCGACCGCGGCCAGCGCGCCGTAGATCTCGACGTTGTCCATCAGCAGCGCCGCCGGCTGCGTGCGCGAGACGCGGTACACGCCGGTCGACGGGTCGCGCAGCACCGCCAGGTGCCGCTCGGCGCTCTCCGCGCTGGGGCGCCAGGCCAGCGGGAGTCCGCCGCCTGACCGGGACGGCGCCAGCTCGTGGAGCAGCTCCAGCCAGAGGGCTGCCAGGGCGTCGTCCGCGTCGGCGTCCCAGCAGCGGCTCCAGGGCGCCGCGGCGTGCGCGCGGCACTGGCGCTCGAAGCGGCCGTCGGGGAGCTGCCGCGCCGCCGCCCACGCCACCCACGCGCGCCCCGCCCGCCCCACGTCCGCGCCCGCGGCGCGCGCGGCGAGCAGCGCCTTGGTGGCGAAGTACGGGTCCACCAGGTCGCCGCCGGCGTGCAGGGTGATGGCGCCGTCGGGCTCCTGGTAGCCGCGAAGGTCGAGACGGGCGGAGCGGCCGGTGCGGAGGGCGGAGGTGCAGGCGAGGAGGAGAAGTACGACGACCGCACGCTGCCTGCCGAGGCCGGTCGCACGCAGCACGCAGCACGCAGCACGCAGCCTCCTCACCCCGCCACCCACCCTTCGTCCCGCGCCCAGATGGTCCCGTGCACCACGACGCCGGCCTGCACGCGCACGCAGGGGGCGCTGACCGTCGTCGGCCGGTCCACGGTGCCGACGCGCGCGCCGGCGCCGATGCGCACCTCGTGCTCGGCGATGACGGGCCCGCCGATGTGGCAGCGCGCGCCGATCACCAGGTCGCGCGGGGAGACCACGCTGCCGCGGACGCGCGCGTCGTCCTCCACCCAGACGCCGGCGCGCCCCTTCACGCTCCCGGTGATCTCGGCGCCCGCGCCCACGCGCAGCCGGCCCGTCGCCACCAGGTCGCCGGTGAAGGTGCTCCACTCGGGCACGATCAGGTCGCCCTGCACCAGCCAGCGCCCGCCCGACTCCTCCGCCCCGTGCGGCAGCTCGAAGGCGCGGCGAGTCGGGGGAGCGGCTAGAGCGGCCGCCGCCGGCACCAGCCGCGCCGCCGGGGCGATCCGGCTCGTCAGCGGCGGCGTCGGCGCGGGGGCGACCGCGGTGGCGACCGCGGTGGCGGCTGTGGTCGCGGGGGTCGGGCCGTGCAGCCGGTCGGCCTCGCGCTCGTCGGGGTCGCCGTACGACGCCTCGGCGTCGCCGATCGCGTAATCGTCGAAGTGGGCGATGTCGAGCACCGTGTCGTCAGGCACGTCGTCGGTGATCTGCCCGGAGACGAACTCGATCCGCGGCGCGTAGAGGCGCTCGAAGCGGCAGCCGGTGCCGAGGCTGATCATCTGCTCGGCCGACGCGCGCCCGTACAGGGTGCCGTCGCACTCGACGCGCGCGCTCCCCTCGGCGTGCAGCCACCGGAGGACGACGCTCCCCGGGCCCAGGTAGACGTCCTTCTCCCCCAGCAGCCCGCGGTAGACGTTCGCCGGCCCGCCCTGGAAGTCCTGCCCGGCGTAGAGCTCGAGCATGAAGGTGAGCCCGCCGATGATGTCGAGCGGCGTGTTCGCCAGCACCAGCTTCCGCACCGTCCCCTCGTGCCGCTCGCGGTACGTCAGCATCGGCGCACGCAGCGAGTTGAGGAAGACGAACGGCGTGCCGTCGGGGAGCGCGCCCACCGTCGACGCGCCGGCGCCCGGCGGCGTGGTGGCCAGCTCCGGGAGCTTCGCGACGACGTAGCTTCGGAAGCCGCGCGCGAAGTGCCGGATGTCGCGGTCGTACTCCCGCACGACCTTGAGCGGCACCGCGTCCGTCCCGCGCCGCAGCTCCAGCACCGCCGGGAGGAACGGGAGGACGAAGAGGAGCGCGGCGAGTAGCAGGAGCAGCGCGAAGTACATCTCGCCCGTCGCGCTCTAAGACGTTGCGAGGTGCGAGGTGCGAGTTGCGAGAACGACCTCGGGAAGCAGTGGCTTCCCGAGGCCCTTCTCGCAACTCGCACCTCGCACCTCGCAACGCGTCATCTAGTGCCCATTCCCATTTCCGTTCCCGTTCCGGAAGCGCTGCGTCTTGTGCCAGACGAGGCCGCGGCGGCCGAAGGGCCAGAGGGTGCGGGGGAGGATCGCGCGGGAGACCGAGAGCAGGCTGACGAGGAAGCCGAAGCTGAGGAACGGGAGGAGGCGGATGCGGCCGTGGGTGCCGTCGAGGCGGGCGGCGGTGGCGACCTGGAAGAACGCGGCGTAGTTGCCGAGCGTGCTGTAGCCCGCGAGCGCGAGGATGGCGACGACGCCGTGCAGCGGGCTGGCGCCGGCGTAGAGCAGGCCGAGCGCGAGCGCCCATCCCAGGATCAGCAGCGGCGCCATGGCGAAGACGCCGAGCAGCAGCAGCCCGTCGAGCTGCTGGGCGCGGGTGACGCGGCCGCGGTTGCGGAGGAGCGGCACGGCATAACGCCACATCACGCCGTTGTGCCCGCGCGCCCACCGCTGGATCTGCCGCTGCCTGACGCGCCAGAGCTCGGGCACCTCCTCGTAGCACTCGGAGCGGTTCTGGTAGACCGTCTGCCAGCCGCCCAGAAGCAGCCGGTAGGTCAGCTCGGTGTCCTCGGTCAGCGTGTCATCGCGCCAGCCGCCGACGCTCTCCAGGGCCCGGCGCCGCACGCCGCCCACCGTGCCGCCGAACTGCGGCACCAGCTGCATGTTCATCCGCGCCTGCTGGTCCACCTGGTAGCCGCCGGCGCGCTCGAGGTCGAGGAGGCGGGTGAGCAGGTTGATGCCGACGTTGACCGGGACGACGCGCCCCATCGTCGCCCCCACTTCGGGGTCGAAGAAGGGGGCCACGAGCTGCTTCACGAGCCCCGTCCCCGGGATGTAGTCGGCGTCGAAGACGAGCAGGATCTCGCCCGGCACCTGCCCGGTGGCGTCCTTGAGCGCGGCCGCCTTCCCCGCCTTCCCCGAGTCGCGGTAGAACGGGCGGATGCGCTCCGGGTGGCGCGCCGCCAGCTCGGCGACCAGCTCGCGGGTGCGGTCGGTGGAGCGGTCGTCCACCGGCACGATGACCATGCGGTCGTGCGGGTAGTCGGCCTCCAGCAGCGCCTCGATGGCGTGGGCGATCACCGCCTCCTCGTTATGCGCCGGGATCAGCACGGCCACGGTCGGCCAGTCCGCGGTCTGCACGTCGAGGTAGGGGTGGCGCTGGGAGGCGAACAGCCGGTTCACGGTGAACCAGTAGTGCCGCACCGTGTACACGCACACCAGGACGACGACGGCGGCGAGGCCGACCGTCATCAGCAGGATGGCGAACCGGGCGAGGAAGTGCAGGACCATCGCCATCAGTCCACCTCGGCCGACGGCGGCCGGCGGCGCGAGCGCTGCACGACCCAGCGGAGCATTGGCGTGCTGCGGCGCGGGACCCCGGGCGGCACCGGCGGCGCGCCCGGCGGGGCGTACTCCGGCTCGCCGACCTCGAGCCAGCTCATCCCCCAGGCGTAGAGCGCCACCAGCATCATCACTTCCAGCAGCATGCCGAAGAGCACGAAGAGCAGCGGCAGGAAGAGCAGCGACAGGCGCTGCAGCACGTACGCCTGGAGCAGGCACTGGAGCGGCAGGAACACGCTCAGGTGCAGCATCGTCGCCGCGGTGAGCGCGGCCTTCTTCCGCAGCCCGAAGTCGAAGATGTAGTAGGTGAGTCCGTACACGACCGGCACCAGCGCGATCACGCCGATCCCGCCCCAGAGTAGCGTCTGCACGTAGGCCGGCAGCTCGTACGGCAGCCCGCGCGGCCGGAGCGCCATGTAGATCAGCGCGCTCGCCTGGAGCGCGCCCGACGCGCGCAGCAGGTACGCGAGCGGCGTGGCGCGCTCGGGGAGGAAGAGCGACGCGGCCAGCGCGACCACCGTCACGACGGCCGTGACCCACCAGACCATCGTCGTCGGCGCCGGGGGCGCCACGGCGGCTAGCGTGGGCAGGTCGAAGTCGGGGAGCGGGCCGGCGCCGTAGTGCGTCGCCGCCACCCCGCCCGGGATGCCGAGCGCCTCGCCCCCGAGCGCGAACAGGAAGCGCCAGCCGCGCGAGACCCACGGCAGCAGGAGCAGCCACCCGAGCACGAACGCCGCCGCCAGCGCCGCCGCCTCCACTCGCGCGCGCCGCTCGACGCGGATGCGCTTCAGCGCGCGGTGCTGCGAGATGATTCCGCCCGCGGCCCCGCGCCGGCGCAGCGCGGCCACGTGCGGCGGCAGCGCGGGGGCGGCGGGAGCCGCGGGCGCGGAGGGCGAGCGCGGTACGTCGGGAACGCGGAGGGGTGCTGCCACGGGAAAACGGGGGCTCTGCTGAGGGACTCTCTCGTTATAGCACGGGACGCGTGGCCGTGCCAGCCACTGGACCGAGAGGCGACGGGATGACGCGACGGCAGGACGACCGGCATCGTACGCAATCGTACGCGCCGCCGTCCCGTCATCCCGATCTCGGCGCCGAGACGTGGCCCGCTCGCGCGCACGACGCACATCCGTCGATGGACCGGGGATTACAGCTCCCTGAGCAGCGCCTCCACGATCCGCTCCGCCGCCCGCCCGTCCCCGAACGGGTTGCCGGCGCTGCTCATCGCCGCGTACTCGTCCTCGTCCACCAGGAGCCGGGTCACCTCGGCGACGATGCGCTCCTCGCTCGTGCCGACGAGCTTCCCCGCCCCGCACTCCACCACCTCCGGGCGCTCGGTGACCTCGCGGAGGATGAGCACCGGCTTGTGCATCGACGGCGCTTCCTCCTGGATCCCGCCGGAGTCGGAGAGGATCAGGAAGCAGCGGCGCATGAGGCGCAGGAGGTCGCCGTACGAGACCGGCTCGACCAGGTGCACGCGCGGGACGCCCCCCAGCTCGCGGCGGACGACACGGTCGACGTTCGGGTTGAGGTGCACCGGGAAGATCACCCGCACGTCGCGGAAGCGCCTGACGAGGGTCCGCAGCGCGCCGCAGATGGCGTAGAGGCGCGGGCCGTGGTTCTCGCGCCGGTGCGCGGTGACGAGCAGCGTCCGCGCGCCGCCGTCACCATCGCCGCCCGCGCCGTCGGCGCCGTCCAGCGCGCCGTGCAGCTCCGCGTTCTCGAACGGGCCGGCGTGGGGCGTGGCGCGCAACGCGTCCACGATCGTGTTCCCGGTGACGAAGATCCGGTGGTCTGGGACGCCCTCGTGGAGCAGGTTCTGCCGCGCGCGCTGGGTCGGCGCGAAGTGCAGGTCGGCGAGGGCGGCCACCAGCCGGCGGTTCATCTCTTCCGGGTAGGGGTCCAGGCGGTTGAACGAGCGGAGCCCGGCCTCCACGTGCGCCACCTTCACCCCCTGCTGGAACGCCGCCATCGCCGTCGTGAGGACGGTCGTCGTGTCCCCCTGGATCAGCACGACGTCCGGGCGCACGTCCCGCAGCAGCACGGTCATCGCCGAGAGCGAGCGGCAGAGGAACTCGGCCACCCCCTGGTTGGGCTGCATCAGCGCCAGGTCCACCTTCGGCGAGAGCGAGAAGGCAGCGAGCGCCTGGTCGAGCATCTCGCGGTGCTGGCCGCTGGTCGCGATGGTGGACTCGAAGTCGCCGCCGTGGCGCTGCAGCTCGCGCACGACGGGCGCCATCTTGATGACCTCGGGGCGGGTCCCGACGACCGTCAGCACGTTGAGGGGACGCGTGCGCGCGCGCGGCCGCGCGTCGACCGCCCCCAGCGGCGCGTGCGACGCGCGGCCGGCGCTTCCCGTGCGGCGGCGCGTCTCGACCCCGGCGACGGCGGCCCCCGCGGCGGCGGCAGCGTCGACGGCCGCGGGGACTTCGGTGTCCATCTCCAACCGCGTTCCTCCAGAAACCCTGATCGGCTGCGACTCATCCTACGCAGATAGCAGGCCGCGAGCGGGCGCAACCGTGGGAGGCGGGCAGAATGTCGCCGCGGGCGGGAGATGCGCCAGTAGCCCCCGGGTCAGGAGACCAGTAGACATCGCGTCGCGCATTGGTAAATGTTCGAGGTGTCGGGAGCCAGCTCCCCAGGCGGATCCGACGCGTCCCGACGCCACCACCGCATCACATCACTCGAAGTGGAGCAACTCGCAGTGTCCCGATTCGACTCGATCCTTCGCAGAGCCCTCGGCGCCACCGCCGCCCTGACGATCGCCCTCGGCGCCGCGGCGTGCGGCGGGGATTCCACCGGCAGCAGCGGCACCCGCTACAACGTCGTCTCGATCTCGGTCAACGGCGTGACCGACAACTCGGCGCCGTTCCTCATCGCCGAGGGGACCGACCCCGACTTCGGCGAGTACAAGTTCGAGGTCGTGAGCGCCTACATCGAGCTGATCGGCAACAACCGCTACCGCGTTGTGTCGGATGTCAACGCCATCCTCGGCGGGGCGCCGTTCCCGTTCGACGACACGCCCGAGGAGGGGACGTACTCGGTGAGCGGCAACACCTACACGTTCACGCCGAGCGACGACAGCGAGTCGCCGTACACGGCGACGCTCAGCAACGGCAACACGCTGACGTACACCGACCAGTTCGAGAGCGTGGACGGAACGCTGACGCTGACGATCGTCGCCCGGAAGTAGCGCGGCGACACTCCATCGACTCGTCCCACGCGCGGGCCCGGCCTTCGTTACAGAGGGCCGGGCCCGTCGTTCGTTCTTGCGCGGCACGAGTCCCGCGTCACATTGTCGAGTAGTCGCCGGCCTCGTCCCCGTCCAGGACCTGGCCGCCGCGCTCGTTTCGGGCGCTCCCTCAGCGCGGAGTTCCGCCATGTCATCTCCTCCTTCTGCTCCCTCCGGCGCGCACCGGCGCCGGGCGGCCACCCTCGTCCTGCTCTGCCTGCCGCCGGCGCTCGCGCTCGCCTGCGGCGGCAGCGACTCGACCCGCCCCGACCCGATTCCGGGGACGTACACGCTGCGCACGGTGAACGGCGTGGTGCTCCCGTGGGTGACGACCTGGGAGGGCCAGGACAGCCGCGGCACGACCATCCCGATCACCGACTCGGTGCACATCTCCTCGTTCGAGCTCATGCCGCAGAACCACGAGTTCGCGCAGCTCGACTCGGGGAGCTGGTCGGCGCGCGGCTACGCGTCGCTGACGTACGCCTACCGCTTCAGCGGCACGTACGCCATGCTCACCGGCGACACCGTGCGCTTCACCCGGACCTCCGGCTCCTTCAACCGAGAGCCCCTGGTCGTCTTCGGCGTCTTCCCGGACACGATCTACGGCGTGATGACCTCGGGCCGCCTGCGGATGGTCGAGGAGTTCTTCGCCAGCGAGCACCCGCCCGACGCCAGCGGCAGCGTCGGCCCCTTCACGCTCCAGACGTTCACGAAGAGCTACGGGAAATAGCGATACGCGATTCGCGTATCTCGCCCATGCTTCACCTCGAGCCCCACGCCCCCGACGTCGTTCGCCTGCACATGTCGTCGCGGCGGAGCCGGCTGGTGGGGTACTCGGTCAGTGCGTACCTGGTGCGCGGGGCGCTGGTGGACTGCGGCTTTCACGCGGTGCGGCGGGAGCTGGCGCGCTGGGCGGACGAGGCGCGGCCGCGCGGCGTGATCCTGACGCACGAGCACGAGGACCACGCCGGCAACGTCGACCTGCTGGCCAGGCTCGGGATTCCGGTCGCGGCGGGGGCGCTCACGCTGGCGGCGGTCCGCGACACGCATCGCCCGCGGATCGGGTTCTACCGGCGCTGGACCTGGGAGTCGATGCCGCCGCTCTCGGTCCCGGTCGCGCCGTTCGAGCCGGCGGAGGCTGGACTCGAACTGCTCCCCTCGCCGGGGCACTCGCCGGACCACCACGTGGTGTGGGACCCCGAGCGCGCGACGCTCTTCTCGGGCGACCTGTTCCTCGGCGTGAAGGTGCGCGTCGCCCACCACTGGGAGGACCCGCGCACCCTCGTGCGCTCGCTCCGCGCGGCGGCCGCGCTGGCGCCCGAGCGGCTCTTCGACGCGCACCGGGGCCCGGTGGCCGACCCGGTCGCGACCCTCGCTCGCAAGGCCGATTGGCTGGAGGAGACGATCGGCCGGATCGACGCCCTCGCCGACCGGGGCGCGAGCGACGCCGAGATCCGCGACCGGGTGCTGGGGCGCGAAGGGATGGAAGGGTACTTTTCCGGCGGGGACTACTCGAAGCTGAAGCGCGTTCGCGGTGTATTGAAGAAGCGCCGCCGGCCCGACGGCTGACGGCGCCGCCCTGGCCCCCCTGCTCCATGCTGCCGCATCTCGCCTCCCTCCCCCCCCTCCTCCTCCTGCTCGCGCAGGACCCCGCGTCCGACCCCACGCGCCGCCCCGCGCTGAGCAAGATCACGGTCGAGCGCGATACCGTCTGGTTCCAGGAGCTCGGCGAGCCCGACGCCCCGCGCGCCACCTACGCGTACCTGCGGCGCACGGGCTCGTGGGTGCGGCTGGGCGCGAAGCCGCCGAAGCGGCAGACTGTCGCTCCCCTCCCGGTAGACCGCCCCGACTCGGCGCCGCTCGCGCCGGGCTTCGCGCTCGTCGTCAGGCACGCGACCCAGGAGGAGGTGGCCTCCGGCGCGCCCGAGCGCCGATTC
>Ga0126308_10000409_pt1 | contig 14018 bp, 6 predicted proteins | sample Plot55_FD_92533 | JGI IMG/M metagenome (GOLD analysis project Ga0126308, IMG submission 92533) | Serpentine soil microbial communities from UC McLaughlin Reserve, CA, USA - Plot55 | ecosystem: Environmental > Terrestrial > Soil > Grasslands | place: USA: UC McLaughlin Reserve, Lake County... | reverse complement strand
TACTCTAATCTTGCAACAACTTTTGGAGACATATCAAAGGCTCGAGCATACTTGACCATCAAAGACGGACGGGAAACTGTGGTACTGGTAGTCGCAGGACAAGGGGGTCGAAAAGTACTTCGTGCTTCCCAGATGGAGCTGCGGGCATATATAGATGAGCGCAGAGACATCAGCATCCCACTTGAATTTGAATCCTTTGTCCCAGTGCCAGTTGATATTGTTGTAGAAATTAAGGTAAATGATAGTTACATCCGATCAAAAGTGGCTTCCGCTGTACAATCAAGGCTGGGACCTGGTATGCGTTTTAACAGCAATACTAACAATGATGCTTATTCTGCTGCCAATGTTAAAAATGGCGGCAATAATGAAGCAAGTCAAGGCTTCGTTAATCGCTATTACAATCTCTTTTCATTTGAGCGACTAAATTTTGGCCAAAAAGTTACACTAAGCGAGGTTTATGCCGCAGTTGAAGACGTCCCAGGCGTAGACTGGGCAGTAGTTAAAAAGTTTTGTAGAAGAGATTATTATAATGATGATTCTAAAAAAACTGCAGTCCAAGAGATCATAAATGCAAATACTAATGAGATATTACAATGCGAAAACGATCTTCTCGATCCAGTTAAGGGGACAATAAAGGTCATAGCACGGGGTGGCATGGAGCTATAACTGATTCAGCTAGAGAAGAACAAGTTCAGGATGATGGTTATCCTCCTTTGAATCGTGAAAGCAATGATAGCAAAGCGATTGATGCGACAGCAGCAGACGACAGTAACGCCATTGTTTATGATAGTAATGAGTCTATTCCAGGCGACGAGTATGAAAAATTCTATCAACAATATCTATACAGCTTGCTGCCTGCGATATACCAAGAATACGATGCCAAAGAAAACAATGTACTTTACGAATTTCTAAAAATAATTGCTAGCCAAGCGGTAACCATCCGCCGAGACATCGACGGCCTGCTAAATAATTTTTTTATAAATAGCTGCGAGGAGTGGGTTATTCCGTATATTGCAGATTTAATTGCAGCGAAAGTTGCACCAAGTTCTTCCTCGAACAGCAGCAGATTGGATGTCGAGCAGACTATACGCTGGAGAAAATTGAAAGGCACACGGACAGGATTGGAGGATGTGGTAAGAAATACCCTCAATTCTGAGGCAAAGGTAAGAGAAGCCTTTAGGTACTGTTCTACTTCGGCACACCTTGGCTTTTTGAGAGATGTTGCCAACCCAACTAAAGGCAATACCACTAACAGCAATTTTGTTAATCTGCATGATCAAGATACACTTAACAGTATCGGTACAGAAAATGATGCCCTACCTCATCTAATTGATGTAAGAGAACCAACACCTACAAACGGCTGGTATAACATCAAGAATCTTTTGCTTTTCGTGCCTCAGCTAAATGTGTATCGCATCGAGGGCGTTGAGGCAAAAAAGACAGTGGAGGGAAGAGGAGGTTCAAAGTTTTACTTTTCAAGCTTCTCAAGGAAGGATTCATCAGCTTCAAAGCAGCCATCATCCTCCACCTCCTATCCGTCACTATCACCTTCTCCTCCTTCTCCTCCTCCTCCTCCTCTTTCTTCAACTGCTTTTGTCACTAATAATAATAATAATAATAATAATAATAGCGGTATTAGTAGGAACTACGATTTCCCACTATATGATCTGGAGACTGGGCTGAGGATAAATGCAAATTCATTTGCACAAAACCCATTTGATTATTTTGGACATAAGAGAGGTATGGTTATCAGAATAAATAATATCTTAGCTGCCTGCCCAAATCCTCCAGATTTCACTCCAATCGAGGTAGGAATGAGTAATGATGTTATCATAGGCTACTCATCCTCAAAAACGTCATCAACAAAAAAAGGTGAGGATCACATAGACTTTATTGGATTGCATAAGGAAGAAGGAATAAGAGTTATAGAACCAAGAAAGTTTGAGGGATCTGAGAAGCAGTTTATCATTCGTCTTTACTCGTATCCAGAAGATAAACAAGATCCAATAGAAATTGCAAATTATGATACATCAAAGATATTTTCAAAACCTTACCACCATCTTTCTCATCCCAAATCTAAATCCAGGAAAATAATTCCCTCTGGGAAAATTCTTCTCAGTGTGGAAACCACTTCTCCACCCTATCTGAGTCCCACGTTCCCAGGAACTGTCATTGCAATAAGAGATTCACGGCCATTTCTCTATGTCGGGGAGGATAACATGCACCAAGATAATAGGAGTAGCAAATACCAAAATGTTCTGTATGTGTACTTGCCCGACATCACTCTTAATCATGACGAAAGAAAATATCTGTTTGTTGATCGTAGCGGGTCAACATATTATGCAGAAAAGGACTACAATGAAAGATATGGCAATAAGATAAGTAAAGGACAATTAGCACGGCAAGCATGCGGGCAGATATTTCCACCTAGGCAGTTAACATATTCATCAGAACCGCTCAAAAATTTTGCCGAGCTCAATAGAATTGGTGGAATTAAAGTTGTTGATGCTCAGAAGTTCAAAAAGGCATCATCATCATTCCAGATTGAGGGGATTGCAGTTGACAAAGAGAGGAATCAATCTTGGAAGATAGGTCGGATGGAGATAACTCCAGAGGGTCCTCCGCGTTACAGTAACGAAAAGGAAGTGTGGATAAGATGGACAATACAAATTGGTGATAATGCAAAACCAGACAACGACAAAAAAGACAGCTCCATTAAAGAGTCCCTGGTATGCCATTTCAAGGCCAAGAGACTTGTGCTTAAAAATAATAGCATTAATGATGTGGTCGGCACGAAAGAAATCTCCTATGAAGAAATAATAAGTGATTTGATGCCCAGTGAAATATTACGAAAAGGTGCACTTGGTAACGGAATAGGCACCTATCAAGCAAGTCCTAGAAACGAGCCTGCATACAACAATAGCAACACATACGAAATTGTTGAGGTCATAGTTAACGTTCATTCTACATATTATATACAAGAGATTTCTCAAAAGATAAGAAGAGCCATTGAAGAGAAGCCAGAACTTCACAATGTCGGCGAATTGGCACTACGTATCTCCGTATTAAAGGATGAATCTGAGAAGGGCAAGAATGTTACGTCTACGTTTCCGCTGTCAGAAATCATAGTTACCAATAGCTTTGACAAAAGTACGCTAGTGTACCTGCCGCAACTGAAATTTGGTACAAATGAACCAAAATATTATCATCTCTATGTTGCGTCTGATGGTTCTACTTCTTTTGAAGATAATCTATCTGTGCCTGCCCGAGAGTCTGCCGGACAAATAATTCCGTTGCCCGGCAAATATCCTTTACAACAAAGGATCCCTATCTATATGAATTTGGCAGAAGATTGGGAATCCTCTGATACAAACTCAGTTAATCTGGGCGAACTTGCAATAGACCCGGAGCTTGGTCGGTTTGCCTTTCAGAGACACGATGCTCCTACCTGGCACAATAATGCCGGCATCACCATGCCTATTACAGTAGATTACAATTATGCTTTCTCACATGAGATAGGTGCAGGCACCTATGATAGAAGAGCTAATTTGAAGAGGGCAGCAACAATGTGGGTTTCAAAGAATGGTCATGTTCCTTATCATGATGCGCTACCTTCCAAAACTTTTCAGACTATTGCTGATGCTCTTGCCTCTGCACACGATGGCGATGTAATACAAATAGAAGATAGCTCTATATATGAAGAAAATGCCCTCAGCAATGTAAAATTATGCAGAGGGGATGTCACACTGCAAGCAGCAAATCAAAGAATGCCTGTAATAAAACTAACTAACAGAGAATTCAGGCTCGTTTTTACTGGTAAGATGGAACCTGATGATAAATCACCCGCATCGTATAAAGCCAATGGGCCAACCGCCTTTACTCTTAATGGAATACTAATAACAGGGGGGTCCCTTACGTTAGAAGGAACATTTGACAAATTGGCATTAATCTGCTCCTCAATTGATCCTAGACATGAGGTTAACGAAAATGCAGGAATTCAAATAAACTCAGAGTCTTCCTCTTCTTCTGACACACCTGATACATATGCAACAAGAATCAGAGAGAAGACATCAGGACGCGGAGAGATACTCTTGGTTAGGTCGATTACTGGTGGCATCATAGTTGATGAATCTGTTTCGAGACTCGCTTTACAGGATTCAATAATTGATAACTCGGGAGGACCAGCAATTCATGTCAAGAGAATAGATAAACAAGCCGAGTCAAGCTTGAAATTAGAAGCAGAAAGGTCTACTATATTGGGTGCCCTGTCTCAATCATCGGCCGATTCCCAACATCAGTACCTTGACCTTCAAGACATCCACTGCCAAGATGTTATATTTACTGATATTATATTTACAGATAGAGTCAACGTAAGGATAAAACAACAAAATCACCAGCGTCGAATTGATGAGTATAATAAGAGGAGGCGTAATACGGGTAGTTCTATAACACACTGCACAATATCTGGAAAAGATGACGATGAGATTTCGAATTTTGCTTTCAGATGCACTTCAGAAAGCCCAATTTTTGTATCCACCACCTTTGGACACCCTGCTTATATGCACCTTGATCAGTCGACCTCAAAAGAGATATTAGAAGGAGCGCAAAACACTCTAGAGATGGGGGCTTTTAATAAAAGCGATAAACCTCTTCGTATGCGAAACTTGAAAATAAGGCTACAAGAATTCCTCCCGCTTGGGATCAAAAGTGGTATGGTATATCTATATTAACTGTTATGTTTTGTAGGTGAAATAAGTCTATGAGAGGAGATTTTTCCCGCTTTAGCAGCAGTGATTCATTCAAGCACTATATTGCTGCGTTAATGCAGCAAGGAAGAGTACAGCTTGATTCTGATTGGAATCAAAATGTGGAATATTTCTTAAATATGCTATGGAAGCAGTCTCGTGACTCTTTTGGAACCTATGCTTGCATTGGAGACTCGTTTCGGGTTGGTAAAGATATACCAATTGACCACATGCTACAATCAGGCACTTGGAAGCCAGAAGGTGAACTATCAAATAGTCAAGCCTACATTTTTTTAAATGCAACTGAGAGGCCACGTACGTCTGCAGATTCCATAAATGAAAAAGGATCACTTTTTGTACAGAATGCTGGCGGAATATCAAGAGAGTTTAACAATCTTGATCTCTCTAGGTTTAGATCACTTTATGTCAGGTTCAAAGCCTTAGGAAGACCTTTTCAGCTATGTCAAGCAACATTCAACTGTCCCAAGTGTAGCCAACCATACAAGAAAGGAGAAAACCAATACTGCACTAATTGCAGAGCCGAGCTAAAACAAGAGTATTTTAGAAATGAGAACAGTAGTAATAAGGACATTCAAACATTGACATTGAGGCTGTATCCTCAAAAAGAAGAAGAAGGTAAGTATGAGGAGAACAATAAACAGTTACGCTATTATCAATACGAAGGGCAATTTGTTGAGGATGTCGATGCAGGTGGCTTTTGCAAAGTAAGATTTGATTTGTTACAACCTGTATATCATCAAAATACTGATAATCTAGCGGAATATGATATTTCCCACATCTACAAGCTTTCTGTTCTTTGGACAGAAACAGACAACGCGGCTAACACTGCGGCTGTATGTATTGGATTAATTACTGCAGAACCAATGGCACTTGTACTCAGCGCCGATGCGGATATGAGAATAAGTGGCTCTTGGGCCAATGTCAGAAACGCAAAAAACGATCAAAGTAATACCAATAACAATAGCAATGGTTCTACAAATACTACGACGACTGCATCGCAAAAGTATTCTACTTCTGTTAGATATAATGGCAAGCCAACAATTATAAAACAAAAGGGTGTAAAGGAGATAAGCTGGTCGTTTTCGCAGCCCAAAAACTTCAATTCTATTACTTTTCTAAAGTTTGCGGAAAGAAAGGACCTTAATGATAGTGATAGTAATGATGATAAAAACAATTATAATGCTAATTCAAGTCAAGAGAATTCATCTCGTACACTTTATCTGACGGGTTCAAACAATCAAAATATAGAATATTCACTAAGTACAGACAACAAGCAAGACAATAGCCCTTGGCGGTCATATGTTGTAAATGTCAATATGCCTAGTAAGCCTTCTTTTAATGGGGAATTTTCTGAAAATGACCTTAAAGAGATTCTCCGAGAAATCAAAGCTATCGGTCTAAAAGACTTTCCTGATGGTGATTCTCTTTACTTTTCAGAGATTCTAGGCGAGTTAAATTTTGAGAACAATTTCTTGATATCTAGCGACATGAACCTTAACCAATCAGCAAGAATGTACATAAATGGGCTTCTATGCTTATTGGAGCATTGGAATACATACCTGACACAGAAATATGCTCCATCAGATAATGCAGGTTACCGGCTGCTTTTCTCTCCAGCTATTCCTGGGGAAGAGAATAAAGCTCTGCTTTATGGTGTGTATGCAGTGGGTATGAATCGCAGCGTCACGTATTTGGAAGACCCAGAAATTAGAGAGGTTGCACTAGGTGGTGGTGCTGACACAGCAACGAGACTGCAAACGATTTGCCAGATCAAACTAATTAAACTCGGCGATTATAGTCAAAATGAACTGGGCAATTCTACTAGCTTGCAGAAGAAAATAGACATTTTAGAACGAGAAATAAAGAAAATCAATGACGAAAAAAGTGGCAGGCTTACTATAATTGGCCCAAGCAATTCTTCACCCTTATTATCTAGCGGCGGTTCATATTATTCAAGACCGGGTAACTTTTCCTATTTAGTTCAAGTTCACGATGGCGGAGAAATCAAAGCGGCTGATTACGGCAATAACAACAATAACGACTACAGGGCCGAGAGGAGTACAATCAATAGTAATAATAATAATCATCGCTTTACAATCAAATGGTCAAAGAATAATGCCTCAGTAGCTTTTCCAATAAAACAATTGATCAATGGCAAACAAGCTGTGCTTGAACCAGGTGGTAGAAGCTTGGTGGGTGTATTTCGTGTAGGTGATCTCATAGAAATAATAGATGATAAAGATGAACTGTCAGAGCATCCTAAGGGGCATATGAGAAGAATTAGCCATATCGATATGGATAATCGAATACTGTCATGGGGCTCTGCACCTAATTCCAAGCAAACAGAAACTATTGGATATCTCCATGACCGCATAGACACAGAGGCTGGAAGGTATCAACCGGAATTACATGCTAAGGTGATATTATGGGATGGGATAAAATACGGTAATTCCGAAGGCGAAGCAGTAGTAAGAGAGGAAGTAGAAGACCCACCCAATCATTTGATCACGCTTGAGGGTACCATTGGTGTAAATGGACCTATAAGAATAAAGTTTGATCCGGGTATCTTTAGAAGTGGTGATTTTTGGACTTTTACTACTCGGTCAAATGGGAGCGTTGAATTGCTAACTTCAGCAAAGCCTATGGGGCCAAAGCGTGATTATGCGCTTTTGGCTTTAATAAAAAAAGAGACAGGAAAGGAAATTGAAATAGTGGAAGATCTGCGTCATACTTTTCAGCCATTAACAGACCTGAGAGCCATCGATATTACCTATGAGGATGGAGGCAGAACATCATCCGGTTCAATGACCGTACAGGCCGCTATTCAAAGATTGTCCGCTGGAAGAGTTCACTTCCTCCCCGGGCATCGAAACAAAAAGACCATCAAAGATGTGCTTATTGAAGCTGGTGAAATTTATCAATTAAAGCAAGTACAAGGAAACCAAAGGTCTTTTACTTCTAGAGTTTCTTTCAACGATGTTTACGAGCATCAACCCTTCTTGATTTATACTATAATGTCAGGTAACAGAGTAGATGTGGGGCACGAAATACATTGGTTTGCTGCAGACGAAGAGGGCAATATAACTAAAGATCCAGTCGATGATGGAACAAAAAATTATGCTTGGAAGGGATTTCAAATAAAGGCAGATGAAAATGCTCAGATAAGCTGGTTAGCAGTAGGTGATAGCTATACATATTTTGAAAGATATGTAAAAAGAACGATGGATGAAGTTTTTAAGGTTATCTTTGGAGTAGATACAGACCAACTTAAGGAGGATACCCGCATCTTGGATGCTTGGCACAAAAACCTAGAAAAGTGGACAGGACCTGATCTGGGTCTAGCAGGACAAGCAAGAGAACGCCTAGAGAGCCTTCAACATGATTGGGACAGATTTGTAAGAAACGTCGATAAACAGGTAGAGGACTTCGAAACAGATGTTGAGGAGTTTTTTGGTGTTGAGCAGCAGGGAGAAGGAGAAACAAAAGAAGTCAGCTGTACTAAATGTGGTGAATCATTCCCAAAGGGAGAGTACAGTTTTTGCACTAACTGTGGAACCAAATTACCGGAATAAACAAACTAAAACTCATACCAAGCAATAGATGGAAGAGAGAGAGAAAACATAAGGCCTTGAGTTTCTTCTTCTCCTTCTCACTTTTGGAACGATTATGTCATACTCAGTTGTCTCATACTAAGATGATGATGCTATATCGCAATCGTATCCCCTTGGATTCCAACCATGCCATAACAGACCGATATAGCCTTTTTGACATCAATTTGGTTTTTTATACATAAGTTTTACCGTTCTTGCTATTCAATAAAGCTGGGTTCCTTCGTCGTCTATATCGGTTCTCCTTATATACACAGAACTCCTAGTGGGTCTGCTATAAAGCATTTTTTATGAATCAGAAAGGATCCTTAAATGGAAGGAAATAAATCTAATCTAGTAGTCTGAATATTCAGAATCTTTATAAAAATCGGTTCTCTTTTATTAAATAAGTCAATGCCGGATGAAGACATAGGTGTTCGCTATATGGTGAACCATCAGTATCTAAAGGCTAACTCTTCTGGAAGTATTTTTATCGCCATAGAAATACAGTCCCTCAAACAATTCAAAGATTCCTCTAATCTATCGAGTTTGTCACTTGTTGTAGATTGTAGCAGTTCAATGCGTGGTGAAAAGTTTAAACAGGCCAAAGAATCAGCTCTTGACACATTTAGGTCGCTTGGAGACAACGACTATCTTTCTATCATTTCTTTTGATAAATCCGCAAAGGTCGCCCTTCATTCCTCTAAAAAATCTGAATCTCGATCAGCTGAAGATGTAATCAGAAATCTCAAGCTTGGAATAGGAACTAATATCTATGAAGGATTATTATTAGCTTATAAACAGATCTCAAAGCAAAAAAAAGAGCCAAATAATAATAATAAAACTACCATAACAAGAAGGATAGTTCTTCTCACTGACGGACAAGCGTCCGCTGGAAAGACGGAGGAAGAGGATTTCGTAGGCTTGTCTGGAAGGATAAGAGAAGATGGCATCACTGTTAGCACAGTTGGAATTGGGGTGGGTTATGATCAACATCTTTTGCATGCAATTGCAGAAGCTGGAGGCGGCGTTCCTCAGCATGTCGGTGAAGCAACGGATCTACGTAAAGTGGTAAATAAACAGGCTGACGAGTTATCAAGCACAGTACTTATCAGTCCAACTTTCACAATAACAATGATGCCTGGAGCAAAGATTGAAGAGGTATACACTGTGACTCCAACTTTGCGGAAGCAAATTATCGATCCAGCAAATAATAACCGTTACGTCGCAAGGTTAAAGGATATCATCATAGGACAGCGCCAGACCATTGTAGTAAAAGCCGTCTACCCCCCCAGAAGTCCGGGTCCATATGGGATGGCACGATATAGGGTGGCACAAATTCAGATTAATGACATGGTAAAAGACATAGTATGCAACGTTACGAGTAATCGTTCATTATACGATAAGGAAACCGATCCTACCCCTCGCATGGTACTTACTGCCTCTGAGGCAACTAGCCTTCTGAGCAAAGGTGTACAGGCAAACGATGATGACGCAATAAAGAAGGCTGAAACGATAATCCGTGACCTTTCCCAAGATGAGGATTTTGAAACCGTGATGACAAAGCAGCCTTTAATAAAGAAGATGGCTGCAACTATTAGACGGGTCGTTGAGAGGATTTCTCAAGGTCCATTAAGTGAGTCAGAAAAGAAGGAAGCCATACATGATACCTCAACCTTTTTCAAACAAACTTGAAATGCAGTGTAAAAATTAAGGGTGGGATGATCATAATACGAATAACAACAAAAATAGTTTCAACGGGAGAGGAAATTAATTAACATGGCTATCAAGTGTCCTATTTGCGGTCACGATGTAAAACCGACCGCTGTCTTTTGTGAAAAGTGCGGGGTCGAGATTAGTAGCATTCAGGATCCCTCTATATCGCAACCTCCAGCACCACCGTCTCAGGAGAAGGATTCCTATCACCTTTTTTGCAAAAACCCAGATTGTAAGAAGCATGATGTAGAGGTAGTTGTAAAGCACACCAGTACTCACAAATATTGTGGAGCCTGTGGTTGGCTGTTGGAAGAGAGAGGAGCAGAGCCGCAGCACCAGAATTACCAACTGGAGCCGCCACCATCGCCGGCGGCAGAAAAACCACCTGATTCGCGGAAGAAGAGCAGAGGTTACCTTGTAATGCCTGATGGATCGGAGAGGGAGATAACTACAAATCAGATGCCTATTGGCAGAGCCGATTTGTCCAAGAATAATCCTCGAAGTGACATCGAGGCTGTATCAAGAGTACACATAACAGTTTGGAGGGAAGACTGGAAAGAGAGAGAAATATACCTTGTCCAGGATGGAGAAACTAAAGTCCAGGAAAAGCCAAGTACAAACAAGACATGGCTTCGCTCTGATGGGCAGCAAAAAGAAGAGATCACAGGAAAAGGAAGACTCGAGCTGAAAGATGGCGACCAGATCATTATTGCAGATACAGTCACTCTGTCGTTTACTTTGAAGCAGTAAAAAATGTGTGAGGTTAGCGAGGTTAAAGGGATTGTCTCTCAAGTTTGGCACTACCATCAGATGCAATAAAGCAAGTTATCGAATTGATTCTGAAGTTCGCAAAGGAGGAATGGGAATTGTATATTTTGCTACTAGCGAATCTGGGGAGAAAGTAATAGTAAAGAGTCCAAAACTTGGTGGTTCAAAAGATGCAATAATCCTTGACAAAATAAGAATCGAAGCAGAGATCCTGCGTAGGTTGTCAAATTTCCATCATGATAACATTATTCGATATCTTGACGAGTGGTATAATGGAGAAAACTGCGCTTTGGTCCTAGAATATATTGGTGGAATGAACTTGGAGGATCAATATAACAAGAAACCCGTTGATGCACAGACGGCCAAGGATTATATTGAAACCTTGCTTAGAGCTTTGGAGTTTTTACATGGATCGCAGAATGTCATACATCGAGATATTAATCCTAAAAATATCATGAATGATTCCAATAGGCGCATAGTTTTGATTGATTTTGGCGCGGCAAAGCGCGGGTGGACTCAGCTATCTGCAAATCCGGACAGCGGCGGGACGCTGATTGGAACGCAGGGTTATTCAGCTCCGGAACAGTTCACAACTGGAGAAGTTACTCCTGCTAGCGACATATATGGCGTGGGGGCAACATTGTTCTATCTTCTTACAGGCGAAAACCCCAAGCGGCATATGGGCCCGGGAGGCGCTCTAACAAGGTCACCCCGAGACGTAAATTCATCAATAAGTGGGGAGATTTCATACATCATAAAGAAAGCTATGTCCCAAGAACCAAAAGATAGGTATCAAACGGCAACCGATATGATAGGAGACCTACGCGGGCAGGGGATAATAGATATTGATGCACCGCACATCATATTTCAAGGACGCAAATATGTTATAGACGACAGCTTAGAAATAGGTCGAGAGCATGATTGTTTGGACTCTCACGGGAAGGATGTATCGCCCCCTGATGTTATGGTAGATGATGATGAACGCTATATTTCCAAGCATCATGCGAGAATAATAAAGGATCGTTCTGGAGCTTGTTGGATAATGGATTTGGGAAGTAGAAATTCTACCGCAATCTCTCATGACGGAATGGTTAGTTTCAAAATACTTAAGCCGGGAAAAAAGGAGAGACTAACAGATGGTGATATAGCCGCGATCGTATACAAAAAGAAAAGAGGGGCGTACATGCCACCTACATTCAGAGGTTGATAATGCAACATGCTAGATGGGTTCGATCGTATTACAAAAGGAATTAAAGCAATAAAAAAGGCTACGAACAATGACAAGCAAACTCACTCAGATGACATTGGTAACAACAATAAGAATACTCTGGATACCAATGACATGCAATCATCAACTATTGCAAAATATGCTGATAAAAATAGTCCTCAACACCATCATCCTGGTCAGCCTCAGCAGCAGAAAAGTATTGGCTTTGCATCGGATATCGGCTTGGTTCGTTCAACAGATGAGGATAGTTTGATAATAATGGATTTGATGACTGCCTTTGAAGGCAAGAAAAGAAGAAAAGTAATTTTGATCTTGGCCGACGGGATGGGTGGACATAATAAAGGAGAGGTGGCAAGCAAGATTGGTACTCGTATAATGGCTAGTGAACTTCAACAATTCCTTGCTGATGCTGACATGAATAAAGAAAAATACGATAACCTACTCACAAAGGCCTTTCTTAAGGCTAATTCTGAAATTCTCGACTACAGCGAAGTGCATCCACAAGCTCAGGGAATGGGTACTACAATTAGTGTGGCAGTAATGGATGAGAGTAGAGGCCTTTACATTGGAAACGTAGGTGACTCTCGGGTATATATTATCAGTCGTGATAAAGGTGCAATTCAGCTGACAAAGGATCACACATTTGTACAGGAATTGGTAGACAAGGGTAACATCACCAAAGAAGAGGCTAGACATCATCCAAAAAAGAGTGTTCTTAATCAAGCGGTTGGATCTTTTGCCGATATAACTGTTGATACGTTCTCACGCCCCTTGGAAGATGATGATTATGTTCTTTTATGCTGCGATGGTTTGGTTAATCACCTGACAGATGAAGAGATTGCGAAAGTTGTCCTTGACAATAACGCAAGTCCTCAAGTCTCTTGCGATAAACTTGTGGCTTATGCCAATAAAGAAGGAGGGAAAGATAACATCTCAGTCATAATTGCTCCTGCGCGTATAATGAAACCCTGAGAACCTTGAAATGGTAAATTTTTATCAATGTATTTAATCAGAAGGTTCTATCAGCAGCAACAGGGCGGTTACGCATATGTTTGATTGTTTTATATTATTAACGTTTAATTTCATTAGAAAAGCGCTCAGCCTATACACGTATTGCTACATGAAACTCATGAACCTCGAGAAAATCGTTTTATAATAGCTCACAATTACATCCGGCATGACTACTGCTACTACTTATAGCACAGAACAACAGAATCCAGAACAACAGAGTCTGCCTGATGTCCCGTCTAAAGGAAACCGGAGAGAAGGGTCCAATACTAGTCCCAAGGGCAAAGACTCTGCTGGACTACAGTATCTTGAAGACCCAAAGGCTATTAAGAAGTCAATTCCACCACAATTGAAAGAAGATATAGATTTCCTTGTCGATTTCGGAATGCCTGACAGTGATAAGCTTCTTCTCCCTGATAGTGAAATTCTAAGCAGCATCTTTAAAGCCCTTGAAAATGGCAATAAGGCTCCACGGTATTGGTTCAATACCGTGGTAAAAACGGCCGATCCAAAGGGAAATGGATACGACAAAGCACTTTGGTTTATTCTAAATGTCAAAGCAACTTTACTTAGCCCTGCAAATGCTAACTTGTTAAAGGAATGGCGACTAAGCGACAAAGTTATTCAACAAGACATCCAAGAGGTGGCACCTATCGCAAGCCTATATGACAAAAAAGATCCAACTCCCCAAAGTACTGAGAAAATAATTGAGGCGAATACTAAGAAGATAAAACAGACAATCTTTAAAGAATCCGAGGAGGCCCAGCTTGAGAAGCGGAAAGAAATTATCTTAAATATCGCAGGAGGGAGCTTAGGCGGATTATATAAGCCATTAGCAAAATGGGGCAATGGCGCTAATGAAACAGGGGGAAGCAAAATGAGTGAGCAAGCACAGCAAGCACAGCAAGCACAGCAAGCACAGCAAGCACAGCAAGCACAGCAAGC
>Ga0126308_10000408_pt1 | contig 14028 bp, 15 predicted proteins | sample Plot55_FD_92533 | JGI IMG/M metagenome (GOLD analysis project Ga0126308, IMG submission 92533) | Serpentine soil microbial communities from UC McLaughlin Reserve, CA, USA - Plot55 | ecosystem: Environmental > Terrestrial > Soil > Grasslands | place: USA: UC McLaughlin Reserve, Lake County... | reverse complement strand
GCACTTTGGAGTGCTGCCAGGTACGGGGCGAACGTCCTCTTTGTAGTAGCAGACAACCAGGGCTACTACATCCTAAAGGGTTTCAGGGATGCAGAAGTAGGTGAAGACGCGAACGTCCCAGGCGTAGATGTACCCGGACTAGATCTCGTAAAGGTAGCCGCAGGGTTAGGGGTAGCAGGCGAGAAGGTAGAGGAGGGGGATGATCTTGAGGATGCTCTAAAGCGCGGGCTAAACCAGGGGGATCCCTACCTCCTAAACGTCTTTATCGAGCCCGAGGTCCCTCAGCTTCCTAGCTGAAAGAAGAGTGGCCTCTAACGAGGTGCCTGCCTGGTGAAAGCTACCGGCGGGTGGCTCCGGCGAAGAAAGCGAGGCCGTAGGTCTCCAAAGGGTCGGGGGCGAAGCCTACATCGTCGAGGAGGCTTGTCACCTCCTCGGGCTCGAAGAAGCGCACGCCACCCATAGTGAGGAAACCTTGTAGGCGGCGGCCCCAAGCGCTTTGAGCTTTAAGGATACCCATAATTGCCATCCGTCCACCTGGCTCGAGCACGCGTCTCGTCTCTCGTAGAGAGCGCGTTGGATCTCCGAATTCGTTCAAAGAGCCGCCACAAACAGCTCCAGAGAACGAGGAGTCCCGAAACGGCAGATCCTGAGCGTCAGCACGAGCGAGGGAGGGAGCGCTCTTGCGGGTGCGCCGGGACGCTTCTTTGAGCATAGAAGGGGAGATGTCTATACCGACGACGTCGCCCCTGCTCCCGAGCTTCGTCGCGAGGTTCCGTGTATACAGGCCGGCCGAGCAGCCGAGGTCGACGTAGAGGCCGCCGCGGTCCAGCCGGGCGAGCTCGGCGATGATCTGTAGTTCGCGGTCGTTGGTGAAGTGTTCGCCGGTGAGAAGGGTAAGGGAATACACTCGCCACAGGGGCTCATAGAGAGGACCTGCCCCAGGTAAAAAGTTGGTGAGGTTGGCTACGTTGCTCGCTCCGATCTTGCGACCGAGTAGGTCGAGGTAGCCATCTTTTACTCGATAGGTTTTGCCGGTCGCGGGATCTAGCACGAGGCCGGAGGAGATAAAGCCGTTCTCCTCTACCCCTTCCAGGAGTTGGAGGCTTCTGTCGCTATCCGGCTCGGGGCGGACGATCCGTAAGAGCTCGCGCCGGAACAACCTTAGCTGCGCTTTCTACGCGAGGGGCGGTTGAGGCGAGCGTCGAAGCCTCGTATCGAGTCCACGAAGGCGCCCGAGTCCTCGGGGTGAGGGGCGGCCTTAAGGGTTGGGTACGAGCCCTCGTGGAAGACCAATGGTGCTTTACGCGTATCGCCCATATGAACGGCAACGACACGCCCTAAAAAGAGCTCGTGGTCGCCACCCGGATAAACCGATTCGACCTCGCACTCTATCGCCGCTAAAGAGCCCGCCGCCAAAGGCGCGCCCGTTTTTCCGTATCCGTCGTTAAGGGAGTTGACAGCGGAGAGGCCGCTGGAGCGCTCGGGGGAGGAGAAGAGCCGGCTCAAACCCTCCTGGTCGGCGGCGAGGAGGTTGATGGCGTAGTAGCCTTCCTCCTTGATGCGCTGGTTGAGCCGCGCGTCCTTATGGATGCTCACCAAAAGGAGCAAAGGGTTCAAAGAGACGGAGATCACCGCGTTCGCCGTCATGCCCTCTACCCGTTCGCTACGCCCGGTGGTAACGACCGTCACACCGGTCGGAAAGAGGCTCATCGCTACCCGCACGGCCGACGCGTCGGGACCGCGGGTCTCCCAACCGTGCTTTTCGAGATCCTGTCCTTCAGCCGACAATGCTATCTCTTTCGTGGGATTGACGTGCATGAGCGATGCCCGGAGGCTACTACGCGTGGGGTCCGCCCACAAGGCGTTTTCTCACACTAAGCTCCTCAGGCCACCAGCCCTCGACCGTCTCCCGGTCGGAGCCGTACCAGCGGCCCTTCATAAAGCCGTGCCGCCGGCCGTGGTAGAGATCGTCGAGGACTAGAGAGGTAGAGCCCGGTAGCAGGGCCGATTCGACGGGCACCACTCCGTCTCCTTTGACTCTCCCGTCCTTAACGAAGCGCTCGTAATTCTTGCGGGCTTTAGGCGAGGAGGCCCCATCGACGGCGCCACCGGCAACGGATAGGTAATGGAGGCCCTTTTGCTCGTGCAGGGATCCGGGGAAGAGCTCGTTCACCTCAGCGATCGAGGCGAGGTGCGCATTACCAAGAACGTTATGGGGGGTGCCTAAAGTAATGAGGTGGGAGGCGCGGCGGTACCCCGCGTAGCGACGACCGCCGTAGGGGGGATCCCCGCCTATATAAACCCTGGCGAGGATACCGCCCGCCGAGTGGGCGACGAGCACGGCTCTGTCTGAGCTAGACTCGAGCAGGGCTTTGTCCACCGCGCTCGCTACCTCGAAGACGAGTTGTCCGTAGCCTCGAAAGCTGCCCAAGATCCAGTCCAAAGGCGTGAGCGGGACGATGTGAACCTTACGCTCGGAGACTGCGGCTAAAACTCGCGCCAGCCTCCAGTAGTTCACCGGCCAGGTCATATGCCCGCCGATGATAAGGATAGGTCCAGGCGTCTTCCCCGATGTCATTACGGAGAAATGATGTCACACCGGGGACGCATTGACCGCAATAAACCACTCGTTCGAGGGCTTCGACGAGCTGTAGGAAGCGCTGGTCGAACGCTGGTTGGCGTTCTCGGAGCGGCACGGGTTGATCCGAATACGCGCACGTCGCTACTGGTAGTGGGACGTGGGTGAACTAGTGATGGAGTTCGACCGTATACCCATACGTAAGAGAAAAACGTTCGAGAGGCCACGAGGAGGGTCGGTAGGCTCTATGGCTAGCAGACGAATGATCCACGGGGAAACGCGTGTCCCAGCTTTGCCTGCCGAGACGGATTAAAGTTTTTCGACGGTTTGTCCGATAACTATATCGAGATGCGAGACCTTTGCCGACAATCCGGGTCTTGCTGGCAGATAGAACCTGACGGTGCCAGCCTAGCCGTTGCTGCGTTTGTTTTGAGGTATTCAGGGTGTGGGGAGTAGGTCTCCGAGTCCAGGTTAGGTAAGTGCTCCCTGCTCGGCTGGTGTTCGCCATGTGACGAGTACAAACTGTTTACAGTCGACGAGGGGGATCGAGAAAAGCTACATGAACCTCATTTGTTCCCCGGGGGGGTCCGGCGTTTTGACCCTCCACCCGTCTTTTTCGCGTAAGAAACTACAGAACACCCCGGTTGGGCTCAGTACGCGGTCGACAAAACTTGCGTCCTCCGCCGCGCCGGAGCCATCAGAGCCCGTCTGGATCAACTGCCGCCAACCGGTGTTCGCCATCGGCCTGGAACAGATGCTGAAGAAGGAGCTTCTGATTCATCGTGGGCAGCCGCCCCCGAAGGGTGACGTCCTCTCTGCCATAGTGCTCTATGCCGGTAGGGTGGAGGGCATCGCCGAGGGCGTGGAACGTACGCGGGAGGCAAACCTGACCTTCCCGTGCTGGTCTTCAGTTCACACGCCGACCTGTCGCTTGCCTATGCTGCTCTCAAGTCTGGGGCTCGGGGTTTCGCACATAGCGGGATGACATCCGACCAGATACTCCGCACCCTTAGGGTTGCACTGAAGGGCGAGATCGTAGCGCCCGGGGAGCTGCTCGAGTACGCGTTGGCCGATGAACCGACGGTGGTGAATCTGGACGTCCTCTCACCTCGTCAGCGGGAGATCCTGGAGCTAGTAGTCGAAGGCTTAAGTAACGCTGAGATAGCGCGGCGCATTTTCTTGGCCGAGTTCCCCGTGAAGCAGCACCTGCGCGCCGCCTACGAACTCCTCGGCGTAAAAAACCGTACCGGGGCCGCAAAGCTTGTCCGTACTGGCAACCAGCACTGACACAGTAGCGCACAGAAGGTATCTCCCCTTAGTGTTGGCCTTCAAGCGGCGTATTCCTTCCCTGAGCGCGGTTGGCTAGGATATCGCTGACAACTGATAGCGAAAGCCGAGCGCTACAAAGCGGAGCTTTGTTGGATACCGTCGAGCACGAACTGGACGGCGAGGGCAGCGAGGAGGACGCCCAAGACGCGGGAAAAGACGTTGGCTCCGGTCTCGCCGAGTACACGCATAATACGCGGGGCGAGTAGCAAGGAGGCGAGCACGAGCAGTAAGACGACCGAGAGCACGCCGAGGACCGCGACGATGGTGAGGGCATCGCCGTTGCCGGTGTAGAGAAGCACGGTAGTCAGCGAGCCAGGACCGGCGATTAAAGGTATCGCTAGTGGGAACACAGAGATGTCCTCCTCTTTCCCTTCGTTCGCTTCGTCCTGCTCGGGCGCGGTGGCCCTCCGCACCCCCGAAGGACGGGCGAAGACCATGTCAAGCGAGAGCAAAAAGAGCAGGGCGCCACCCGAGATCCTAAACGCCGGGACCCCGATACCTAGAGCATCCAACAACTCCTGCCCTACGAATGCGAAGAAAAACAGGATTGCCGCGCCCAAAGCAGTCCCTCTTATGGCCGCTTCATACTTGTACGTCTCGCTTCTACCCTGAGTCAGTCCTACGAACAGCGGCGCTAGCCCCAAAGGATCGATAACCACCAGGAGCGTCACAAAAGAGTTGAAGACCAGCTCAAGCACCTCTCAACTCTACATCAGGAGGAGAGCTTACATAACAGAGGATTCTTGGTTACCGCGTACCTCGTGAGCTGGGGCTTCTCCAGGAAAAATCGCTCGATTAAGCAAGGAATGGTTTCTTTGTTCGACCACCCCTAACCCGCCGCTGGTGTGGGGTGATGCAGGCGTTATACGGTGGCGTCATTCGCCCCACGTTGTGCTTTCCCTGAAACCTACTGGCAAGGGTTAGGGGTAGCTCGCCAGCTCTCGCGTAAGGCGCGTGCCCTCGCGAACGTCTCATCGCCAAGCTCCGCCTCTCTCACCCCGTAGCGTTTCCGGACTGCTTCTGTAAGCGCCTCGATCGCCGCTGGGACGTTTGTCCTGGGGAGATCCGCGATGCTCGCGGGCCTGAACGGTAAGCCTAGAACGTTGTAGAAGCGTGCGAGGATACGGGAGACCTCTTCGGTCTCTTTGACCAGTATGAGCGCCTCCAGGCGGGCTGCCCGGCGCGAAACGCGTTGCGCCAAACCAGCGATCTTGGTCCCAAAAGTACCGCCCGAGCGGACCGAGTAAGCGCCCGGACAGAACTCGCCCTCGACCTTTCCGGCCTCCGCCTCGATGCCGATCCGGTGGAGGGCTGCTATTAGAAGGTCTGTACCTTCCGTGTACCGCTCGTAGAGCCCGTGACGCAGATCCTCGACCGGACAGGTTAAGGAGAAGGAGATGCTCCCTTCGTTCGCCGCCACTGCGCCCCCACCCGAGTTTCGGATCAAGACTGGGAAGCCAGACTCCTCGGCGAGACAAGCTGCGAGGCCAAAGTTCGGCAGGCGAGTCTCTGGACGCGTGGCTCCGACATAGCGGGAGGAGGACCAGAGGAGAGCCGTGGGGCCGCGGGAACGTGCGGCCACCTCCTCGAGCACGGCCTGCTGCAGCCCAAAGCCGTCTTCGGGGCACGCGAGGCGCTGGGCGACCAGAATCTCCACAGTGCTAAGATAGCAGCTTGAGAGCCTGATGATTCGTCTAAAGAACATTCGTGGGGCCAGTCCTTGGGCGTATTAGCCCTCGCGGGCGGAGTCGGCGGGGCGAAGCTAGCGTCTGGGTTCCAGAGCGCTCTGCCCCGGGGGGACCTCTCGGTCGTTGTCAATACCGCCGATGACTTCGAACTGTGGGGCATGCGCATTTGCCCGGATCTCGACACGGTGATGTATACCCTCGCGGGTCTTGCCAACCTCGAGACTGGTTGGGGTGTCGCAAGCGACTCGTTTAGCGCTTTGGATATGATCTTCGCCTACGGTGAAGATACCTGGTTCAAGCTCGGCGATAAGGACTTGGCTACTCATGTCATACGTACGCAGAGGCTTCGGGCTGGGATGCGCCTTACGGAGGTCACTACCGGGCTCGCCGCCGCGCTCGGGGTGCGGAGTACACTTTTGCCGATGTGCGACGAACCTGTGTCGACCGTGCTCAAAACCCCAGAGGGCCTGCTGGATTTTCAGGAATATTTTGTCCGCCGGGGGCAGAAGGACGAGGTTTTGGGTGTGGAGCTTCGTGGTATAGAAAACGCTCGCGTTCCGGAGGAGGTCTCGGGGGCGATCTCCGAAGCGGAGGCGATAATTTTTTGTCCCTCGAATCCGATCGTGAGCATTGGCCCTATTCTGGCGGTGCCGGGGATGCGCGAGCTTCTGGCGGGATCTCCCGCGCCGAAGGTCGCGATAAGCCCGATTATTGGTGGGCGGGCGCTCAAGGGCCCGGCGGATAAGATGTTGAGATCTTTGGGGCGCGAGGTGTCGTCCGCGGGTATTGCCCGCACATACGAGGGAACTGTGAACGGAATGGTTATAGACCACATCGATGTTAAGGAGAAGGCCCGGATCTCGGCGCTCAACATGCGTGTTTTGGTAACAGAGGCGGTGATGCGCGACGAGGCCGACCGCGAGCGCCTGGCGCGGGAGGTCTTGCGCTTTTGCTCGGAGCTGGCGACGAGATGACGCTCTTCGCGATAGTGCCGATAAAGCACCTTACCGGGACAAAGAGCCGGCTAAAGCCGGTTTTGAACCCATCCGGCAGGGCTGGGCTAACGATATACATGATGAAGAACGTACTCATGGCGCTCAAGGGGGCTGGGGTGGAACACTTTTGCGTGGTAAGCCCGGACTTGATCGTCTTGCAATATGCTGAAGAAGAGGGCGCCGCTACGCTGTTGCAGGAAAGCCACGGCCTGAACCAAGCACTAGAGGAGGGCCGAGACTGGGCGGTCGAAAAGGGAGCATCAGCCCTTCTAGTCTTGCCGGCTGACCTACCACTCTTGGGGGCGCCGGATGTAGAGGCTGTCGTAGAGGAGGCGGAGGGTGGAGAGGACCCACTCGTAGTGGCTTCGCCGGATGCCACGGGTACGGGCACGAACGCACTCTTATTGCGCCCTCCGGATGCCGTGCCGTTCTTGTTCGGCCCGAACAGCTTCGACGCCCACCTGAGCGCGGCTCGGGAGCGGGAGATTCCAACACGCGTGTGCGAACGTATTCGCCTCTCCTTTGATCTCGATACCGTGGGCGACTTAGCTCAGGTCGGTGGTGGGTTATTAAGCGCGAGTGTGGACCTATCCGAACCTACCGAGGAGCTGCGGGTGCTGGCCGTGAACGGTATCCCCGAGATCCAAGCCGGCGACGACCTGGCGGATATTATCGCCGAGGCTGCGGGGGATGGCCTGCTCGTAAACGGGGACGTTGTGGTAGTGACGCACAAGATCGTGAGCAAAGCAGAAGATCGTCTCGTACACCTCGATACCGTAGAACCGTCGGACCTCGCCAAAAGCTTTGCCGAGATGTACGACAAGGACCCGCGCCAAGTCGAGGTTGTCCTCCGCGAGAGTCGCCGCATCGTGCGGATGGATCGCGGCATCATCATCTCCGAGACGCACCACGGCTTCGTTTGCGCGAACGCCGGCGTCGATGCCTCAAACGTCCCCGGCAGCGACACGGTTTGCCTCCTCCCCGAAGATCCAGACGCCTCTGCCCTTCGCCTCCGCGACGCCCTGACCTCTAAAGTAGGGGCTGAGGATCTTGCGGTCATCGTCTCCGACTCGTTCGGGCGCCCCTGGCGAGACGGCATTACGAACGTTGCGATCGGCGTCGCTGGCATGGAGCCGCTGGCCGACTACCGAGGTCAGAAAGACCCCCACAACCATCCCCTCTACGCGAGTGTTCTCGCGATAGCCGACGAGCTGGCTTCTGCGGCGGAGCTCGTTATGGGTAAGACCGCCGGCATCCCCGTTGCCGTGGTGCACAACTACCCGTACGAAAAGGGCTCCGGGACCGGCAAGGATCTACTCATGGAACCCGAAAGAGACCTGTTTCGGTAGGTGGGTTAGTACAGAGCCAACCCCGGTTTCGAGAAATATTTGTCAAATCCGACAAAAAATGTCGTGTTTACCGTTGACGGAGGCGGTATTGTTGCCTACTATCTATGACGTGGAGCTACGAAGCACACGAGAAGTTTTGACGGGGCCAAAGGTACCCGACTTTATAGCGCACATGCGATGTAGCGTTTGTTGCCGCGTTTGCGGCTGATCTTTCCGATTCCTCAGGCACCAACGGTTTTTTTACATCTCCTTAAGAGAGGAGCACAATGTTTATCAAAGCTCTAAGGCGCGTGCGACAAGATGAGGTACCAAGCCCCGAGGACCTTTCGGCCATTAGCGAACGTCTCGAGGGTGCGCCGCCGATAGAGATACTCGAGTGGGCGACCGAGACCTATGGAGATGGGCTCGCACTCTCGGCTTCTTTTGGGGGACCTGAGGGGATGGCGTTATTGGATATGCTCTCCCGCATAACGGACGACGTCACGGTTCTTACCATAGACACGGGTTTCCTGTTCAGAGAGACCATCGAGTTTCGCGAGGAGGTCATGAGGCGTTATAAGTTGCCTCTCGTGGTCTTGAGGCCGGCGCTCTCTATCGAGGAGCAGGTCGAGCGTCACGGCGAAAAGATGAGGACGTGCAGCCCGGACCTCTGCTGCCAGATTCGCAAGATTCAGCCGCTTCAAAGGGCGCTCGAGCGTTATGACGCGTGGATGACTGGGATCCGCCGCGAGCAGACCCCCCAGAGAGCGAACACGCCGGTGATCTCCTGGGAGCCGCGCTACGGAGCTGCCAAGATCGCACCGTTCGCCTTCGTCAAGGAGGAGTGGGTTCACGAGTATGTCGCCGAGCACGACGTTCCCGTCAACCCGCTGCTCGAAAAGGGCTACAAGAGCATCGGCTGCGAACCGCAGACCCGCCCGGTGGCGCCGGACGAGGACGCTCGGGCGGGTCGCTGGTCGCGCCTGGAGAAGACCGAGTGCGGCCTTCACTGGGCAGGAGGGCAGGCGGTACGTGCAGTTTCTTAGGGAACAGAAGCTAAATAAGGTAGAACAGATAAAACTCAAGCGTCACCCCTTGGAGGTGCGTGAGGCGGTCATAAAGACGTATTCCAAGAAGGGTGTAGGGGCGCTTGCCGAAGTGCCGGGCGAGATCGAGCGCCTCAAGTGGGTCGGCATCTACCCGCAGAACCAGGGTGGGGACGCATTCATGCTTCGCATAAAAGTCCCCGGCGGCGTGCTTACCCCCGAGCAGACGCAGGTTATTGGCCAAATAGCGGTGGAGTATGCGAACGGACCCATCCCAAACCCGCACTTTGGGAACAACTTCTTGGACATTACGACGCGCCAGGACATCCAGATGCACTGGATCAGGATGGAGGACGTGCCGGAGATCTGGCGGAGGCTTGAAGAGGTTGGCATGACGACCGTCCAGGCCTGCGGTGACTCGGCCCGCAATGTCCTGTGCTGCCCGGTCTCCGGATTGGGACGCGACGAGGTACTCGACGCCTACCCTGCGGCCCAGGCTATCTCGGACTACTTCACGGGGAATAGGGAGTACGCCAACTTGCCCCGCAAGTTCAAGATGAGCGTGACGGGTTGCCTCGAGGATTGCGCCCAGGCTGAGATCAACGACATCGGCATGCTCCCGGCGCGCCTCGAAGATGGCACCGCCGGCTTTAACGTGCGCGTCGGCGGTGGGCTCTCTGACGGGCCAAGAATGGCGTCGGATATAGATGTCTTCGTGAGGCCGGAGGAGGCCGTGGAGATCACGCGTGGCATCGCTCAGGTCTTTGGGGAGCTCGGTAACCGAGAGAACCGCTGGATCTGCCGGATGCGCTACCTGGTGCAGGAGCTGGGTCCCGAAGGCTTCCGGGAAGAATTGGCGAAGCGAACCGCTTTCGAGCTGACGCCCGCAGGCGAGGATTTGACCAAGCACTACCGGGGCGATCATATAGGTGTTCATCCTCAAAAGGAGGACGGCTACTACTACGTTGGCCTCAACGTGACCGTTGGCCGGATGAGCGGCGAGGATTTCATCGAGGCGGGAAGGCTCGCCTCTAAGTACGGCGGTGAGATCCGGCTGGCCACCGACCAGAACTTCGTCCTTACGGGCGTTTCGGAGGATCACCTCGACAATCTCCTCGCGGAGCCCTTACTAGAGAAGCACTCACCGAATCCCAAACCGTTCGAGCGCGGAGTGGTAGCGTGCACGGGTACAGAATTCTGCCGGTTTGCTATTGTCGAGACCAAGATCCGGGCAGTCGAGTGGGCGCGTGACATGGATAGGAGGGTCGGGGACGGCTTCGACCAGGAGGCCATAAGGATGCACTTCTCGGGCTGCTCGGCCTCGTGCGCCCAGCCCCAGATAGGGGATATTGGTTTCAGGGGCGAGACCGCGAAGACCCAAAAAGCCCTCGTCGAGGGCGTAGACATCGGCCTCGGTGGTTCTTTGGGTCGCGATGCCGCCTTCATAGACTGGGTAGAGGGGGCCAAGCCTGCCGACGATGTGCCGAATGCTCTGGTCGCGCTGATGGAGAAGTTCAAGGACGAGCGCCGGGATGGGGAGCGATTTCACGAATGGGCCCGGCGTAAGCCAAACAAGGAGCTTCGGGAGGCGCTCCGCAGCCGCGGCAGGAACAGGGGACGGGGCTAATGTCCGGCTTTGATATTCGGGAGTTGATGAACGATATCGAGGAGGCGCCGGGGAAGGTCTGGTTTTGGGACCTCGAGAAGGCCGTTATCGATGCCGACCGGTGCGTACAGTGCGGGGTGTGTGTGGCGGCGTGCCCGACCGACTCTATCGGTATCGGGGAGGATGACCTGCCGAAGCTCGTTAAGATGTGCACGGGCTGCTCTTTGTGCTGGGATTTCTGTCCTCGCGGGGGCCTGCAGTACGAGGCAACGTGGAAGATCGTGGGTAACGCCAAGGCGCGGACCATCAAGGGTATTGGACATTTCGAGGAGAGCTACACCGCAAGGGTGAACCCGATGATAAAGGGAGTTCAGGATGGCGGGGTGGTGAGCGCTCTCCTGATCTCGCTACTCGAAGCCGGGGAGATAGACGGTGCACTGGTAGCCCGCGAGAGCAAGACCGAACGCTGGAAGGGCGAGCCGTTCCTCGCGCGCACGCCCGGGGAGGTACGCGAGTGCGCCGGGAGCTTCTACAACCAGACGCTCGCTTTGGGACACGTGGACTTTAAGGGGTACGATCTTCCGCCGAACCCGAGGATCGCGGTCGTAGGAACGCCGTGCGAGATCGAAGGTATAAAGGCCATGCAGGCCCGCCCGTGGACGTGGGGAACCTCGCAGGTTGAGGCCATCACGCTGACCATCGCTCTTTTGTGTACCAAGAGCTTCAACTACGAGAAGTTGATGCTTGAGGAGATCCGGGACAAGCGCGGGGTGGACCTCGACAACGTGGGGCGCGTCGACGTCCACCGGGGGAAGATGATCGTGCAGGACCTAAACGGGGAGACGCTCGTGCAGGAGCCGATCCGAGACTTCCACGGGGCCGCGTTGAAGGGCTGCGACGAGTGCGCGGACTTCATTGGACACTCGGCGGACATCTCGGTCGGGAGCGTCGGGAGCGCCGATGGGTACTCGAGCATCCTCGTCCGGAGCGAGGAGGGCCTCCACGCGTTCGAGCACGTGCGAGAGAAGCTCGAGATGCGGGAACTTGACAGGCCGGAGGCTTTGGATAAACTCGACGCCTTAGACAAGCGAGTCGCGTTTAACAGCCTGAAAAGGGCCTTCGATCCAGATGCTCCTTTGTTCATAGACTACGAGGAGCACTTAGAGGCTTACTCCGGGACGGATCGGGCACCGGCCGAGCACGACGCCGTGAGGTACTAGTTGAACGAGACGCTAAAGGAGCTACCCTTGCCCGATGAACCCAAGGAGTTGCGAGCCGAGACGCGCGCACTCATCGAGGACTCTCCGAAAGAGGGCCTCCGTCTCGTGAACGACGCGCGATTTGTGGCGGATCCGCTCTGGGAGGAGTGGGGCGAGGCGCTGGTCGGGGCTGGCATGGATCGCGAGATGTTTCTCCGAACAACCCGCGGGTACGCCAGCGAGATCTGGCTCTGGGTGATGGGGGAGCGGCTGTGGAGTCATTGTGCTGCCGGACTCGCCGGGCGCTTGTTGCGGCGGTTGCCCCGTAAGGGTAGCGAGCAAGGAGCGGCACTTGCTTCTTGCGGGGTACAAGGGTGAAGAGCGCGACGGAGTACACGGCGGTTGCGCCGCACGGTGGGGATCTGGTCGACCGTCGGGCCCCGGAGGAGGAGCGTGAGGAGAGGCTAGAGCAGGCCGGGGAGCTGCCGAAGGTAGCTTTAGGCCCCCGGGTGCTCTCGGATCTGGAGATGATCTCGACCGGTGTCTTCAGCCCTTTGACCGGCTTTATGGACCGGGAGGACTACGAGAGCGTCGTCGAGACGATGCGTCTCGCCAACGGGCTCGTGTGGAGCATGCCGATCACCCTTTCGGTGAGCGAGAACGAGGCGAATGGCGCTAAAGAAGGCGACGAGGTGGCGCTTACAAACGGGCAGGGACGGGTCGTCGGTACCATGACCGTCACGGACCGCTACACCTACGATAAGGGCCGTGAGGCTAGGGAAGTTTACCGGACCGACGATGGCGAACATCCTGGTGTTGCCGCCCTTTATCGGCAGGGCGATGTATTGATAGGCGGGGAGGTTACTCTGCTCGACGAGCAGCCGAACCCGAGGCCTTTCCCCGGGTACTACTATGAACCTGAGCAACTCAGGGCACTCTTGGCCGAGAGAGGATGGAGGCGGGTCGTAGGCTTCCAGACGCGCAACCCCGTGCATCGGGCGCATGAGCATATCCAGAAGAGCGCCTTGGAGACCGTGGACGGCTTGCTTCTAAACCCGCTCGTCGGGGAGACCAAATCCGACGATATCTCGGCGGCGGTCAGGATGAGGTCCTACGAGGTTATTCTGGACCGGTACTACCCGAAGCAGCGGACGGTACTCGCGGTCTTCCCGGCGGCGATGCGCTACGCGGGGCCCAGAGAGGCGATCTTTCACGCTATGTGCCGCAAGAACTACGGCTGCACCCACTTCATCATCGGGCGCGACCATGCGGGGGTGGGTGACTACTACGGCACCTACGATGCCCAGCACATCTTCGAGGAGTTCGATGTGGACGAGCTCGGGGTTACACCGCTCTTTTTCGAGCACGCCTTTTTCTGTTTGAACTGCGAAGGGACGGCAACCACCAAGACTTGCCCGCATGGTAAGGATTCACACGTCTTCTTCTCCGGCACGAAGGTTCGCCAGATGCTTGCCAGAGGCGAGTACCCGCCGCCAGAGTTCAGTAGGCCGGAAGTCGTCGAGGTACTCATAAAAGGCCTGCGGGACGAAGAGAAAGTCATTAAGCAACCTCGAGTATTCGAAGAATAGTTCGATAGTCAAAGGAGCTTAGCATGGAGGATGGGACGAAAATCGAACGCGGGTTTACGCTGTGGTTCACGGGGCTTTCGGGGGCCGGAAAGACCACCGTGAGTGAGATAGTCGAGAAGCAGCTACGCCGCCGCCGCGGCAAGGTAGAGGTTCTAGACGGGGACATCGTCCGAACGAACCTGTCCAAGGGGTTGGGTTTCTCGCGGGAGGACAGGGACACAAACGTCTTGAGGATCGGGTTCGTGGCGAAGATGCTAACCCGCAACGGCATTGGCGTGGTCGTCTCGGCCATCTCGCCGTACAAGGAGGCGCGGGACGAGGTGCGCCGGGATATTGGAGACGGCTTCATCGAGATATACGTTCACTGTCCGATCGAAGTGTGCGCCGATCGGGACGTCAAGGGGTTGTACAAGAGAGCTTACGCCGGGGAGCTTCCGGCGTTCACCGGTGTTTCCGATCCCTACGAACCGCCGGCGGCTCCGGAGCTCGTCCTCAATACGGATCAGGAGAAGCCCGAGGAGAGCGCCAGGAAAGTCATGGCCAAGCTCGAGGAGCTCGGGTATCTAGATCCGGTAGAGGAATTTAGCCGCGCGTGATCGAACCTGTCCCTGCCCACTTCGGTCTCCTTGTGGGCTTTCTGGTTGGCCTCACGGGGGTGGGGGGCGGGTCG
>Ga0126308_10000407_pt1 | contig 14034 bp, 12 predicted proteins | sample Plot55_FD_92533 | JGI IMG/M metagenome (GOLD analysis project Ga0126308, IMG submission 92533) | Serpentine soil microbial communities from UC McLaughlin Reserve, CA, USA - Plot55 | ecosystem: Environmental > Terrestrial > Soil > Grasslands | place: USA: UC McLaughlin Reserve, Lake County... | reverse complement strand
GCCCGGCGTCGATCCTGTCGGCGCCTGTGTCGGCCCGCGCGGCTCGCGCGTCCGCATGGTCGTTTCCGAGCTCCGCGGCGAAAAGATCGACATCATCCCGTGGAACACCGATCCCGCCCGCTTCGTCGCCAAGGCACTCTCGCCGGCGCGCGTTCGCGAGGTCTTCGTCGACGACGAGACGAAGGAGGCGACCGTGATCGTCCCCGACGACCAGCTCGCGCTCGCGATCGGCAAGGAGGGGCTGAACGCCCGCCTCGCCGCACGCTTGTCCGGCTGGAAGGTCGACATCCAGTCCGACACCGAGTTCGCGCAGGCCGAGGCTGAGGCAGCCTACGGGGGCGGAGACGACGAGGAGTTCACCGGCCGCTGTTCGGCCGTCCTTTCGAACGGCAAGCGCTGCCCGAATGCGGCGCTGCCCGGGTCGAAGTACTGCGGCGTCCCCGCCCACCAGGAGCTGGAAGGGAAGGAGCCGCCGCAGGTGGAGCCCGACGAGGTTGCCGAGACGGCGACGGAGGAGGAGGCCGTCGAGCTCGAGCCGACGGCGGTTGTCGACGAGGGCGCCAGACCGTCGGACGAGGAGGAGGACGAGATCCGTCAGCCCGAAGGGAGCGCTGAAGAAGCTGTTTCATGACCGTTCCCGTCAGGACTTGCGCTGGGTGCGGTCGAAAGGCGCCCAAGGGCGAGCTCGTTCGGTTCATAGCTGCGGACGGAGCCTTGACGCCGTCACAGCGGGGGCCGGGCCGCGGCGTCTACACCTGTCGGCGACTCTCGTGCTTCGAACGTGCCGCTTCCCGTCGGGCGTTCAACCGAACCCTGAGACGATCGGTGCGGCTGGAACCCCAGCTCGCGCGGATTTACACTGACGGGGACAGCGATGGCTAATTCCGGTTCGAACCGACCTAACCGCCCCGTCCGTCCCCGCCAGGGCGCAATCGGCGGCAAGCGGCGCCGGGTTGTAATCGACCAGCAGGCGGCGCGTCCGCGCCAGGACTCGAGGCAGGCGCGCGACCGCCAGGATGCGCGCCCGAAGTCGCCGGCGAAGGAAGTCGTCCAGCCAACGGGGCCGGTCGACGTCCCCTCCGGCGCGACGGTCAAGGAGCTTTCCGCCGCTCTCGGGATTCCGGTCGCCCAGATCATCAAGATCATGATGGGCCTGGGGGAGATGGTCACGATCACCCAGTCCCTCTCCGACGAGTCGATCGAGCTGATCGCGACGGAGGTCGGCCGCGAGGTCCATATCAAGCACGCGGCCGAAGAGGAGCTCGAGCCCGAGGACTTCGACGACGCCGAGGAGGATCTCGAAGCGCGACCGCCCGTCGTAACGATCATGGGACACGTCGACCACGGCAAGACGACGCTCCTGGATGCGATCCGGCAGAGCGCTGTCGTCGAGACAGAGGCGGGCGGGATCACGCAGCACATCGGCGCGTACCAGGCCCAGCACAACGGCCGCCAGATCACCTTCCTCGACACGCCCGGGCATGAGGCGTTCACGGCCATGCGAGCTCGCGGCGCGAAGGTGACGGACATTGCGGTGCTCGTGGTCGCCGCCGACGACGGTGTCATGCCGCAGACGAAGGAGTCGATTGCGCACGCACGTGCGGCCGAGGTCCCCATCGTCGTCGCCGTCAACAAGATCGACGTTCCCGACGGCGATCCCAACCGCGTTCGCTCGGAGCTCGCCGGAGAGGGGTTGCAGCCCGAGGAGTGGGGAGGAGACACCCAGTTTTCCGACGTGTCGGCCAAGCAGGGGACGAACCTCGACGATCTGCTCGAGAAGGTCCTCCTCGTCGCCGACGTCGAGCAAGAGGGACTGAAGGCGAACCCGAACGCTCCGGCCTCCGGACCGATCATCGAGTCGCGGCTGGACGTCGGTCGTGGCCCGGTCGCAACGATGCTGATCCATCGCGGAACGCTGAACGTCGGCGACGCGATTGTCGCGGGCGATGCGTGGGGGAAGGTTCGCGCGCTCTACAACTTCCGCGGGGAGAAGGTCAAGAACGCGATACCCGGCTATCCGATCGAGATCCTCGGATTCGACAAGCCGCCGCCGGCGGGCGAGCTCGGCCGAGTCGTCGAGAACGAGCGCCAGGCGCGGCACCTCGCACAGACGCGGGGACATCGCCTGCGCACGGAGCAGTTCGCCCAGGCCGGCAGGCCGGTCGCCGCTCGGCTCGAGGACATGTTCGCCGGCGGAGGCGTCCAGGACCTGAACCTCGTCGTCAAGGGCGACGTCGTCGGCTCCGTCGAGGCCGCGCTGTCGGAGCTGCAGAAGATCCAGCACGCGGAGGTTCGGGTGAACGTCATCCACTCGGGAGTCGGCGGTATCACCGAGAACGATGTCATGCTCGCCTCCGCCTCCCAGGGGATCGTTGTCGGCTTCAACGTACGGCCCAACGCGGAGGCGCGCTCGCTCGCCGAGCGGGAGGGCGTCGAGATCCGCACCTACAGCGTGATCTACCGCCTGACGGAGGACATCGAGCAGGCGCTCGTCGGAATGCTGCGGCCGGTCACCACCGAGGAGACGATCGGGGAGGCAGAGGTCCGGCAGCTTTTCCGTGTCTCGCGCCTCGGAACGATCGCAGGGTCGTACGTCACGAACGGCACCGTCCGCCGCGCTGCGCAGGTGCGCGTCGTCCGCGACGGGACCGTTGTCGCGGAGACGTCGATCTCGCAGCTGAAGCGGTTCAAGGATGACGTGCGCGAGGTCGAGGAGGGATTCGAGTGCGGCATCCTGCTCGAGAACTTCAACGACCTGAAGGAAGGCGACGTGCTCGAGTTCTACGAGACACGTCAGGTCGAGCGCACCGACCTCTCCCAGGCGCCCGGCTCCTAATTACGCGGGCGTCCCGACTAGCGCACGGCGCGCAGGCGCAGGACCCACAGCCCGCTCAGCATGTCCGACGCGAGCACGTAGTTCTTCTCGGCGTAGACACCCCAGACGAGCGAGCACGCGCGACTCGAGCAGATCGCGTTCTCCGCGTCGCTCGACTCGGCAGGAACGAAACGGGCCAGCACCCTTGGCTTCCGTGCGTTCGAGATGTCGGCGACGACGACGCCGCGCGCATACCACGAGAAGTAGGCCCGATTCCCCCGCACCTTCGGGTCGTGGACGCCGTTCGTGAAGCCCGTGCCGGTTACCTTCCCCGGGAGGCGGATCTCGCTCAGTTTGCGGGGATGCGCGGGCTTCGAGATGTCGAAGATGGTCGGACGACCATCGGCCGTCTCGTGCGTCTCGATCAGGAGCTTGCCGTTGCGGGCGAGCGCCGCCGAATGCGCGTCGCCTTCCGCGTCGGATGCTCCGGTGCGTCCGAGGTAGCGCGGGTTCGACGGGTCACGGATGTCCAGGATCACCGTGCCGAGGTCCCAGTAGGAGAGGTAGGCGCGCGTGGCCGCCGGATTCGTGATGACGGAATGAACGAAGGTCGACACAAAGTGGCCTCGGCCCTGCGTCGGCTTGACGCCTAGACGTTTCCAGGCGCCCCACTCACCGACCTTCACCGGGTGACCGGGATCGGTGACGTCGAAGATGCGGAAGTCCGCGTCGCCCGGCGTCTTCGCTTGCTGCGTCCTCGGGTCGTAGTCGGGCGACGACAGGAGCTCCGATCGTGGAATCGCCGTGTAGACGTACGCGTGGGCGCCTTTCGGCTGCAGCCAGATCTCGTGTGATCCGCGCGGCGCCAGGCGGACGAGTGCGAGCTCCTTGGGGTCGTTCGGGTTGGTGACATCGTAGAGGCCGAAGCCCTGGAAATCGCCTCCGGTGCAGCGTTGGAACGTCGTCACGGCCAGCTCGCCCTTGAAGCTCGGAGTCGACACGTGCTGGACGATGGTCTTCTCGGTCCAGCTGCCGTCCACCCTTGGCTGCGAGCGTGCGTCGCCGAACGTCGACACGCGCCGGGGGCGCTTCGGGTTGCGCACGTCGTACACGCGCACGCCGAGCGACGGGCACGAGCCCCCGTGCCAGCTCGACAGGTACGCGTAGCCGCGGTGCCCGAAGACGTCGCCGCTGTAGCCACCTGGGTCGGCGTGCGCGAGGCGCTGTAATCGGAGCGCGTTCGGCTTCGCCGTCGGGACGGCGTCGGCGGCGCTCGCGACGAACGCGAGCGCGACTACTCCCGTCAGGAGGCTCAGAGGAGTGCGCAACATGAACAATTAGACGTATGGGCGCCGGATATGTCGGGATCCTTTCTGCGGAGCTGCACTTCCCGGAGAACGGGTCGCTCAAGGGTAAGCGGAAGGAGCTCCTGTCCGTGAAGGCGCAGCTCCAGCGGCGCTTCGGGGCATCCGTTGCCGAAGTCGACCACCACGAGCTCTGGCAGCGGGCGCGGATTACGCTGTCATGCGTGGCGCGAGGCCACCGGGAGGTGGAGGAGTTGATCGCGGGGGCGGAGCGATACCTCGCTGCGCGTGATTTCGAGCTGGGGCTCGTCGAACGCGAGGTCGTCACGCTCGATGACTGAGCGGATGCGGCGCGTCAACGAAGCCGTGCGGCAGGTCCTGTCCGAGGCGGTAGGCGAGCTCAAGGACCCGCGGATCGGGTTCGTCACGATCACGGGCGTCGATACCGCGACCGACCTGCGGGAGGCCCGTGTGTACGTCAGCGTGCTTGGATCGGAGCGAAAGCGTGAACACACCCTCGCCGCACTCGCCGCCGCACACGGGGTGCTGCAGGCCCGGCTCGCTAAGGAGCTGAGGATGAAGCGGACCCCGCAACTGGCGTTCGAGTACGATCCGACGGTCGAGCGGGGGGTCCGGATGTCGCAATTGATCGATGAGCTCGCTCCAGACGACGACTGACCTCGAGGCCGCGGCGAACGCGATCCGCGACCACGAGCGCTTCCTGCTGACGACGCACGAGAATCCCGACGGCGACGCGCTGGGGTCGTTGCTCGCGGCGAAGCTCGCACTCGATCGCCTGGGAAAGGACGCCGTCATGTACCTCGCGGGCCAGGTCCCGCTGCCGGCCGAGTACGGGTTCATGAAGCTCGACGAGCTGCGGCGCGAGGTTCCGACCGATGTGGCCACTCGCGTGTTGCTCGCGCTCGACTGCGCGAACGCGAGCCGGCTCGGAGGCGACTACGCGACGCTCCTCGAGTCGGCGCCGCTCGTCGTCGATATCGACCACCACCACGACAACACACGCTTCGGCGACGTCAACGTCATCGTCGCGGCGGCGTCGTCGACCGGAGAGATCTTGCGCGATCTGCTGCGAGCGCTCGGCGTGGCGCTGACGCCCGAGATCGCGGAGTCGCTCTACATCGCGCTCGTCACCGACACGGGCCGGTTCCAATACACCAACACGACGCCCCGGGCGCTGCGGCTCGCAGCCGAGCTGGTCGAGGCCGGCGCGAACCTCCACCGAGTCTTTCAGGGTGTATACGAGAGCGTTGAGTTCGCGAAGCTGAAGCTGCTTGCGCGCGCGCTCGGGCGGGCCGAGGTGTACGACGGTGGAAGGCTCGTCGTCGCTTACCTGCTCCGGGAAGACTTCCTCGAAGTCGGCGCCGTCGAGCCGTATTCCGAGGGCATCATCGACTATCTTCGCGCCGTCGAGGGGTCAGACATGGCAGTGCTCATTCGCGAGCCGCCGACGCGCGGCGGCCCGAAGCACCGAGTCAGCCTGCGCTCGCGCGGCGACGAGCTGGACGTTTCGATGATTGCGCGCAACGGGGGCGGCGGCGGGCATCGCCAAGCCGCGGGCTTCTCGAGCGAGCTCCCGCTCGACGAGCTGATCGGGTTCATCCGCCGCGAGTTCGCCGCGGCGGTCAAGGCCGCGGCGTAGGAAGTGCCTCCGCGGGCGCTTCGGCCGACGGGCCTCATTCTCGTGGACAAACCCGCGGGGCGGTCGTCGTTCTCGATCGTGGCGGCGATCCGGCAGAAGACCGGCGCCCGCACCGGCCACGCCGGTACTCTCGACCCGTTCGCGACTGGGCTGCTTCTCGTGTTGTCCGGATCGGCAACTAAGCTTGTCCCGTGGCTGGTCGGATTGGAGAAGCGCTATCTGGTGGAGATCGACCTCCGCGGCCGGACCTCGACCGGCGATCCGGAGGGCGAGGCGCTCGAAGAGCAGGATCCGCCGGCCGAGGCCGAGCTCGAGGAGCAGCTCGAGCGCCTCCGCGGCGACGTTGAGCTGCCGATCCCCGCCGCGTCCGCAGTCAAGGTCGACGGTGAGCGGGCATACCGCCTGGCGCGGCGCGGAGTCACGCTCGACATGCCGCTGCGGCGGTCGAGGATCGGCACGCTGGATGTCATCTCCTATACGGGCGAGGTCGTGACGCTCGATTTGCGGGTCAGCTCGGGGACCTACGTGCGGGCGATCGCGGACGTGCTCGGCGGCCACTGCCGCACGTTGCGGCGGACGGAGGTGGGGCCGTTCCGGGTGGAGGACGCCGATCCGGAGCGGATCCTCCCGCCGGCGGAGGCGCTGCCCTTCCTGCCGGTGCGTGAGGTCGACGGCGCCACGGCCGCGGCTATCCGGCAGGGGCGCGAACGCGTCGCCGAAGATGTCCGTGTGCTGCACGCGGGCGAGCTCGTCGCCGTCGACGGGACGGTGCTCCCGTGACGCTTGTACTGATGAAGGACGTTCCGCCGCTGTCGTACTCGGCGGTCGAGCGCGAAGTCATCCTGAGCGAGTTCGAGACGTTCCTTCTCGAAGCAGTCGCCGAGCTGCGCGGGCGAGTGAGCGCACCGACCGGGCTCCCGTTCGCCATCTATCACGGTCATGTGAACGAGTCGACGCGCTCGCGCGTGGAGGTCGGGCTCGCGCACGCCGATGGAGAACGTGAGCTCGCAGGCGGGCCGGTCGCCTACGGCTTTGCTCGCGAAGGGCAGACGGACTACGACTCGATCCATGAGCTGTACGACGCGATCACCTCGTTCATCGCAGAGAAGAGGCTTCGTCAGTCCGGCCCGACGCGCGAGGTCTACCACGGTAGCGGCCGCCTGACGGACGAGATCGAGGTCGTATGGCCGGTGGAAGCGTGAGCGGCGTGCCGGGCTCTCGTTGAACGTCGCACGCTCAGCGGGCGAGCTCGAGCGCCGCGACCGCGCGGTCGCAATCGGGACGTTCGACGGGCTCCATCTTGGACACCGACGGGTGATCCAGGCCGCGCTCGACTCGGCGCTCACGCCGACCGTCGTGACGTTCGATCCACACCCGCGGGTCGCGCTGGGGAACCAGGTGGACCTGCTCGCGACGCTCGAGCGGAGGCTCGAGCTCCTGAACGAGCTGGGCGTGGAGGACACGCTCGTCGTCGAATTCACGCTCGAGTTGGCGAGTCTCGAGCCTGAGCAGTTCGCGGAATCGACCCTGCGCGCGATCGGGACGAAGGTCATCCTCGCTGGCGACAACTTCCGCTTCGGTCGTGGACGGCGCGGCGACCTCGCGCTGCTCTCGACGCTCGGCTTCGACGTGAGGCCGGTGCCGCTGGTCGAAGGCGTCTCGTCGAGCCAGCTCCGCAAGTTGATCCGCTCGGGCGAGCTCGCGCGGGCTGCTTCGTTGCTGGGGCGCCCAGCGGAGGTTGAGGGAACGGTCGTCAGCGGCGACGCTCGAGGCGGCACCCTCGGCTTTCCGACCGCAAACCTCGCGGTCCCGGCAGATCTCCTCGTGCCGCCCTACGGGATCTATGCGGGCTCCGCACTTGATCGCCGTGCAGCAATCTCGATCGGCACGAACCCCCACTATGGCGGTGAGGAGCGCCGGGTCGAGGCCTTCCTGCTCGATTTCGCGGGCGATCTCTACGGGCGTCGGCTCGTCGTCGAGCTCTGGAAGCACCTGCGCGACGAACGGGCTTTCGAGAGCGAAGAGGAGCTGGTCGAGCAGATCCGCCGGGACGTCGACGAGGCACGCGCGGCTCAGCGGCCGATCTAGACGAGCGTTGCTGCGCCGTTGCGGCGAGGGTCACCAGCTGCTTCGGTGCGCGTAACGACGCTCACGCCGCCGAAGTAGTGGTGTGGGGCATTCCAGCGGCGCACCTGCCAGCCGTGCGCCTCGAGGCCCGCGAGAGCCTCCTCGTCGACGCCCGGCTCGGCGTGGATGATCGTTCCGATCGGGTGGAACCGCGGCCGCGCGACCGCTTGTCGAGGGGGCAGGCCTTCGTCGAGGATGCCCGTGAGCGTCTGGAGCAGGGCGGTCCGGAGGCGCGTCCCGCCGGCGGAGCCCGCTGCGACAAGCGGTCGACCTGCGGCGTCGAGGACGATGCTCGGCGCCATCATGCTGCCCATCCGCGCGCCAGGCTCGAGCGAGCCGGCCAGGAGGTCTGCCTCGCCGAGCATGCTGTTCAGGTGCAGATCGAGCCCTGCCAGGAAGTCGCCGGATCCGAGGCCGAGACTGGACGTCAGGACGCAGATGTTTCCGTCGCTATCGGCGACGCTGATGTTGGTCGTGTCGCCGCCTGGTCCGCCCGGCGCGGCGAGCACGGGTGCGAGCGCGAGTACCCGCTCCGTCGCGCCGAGACCGCGGAGCCGCGGCAAACGGGGCACGGTGTCCGGAAGTCGCGAGAGGCCGCCGCGGGTGAGGAAGCGAGAGTCCTGGTAGGCGAGCTCGACCGGCTCCGACCACTCCGGACGGTACGCGTCGAGGTCATCCTTCGTCACGAGCCCACCGCGCTCCCGCATCAGCGCGAGCAGTCCTCGCCCGATCTCGCCCCGGTACGCGCTCGCGGCTCCCTCGTCGGCAACCAGCTCGAGAGCTTGGACGAGCCCCGGCTGCTCGAGCCGCTCGCCCGGCTCCAACAGCTTCCCACGGGGCGAGTAGATCCGCGCGCCCTCGTTCATAGTCATCGCCGGCGCGAGCATCGCCAGGCAGGCAGCGTGGGCCGGAGGTAGGTTGACGCCCTCTCGAGCGAGCCTGAGCCCCGGCTCGACGAGTTGCGGCCAGGGCAGGCGCCCATGCGCCCGCCACAGCTCGTCGAGACCGGCCGGGAGGCCGGGGACGGCACACGACGCGATGCCGATCGCGTAGTGGACGAGCTCCGAGCCGAAGGGAACCTGGAGGTGGACGAGCTCCGCCTTCCCCCGGGACGCGCCGACTCCGGGGACGGCGCAGAAGCAGTCCAGGTTGCGCGCGCGGCCCGATGCCGCCTCGAAGTAGATGGCGTGGCCGCCGCCGAGGAACCCGGTCATGATCGTCTCCGCCACACACGAGGCGAGCGACGCGGCAACCGCAGCGTCGGCCGCCGTGCCGCCGTGCGCGAGGATCTCCGCGCCCGCTTGGACAGTCGCGGGATGGCCGGCTGCAATCGCCGCTCTCATGCGGCTTGCTACCCTATGCGTCGACCGTAGCCTCGGCCGCTCGCGTTCTTCCTTTCGCGGCGTGCGGGGACTGCGGACTCATCTAAGGAGGTGGAGTTGACCCTCACAAAGGAAGAGAAGCGGGAGATCGTCGGCAAGCACGGGCACGGAGAAGCCGACACCGGCTCCGCCGAAGTGCAGATCGCGCTTCTCACGAAGCGGATCAACGACCTCACCGAGCATCTGCGCCAGCACGCGAAGGACCACCATTCGCGGCGAGGCCTGCTCAAGCTGGTCGGGCGCCGGCGGCGCCTCCTGAACTATCTGCAGAAAAAGGATCTCGAGGGCTACCGCGCCCTCATCAAGGAGCTGGGGCTGAGGCGCTAGCGAACGAACCGGAGAGTGGAAGTTTGAGCGAGCTCGAGGCCGTGCCTGAGGAACTCGGGTTGGCCCAAACCTCCACTCTCCCGAAGAAAGTGGAGGAGAACAGATGGCAGTAGCAACTGAACGCGGCGCGATGGTCGACGTGACCGTCGGCGGCAAGGAGATCACGCTCGAAACCGGCAAGCTCGCGAAGCAGGCCGATGGAGCCGTGGTCATCCGATCCGGCGAGACGATGGTGCTTGCGACCGCACAGGGCCGCATGGAGGCCCGCGAGGGAGCCGATTTCTTCCCGTTGACCGTGGACGTGGAGGAGCGGATGTACGCCGCCGGGAAGATTCCCGGCGGTTTCTTCAAGCGCGAGGGTCGGCCGACGGAGCGCGCGATCCTGACGGCGCGAATGATCGACCGCCCGATCCGGCCGCTCTGGCCGAAAGGGTTCCGCAACGAGGTGCAGGTGATCTGCACGGTGCTCTCGGCCGACCTGGTCACGGCGCACGACATCCTCTGCATCAACGGCGCCTCGGCGGCGCTGATGCTGTCGCCGCTGCCCTTCATGGGCCCCGTCGGCGCCGTTCGGATCGCGCAGATCGACGGTGAGTTCGTCGTCAACCCGACCCTGAACGAGATCGAGGATGAGAGCACGCTCGACCTGATCGTCGTCGGCACCAAGGAAGGGCTGACGATGGTCGAGGCCGGCGCTGACGAGATTCCCGAAGAACTCCTCCTCGACGCGCTCGAGATGGCGCACCAGGAGATCGTGAAGCTTTGCGAGGCGCAGGAAGAGCTCGCGCAGCAGGCGGGGAAGGCGAAGTGGCTCGATTCCAGCCTCACCGCCGAGCTACAGGGCGACCACGGCGACGCGATCCGCGAGCGGATCCGCACCCAGGGGCTTCGCGAGGCGGGCGCGATCGTCGAGGAGCTCCTGGACGAAGCATCCCCGCCGCTCAGCATGGAATCGACGGAGGACGACATCATCCGGCGGACGCAGGTGCGCATGAGCCTGGCGATGATCCTGGAGCGACTCCGGCTAGAGGCGGTGGAGGGACCAGTTCGCGAGCAGTTCGAGGACGACCTCCGCGCGCTGACGGAGGCGGAGCAGGACTCGAAGGAGCTCAGGTCGGCAAAGCGGAGCCTCCTGTTCGATCGGATCATCGAGACCGTCGACCTGCCGTTCCCTGTCGGCCCGGCAACGGTCGACGGTGAGGCGCCGGCGGTCAAGGACTCGCTGACGAAGCAGTTCGTCAAGCGGGCGGCCGAGGCGGTCTACAAGCAGCTCGTCCGAAGGAAGATCGCAGTCGAGAAGCGCCGGCCGGACGGCCGGGGGACAGACGAGATCCGGACGGTCAGCTGCGAGGTCGGAGTCTCACCGCGGACGCACGGCTCCGCGCTCTTCACCCGCGGGCAGACGCAGATCATGAGCCTGCTGACCCTCGGGACGGCGAAGGAGGGGCAGCGGATCGACGATCTGTCGCTCGAGTCGGAGCGGCGATTCATGCACCACTACAACTTCCCGCCCTACTCGGTCGGGGAGACGGGGTTCATGCGCGGCCCGAAGCGCCGCGACATCGGGCACGGCGCGCTTGCACAGCGAGCGCTCGAGCCGATGATCCCCGAAGCCGACGAGTTCCCGTACACGATCCGGATCGTCTCGGAGACCCTCGAGTCGAACGGTTCTTCGTCCATGGGCTCGGTCTGTGGGTCGACTCTCGCGCTGATGGATGCGGGCGTCCCGATCAAGAGGCCGGTCGGCGGAATCGCGATGGGCCTAGTCAAGGAGGGCGACGACTACGTCATCCTGACCGACATCCAGGGCGCAGAGGATCATCTCGGCGACATGGACTTCAAGGTCGCCGGCTCGCGTGAGGGCGTGACGGCTCTCCAGATGGACATCAAGATCACCGGCGTCACGCAGGAGATCATGCGAAACGCGCTCGAGCAGGCGAAGCGAGCCCGTGAGTTCATCCTCGACAAGATGGCGGAGGCCATCCCCGAGGCGCGGACGGAGCTCGCCGAGCACGCACCGCGGATCTCGTCGATGAAGATCGACCCGGACAAGATCGGAATGGTCATCGGCAAGGGCGGCGAGACGATCCGCTCGCTCGAAGCCGACCACGATGTCCAGATCGACATCGAGGAGGATGGCACGATCCTGGTGTATGCCACCGAAGGCGCGAAGGCGAACGCGGCGATGGGCGCGATCGGGTCGCTGACGAAGGAGCCCGAGGTCGGGGATACCTACACCGGTAAGGTCGTGAAGACGACCCAGTTCGGCGCCTTCGTCGAGCTGACGAAGGGGACGGACGGGCTCCTGCACGTCTCGAACGTCGGCCCTGGCCGCGTCGGCCACATCGAAGACGTTATGGCCCGTGGTGACGTGCTCGACGTGGTCGTCCAGGAGGTCGACAAGGAGCGCGGCCGGATTGGTCTCAAGCTGGTCGCCAAGCACGAGAACGGTTCGCTCGTCCAGCCAGAAGAGCTGATCGAGCGCGCCAAGGATGCGCCTCCGCGGGAGCGCGAGGAGCGATCGGACCGAGATCGTCGCGGCGGATCCGGCGGCCGGCGCGAGGGCGGCGGGAGGCGCGACCGGCGCTAGAGCGTACGGCCGAAGGGGCGCGGGCGCGTGGCCCGCGCCCTTCGGCCGGGTGTTCGTCGAACGGCGCTAGGGTTCCCGGCGTGGCTAGGGCGGTCGCGTCCGTGATGGCTGTGGCGGCCGTGCTTGCCGTAGCCGGTTGCGGCGGTGACGACAGCGGTGGCACACGGCTGACGAAGCCCGAGCTGATCACCCGCGGTGATGCGATCTGCTCCAAGTACCGCGCGAAGAACGAAGCCCTGAACAAGGAAGCGCCCGCGAAGAATCCGACGGACCCAAGCGCGTCCGACGACGAGGTTCGGAAGGCGGCGCCGGTGCTCCGGAAGCTCGCCGACAACCTGCGCGATGCGCGACGCGAGTTTTCCCGCCTGACGCCGCCGGCGGAGGTCGAGAGCGACTGGCAGAACACGCTCGACGACCAGGACCAGCTCGCGTCGAAGCTCGATGATGCAGCCGATGCCGCGTCCGCTCTCGACCGACAAAGGGTCGTCGAGGAGTTCGGGGAGATCCTCCGCTTGAACAGGCGGATCAACACGTTCGAAGTCGACTACGGCTTCCGCGTCTGCGGCAAATCCGCCTAACGCGCCCGTTACGATCAACGGATGCAGCAGAAGTACGTGCTGTCGGAGCTGGAATCCGGCGAGCGGGTCATCTCCGAGCGCCTGTCGCAGGTCCGTTCGGTCTCGATCGGCTTCTGGATCGGCGCGGGGTCCCGAGACGAGCGCGACGCGAAGGCCGGCATCTCGCATTTCATCGAGCACCTGCTGTTCAAGGGATCGCGGTCGTATAGCGCGCTGGAGATCGCCGAAGTCTTCGACTCGCTCGGCGGCGAGCTGAACGCAGCGACGTCCCGCGAGCACACCGTCGTCTACGCCCGCGTCGCCGACCATCATCTGGAGAAGGCTCTCGACGTGATGACCGACATGGTCTACGCGCCGCTTTTCTCCGACCTCGACTCCGAGCGCGAGGTCGTGCTGGAGGAGATCGCGATGTACGAGGACACGCCCCAGGACCTCGTCCACGACCTCGTGACCGAGGCGGTGTTCGGGCCGCATCCGCTCGGGCGACCGGTGATCGGCACCGCCGATGTCATCTCGTCCGTGACTCGTCGCTCGATCGCCTCGTTCCACCGAGCGATGTACGTGCCAGGGAACGTGGTTGTGGCGGCTGCCGGGAACGTGGGCCACGATCGGCTGCTTCCTCTACTCGAGCAGGCGGCGGCCAAGCGCGGCGACGGCACCGCACCCAAGCGGCGAGTGCGCTCTCCGCTCGTCAAGACGCCTCCGCCCGGCGTGCGGTTCCAGCGCAAGGACACCGAGCAGTACCACGTCTGCCTCGCGGCTCCCGGGATCGCGCGCTCCGACCGTCGCCGCTTCGCCGCTTCGCTCCTCGACGGGATCCTCGGCGGGTCGGCCTCGTCGCGCTTCTTCCAGGAGATCCGGGAGAAGCGGGGGATGGCGTATTCCGTCTACACGTTCGCGTCGCAGTACACGGATTCCGGACAGATCGGGTTCTACATCGGCACGCGCGAGGAGAACCTGGCCGCGTGCCTGGAGATCGCCGCCGCCGAGATCGCCGACATCGCGGCAGGGAACCTGCGCGCGAACGAGCTCGAGCGGGCGAAGGAGAACTTGAAGGGACGGATCATGCTCGCGCTCGAGTCGACTGCGAGCCGGATGAGCCGGCTCGGGAAGTCGCTGATCACGGACACGGAGCTGATGTCGCTCGACCGGCTCGGTGCGGAGATCGACGCCGTCGAGCCGGAGGCGCTCGCGGAGCTGGCGGGAGTGCTCCTTGCTCCGGAGCGGTTCTCGGCCGCCGGAATCGGGCCG
>Ga0126308_10000406_pt1 | contig 14035 bp, 15 predicted proteins | sample Plot55_FD_92533 | JGI IMG/M metagenome (GOLD analysis project Ga0126308, IMG submission 92533) | Serpentine soil microbial communities from UC McLaughlin Reserve, CA, USA - Plot55 | ecosystem: Environmental > Terrestrial > Soil > Grasslands | place: USA: UC McLaughlin Reserve, Lake County... | reverse complement strand
GCAACGAATACAGAGCAGGAAGATTCGCGCCTCACGTGGTCATCCGGAACGCTGCTCTGCGCAGACATAGGTGGTACGCGTGCTCGCCTTGTCGCGGCTGATCTGAACCAGAGAATCGCAGCTCGGAGAACCCTGTCGAGCGCCGGACTGACCGCAAAACACCTGGCTTCTCAACTCTCATCTCTCATGGGTCAGGGAGAAGTTCGGGCTGTTTGTGTAGGAGTAGCGGGAGTAATCTCTAGGAAGGAACGATCTGTCTTCGTAGCACCAAACCTTCCGTACATCGAGGGTATTGCCTTGCAGCCCCCCTTCAGCAGTACTTCCGCATACCGGTAGCGGTAGAGAATGACGTTAATCTTGCGGCTCTAGGTGAACATGCCGTCGGAGCCGGTGCCGGGGTCGATTCTATGGTCCTGATTTCCCTTGGTACCGGACTCGGCGCGGGCATAATAATCAACGGAAAACTGCTAAGGGGAGCTCAGGATAGCGCTGGTGAAATCGGGTTCCTATCCTCGGTGCAGGACGTCACTCGTCAACCCACTAACGTTGGCCCTTTAGAGGCTAGAGTTTCCGGGACGGCGCTTGAACAGCACGGAGATCCTCGGCAAATCTTTGCACGTGCTCGCAACGGGGACAACTTCGCTCAGGGGCTCGTTAGCTCAATCGCTGACGGTCTCGGGGTTGCAGTCGCAAACGTATTCGCCCTACTAGATCCGGAGCTAGTGGTGCTTGGGGGCTGGATCCCCAGGGAGCGTGACCTGCTACTTGACCGCGTGTGCGAGGTTGCTGCCCGGCTTGCTCCGGGCGCGGCCCTGTTGCTGTGGCCAAGTTGGGTGACGACGCGGCTCTGCTCGGGGCTATCAGCGTCGCCTACCAACTGCTGAATGGCGCTTGAGAGAGCAAAGGCATCAGCGTGGCCCCCGCCGCCTCTAGCTCTTCCTTCGATGCCCAGCTGTAGCAGTAACCTATCACCCCCCGAGGCTGAGCAGCGAGCGCGGCGGCGACTGCCTCGCGAGCACCGTCGTGGCCGACTTGCCACAGCTGAATGCCTGCCGCCAGGGAACAGCGCGGATCGAGTTGCTGGCTTGCACGTCGGAACTCCTGAGTTGCCCAGGTGGGAGGAAACCCCTCCTGCTCGAAAACGGAGAACTCTGTCGGCTCCTCGAAGTCGAAGTATGCTATTAAAGCTCGCCAGATACGCTGGAGTTCACGAGCATCGTTAGATATCGAGCGTATCATCCTGGCTAAGTCCGCGCCGCCGCCGAGCCTGTGATAAGCAAATGGCTTACACCAGCTCGCATACCGGCTCAACTGCACTAAGTCTTGGCCCAGAACACGCGCGTACGAAGGTGGCCATACGTCCAGCCATAAGGAGACGCCACGAATTGCACAGACCTTAGCCAGTTCCTCGACTAGGCCGGTCACTGCCTGAGTGCGGCCAACGATGCCGCCGGGCCCCTCCCGACAAATGGTGCAACGGCATCCTAGGGCGTCGACGATACCGTTTGGTCCCCACTCGGGATAGCGAAAGCGGTCTATGAAAACCGCCCTCGGGTTCCATAGCTCGATGACTTCTTCGAGGAGAGCAACGGCGTAAGCGCGTACACGGGGGCGAGCTGCACAGAGCCAGCCCAGAACTGGTTCATCGCTGGCGTTCACGACCAAGTCTGGATTCCCTGAGGTAGCCACACGGCCATTTAGAATCGGTAGCCATGGAACCAAGCTAATTCCACGTTCGTTAGCTACTCTGCGAAGGTCCGACAGTCCCTTTTCCCAATCTATGGATTCTTCACTGGGAGGTGGGACCAAACCTGCTGGGAAATGCTTAGGATCCAAACGCATGTAGGATCCGCCATCTGTTCGGTAAGTCTCTCGGCGCGGATTGTGCGGAAGTCGCCCAGACGGTTGTGGATGCTGTTCCGGCACGTAGGAGACGGCCGGTAACAGTACATTAGCCCCGTAGGCCTCAATCGCAACCTCCACAACACGGTCAGCGCCTTCGTCTACCAACTCATACGGAAAGAGCTGTAACCCGCATAGCAGCAGGTCCTGATCTGCCGGTTTGCCTCGTGCGGTGGACGCAGACATATGTAACGTATATTGACAGATTTGAACTAGTTTTGTCAAATGTGCTAACATTATTGCCATTTGGATTATCAGGCTAGCTTTGGGTCGAAGTACTCGAGTGCCGCTCTCGTGAGGGAGCTTAACCTCGTCCGGATCGTGGACCAGATTCGTAGTAGGAGGGAGATATCCCGCGCCGAACTTACGGAGGCGGTAGGACTTAGTCGACAAACCGTATCTTCTGCGGTCGCACAGCTGATCTCTGCCGGACTCATACAGGAGAAACCCGGGATGTCAGGGGGACACGGGCGCAGGCCAAAGATGCTCAGTCTTAATGGCGCCGCTGGCAAAGTCGCTGCCATACAGGTAGAGGCCTATCGGCTACGCATCATCATCGCCAACTTGGTCGGTGACCTTGAGCCGAAGTTCGACATAACGCTCGAGGGTGGCCCCACGCTTCGCTCCATGGCCAAGATTCTGGAAGACCTTGCACCTCTGCGCGTGGCCGCCATTGCTGTACCCGGTGTCCGGCAGCCACGAGACGGTCATATACGTTTGTCCCCAACCGCTCCGGCGCTTGAAGGGCTTCGCCTCGAGCAGGAGCTCATGGACAGTACCGGCATCCAAGTCTTAGTCGAGAACGACGTCAACCTCGCTGCGGTAGGAGAGACCTGGCAGGGGGTCGCCCGAGATACTTCCGACGTCGCCTTCATGTGGATAGGCCCTGGTGTCGGTCTAGGAGTCATCAGCAACGGTGAGATACTGCGAGGAGCGTCCGGCAGCGCAGGGGAGATTGGCTTTCTCCCTGTCCAGCTCGGTGCGGACGGCGAGGATGAGACGCTATTCTTGGAGAAGACCGCGAGCGAGCAAGCCCTTTTAGAGGAAGCTCGTCGGGCTGCACAGGAGGGGGGGACCGGCCTGGCGACCGTTAGTGAGCTGAACCTCGACACGGTCTTTCGGGTTGCCGAGCTCGGGGATCCTAAGGCTAGTCGCATCGAGGGCAACCTCGTCAAGCGCGTCGCTGCGGCCTCCATAGCGGTGATCTCGATCTGCGACCCTGGGTCGTTAGTTCTCGGTGGCAGTGTCGCAGAGGCAGGTGGCGTCCGCTTCGTTGACAAAGTGCGGGAGAGCATCGCTGGTCGCGCACCGGCAGACTTCTCTCTCGAACTTACGGGCCTTGGGAACATGGCGGTTCTCAAGGGCGGCGTTGCGATGGCTCTCTCGAAGGCGCGGAGGGAGCTTGTGTCCGTCACGAAGGAAGGAGTCAGGTGAGACGAGAAGTGGTTGGAGCGACTGTGGTTCATCGTAGAGACGCTGAAGCCTTTATGGAGGGCGACGAGTTCGCACTCAAATATGTGCACTCGGACCGGTTGGTGTTTGCGTATTCAACGCTCCCTCCTGGCGGCCGGTCGGCGCGAGATCCGGGGCACGAAGGAGCCGACGAGGTCGTGTACGTGATCCGGGGACAGATCCTGATCTCCATCGGTGAGGAGGGCAATTTCGTACACCTTGAACAGGGCGACGCTGCGCTCATAGAGGAGTCCGTCCCGCACGTCGTCTACAACCCGGGCCCTGACCAAGCGGAGATGACGTGGTCGACGGCACCGACCCTCGGCCGGGCGGAAAGGCTGCTTGAGGAATGACCGTGCAAGGTCGCGACTCGTCGCAAGGCTTCCGGAGGATCGCGGTAGAGATTGGCGGCACGTTTACGGACTGTGTTTTCGAGTATGACGATGGGCAGCTAAAAACCCTCAAGGTCCCGTCCACGCCTAGCTCGCCGGAGCGCTCGGTGCATGACGCACTGCAGAGGATAACCGCCGAGCTCGGCGGCACGCGGGAGTTCCTGCACGGATCCACGGTGGCAACCAACGCGGTTATCGAGCGTAAGGGAGCCCGCACGGCCTTCGTTACTACCAGCGGATTTCGCGACTTGCTCGAGCTCCAGCGGGGCGCACGGAGCAATGTATACGACCTGCAGTACGTTAAACCAGAACCCTTGGTGCAGAGAGAACACGCGTACGAGCTGCGGGAACGCATCACCCCTGATGGAAGCGTACTCGTCCCGCTAAACGACGAAGATCTCGGCCATACCGCCGAGCGGCTTAGGCGAGCTGGGATCGAGGCGGTTTCTGTGACCTTATTGCACAGTTACGCGAATGACAATCACGAGCGGAGGGTGCGCGAGCTACTCGAAGAGAAGCTGCCTGGTGTCTGGATCGACATCTCGTCTGAGGTGGCTCCGGAGTTTCGCGAGTACGAGAGGGCGTCGACGACTACGATGAGCGCGTATCTGGGACCACGAGTCTCGTCGTACGTTGGAGGCTTGGCCGGCGATCTGCGGACGAGAAAGTTCGATGGCACGTTCCTCATAATGCAGTCTTCGGGCGGTGTTCAAAGGGTCAATGGGGGTTCAGTACGCCCGGTCGAGTTCCTTGAGTCCGGCCCCGTAGCCGGGGTGACAGGCGCCACAAAGATAGCCTCCGGTATCAGCGTGGATTCGCTGATCACCTTCGATATGGGCGGAACCTCTACTGACATTTCGGTGGTTGAGGCTGGAAAACCCAAGTACACGGCGGAGAGCTACCTCGACGGCCTCCCGGTGCGTACTCCCACGGTGGACATTGTCTCGGTTGGGGCGGGGGGGAGTTCCATAGCACGCGTGGACGAGGGCGGACTCCTCCACGTGGGACCTGAAAGTGCCGGTGCCGAGCCCGGTCCGGCCTGCTACGGAAGGGGCGGAACGCTACCGACCGTAACGGACGCGCACGTCCTAAAGGGCGTCATCAGACCCGGCAGCTTTATAGGCGGTGAGTGGAGCCTGGATCTGAGAGCCGCCGAGCGGGCGGTCGGCGAGCTAGCAGAGGTGCTCGGCACCCCGGTCGGCGATGCGGCGGAGGCTATAGTTCGCGTCGCCGACGAGAACACGGTCAACGCTATACGCCTCGTGACCATGGAGCGGGGGCTCGACCCTCGCGACTACAGCCTCTTCGCTTACGGAGGGGCAGGGCCGTTGCACGCAGCTACCGTCGCCGAGGAGCTCGGGATAGACGAGGTCATCGTCCCCCCGAGCGCAGGGATGATCTCCGCCTTGGGATTGCTCGTCGCGCCGCTTCAGAGGACCCGAACCGCCACGCGGATTGTCCAAGCCAACCACTGCGACGACCGCGACATCGAGCGTATCTACGAGAGTCTAGAGGACGGGGTGTCCGCGGAGCTGCAGGAGATGGGCGCCACGGCCGAAGACATACGGCTCCAGAGGAACGTCGAAGCCCGTTACGTGGGGCAGGCCTACGAGTTGCCCGTCGAGGTGGGAAGGCCAGTAGATGTTAGAGCGATTATCTCGGCATTTCATGACATACACCGCGAACGATACTCCCAGTCTAGGAGAACCGAACCCGTTGAGTTGGTCTCTTACCGCGTTCGGGGTGAGGTCGCGCGCTCCTTTACCGACCCCTCGACGACGCTCGACGGACACTCGGAGCGATCCACCGATAACATCCTGCAAAGTGGAGAGCGCATGGAAGCGGTCTTCGTCGGACGTAACGCCTTGCGGTCCGGAGAGAGCCTGGAGGGTCCCGTCATCGTCGAGGAGACGAGTTCGGCCTGCTACGTACCGGCCGGTTGGCTTGCCACGGTTGACGAGAATGGAAACCTACGACTTTCGAGGAGAGGCTAATGGGCGCGCAACAGGAGGCCAAAACCGTTCTGGATCCGGCGACCTTCGCGGTACTGACGCGCAATTTCGTCGCCATCGCCCGCGAGATGAGCACGAACCTGATCCACTCGGCGTACTCGCCGGTGATCCGGGAGGCGGCGGACGCTTCCACCGCCTTCTTGGACCATCACGGCCGGGTGATGGCGCAGGCGGAGAACATCCCCCTGCATTTGAACTCTATACCGCCCGCGTTTGCGGCCTGCCTAGCGAAGTTCGGTGCGCCCGGGTCCGAGGATGAGGTCTGGATAAACAACGACCCTTACTCCGGCGGGCAGCACCTCTCTGACATATTTCTTTTCACACCGGTCTTCTATGGTGAAGAACTGCTCGGTTACACGGCCAGCGTCGGGCACTACATCGACCTGGGACACTCGCTGGGGTTCAATCTTCACGCCCGCGACATGTTTGAAGAGAGGATCCGGTTCTCGCCGATGCGGTTCTCGCTGGAACGCGACTGGAACGGCGGGCTGCTGGAGCAGATCATAGCCTCTAACGTGCGCATGCCACGCTACGTCATAGGCGATATTAATGCCCAACTCACCGCGAACCTCACCGGTGCCGACCGGCTGCGTGCTCTGGCCCAGAAGTATGGCGTCGACACTCTGCTCGTCGCCTATGACCGATACTTAGACTACGCAGAGCACCGGATGAGAGCCCAGATACGGGAGATACCTAACGGGATGTACGAGGCGGAGGATTGGGTAGACGACAACGGACTGGGCTCCGACCCGATACGCATACGCGTTAAGGTAACCGTCTCGGACGAAGACATCACGGCGGACTTCTCCGGCACCGGTGATGAAGTGGAGAGCGCCATCAACTGCCCCAGAGCCTCGACAGTCTCTGCTGTCCTGAGCGCAGTGAAGTGCGCGATGAATAATCCGGACTTGCCCTTAAACGCTGGCTGCTATCGACCGGTACGGGTTGAGCACATACCGGAAGGCTCCATCTTGAACCCCACGCCTCCCCACGCGGTTGAGGCGCGGGCTCTGCCGGTCATCCGGGTCTTCTCGGCAGTGATAAAGGCGCTTGCCCGGGCAGTGCCCGAGCTCGTCGCGGCTACGGGCTACGACACACGAACGGCCGTGGACCTCCACTACCGCTCCGGAGAGGAGCACGTTGGCTTCTCGGACCTATACGGTGGAGGCTATGGCGCTAGTTGTAGGGCGGACGGCGCCGACCAGATCGACGATCCGCTTGGCAACTGCACTAATACGCCCGTGGAGGCCTTCGAGAACGCCCAAGAGTTCTTCCGGATCACCGAGTATGCCCTGATCCGTGACTCAGGTGGTCCGGGATTCCATCGCGGAGGGCTCGGAGCACGACGGAGCTACGAGATACTAAGCGACGGAGTCTACATGACGGTCTACTCTGACCGGTTCAAGACGCGTCCCGAAGGTCTCGCCGGGGGGCAGCCGGGTACCACGGCTCGGATCGACATATACCGCGCCGGTGGAGCGAACGAGTCCTTTCCGAGCAAAGGGTCCACGGTGCTCAACCGCGGCGATCGCGTGACCGTGAGCATCGGCGGCGGCGGCGGGTACGGCGACCCTCTCGACCGACCCCGCCAGGTCGTCGAGAGTGACCTGCGCAACGACCGCGTGAGCCCGGAAGCCGCCAGAGAACGCTACGGTTACGAGAGTTAATCCTCAAGGAGGCCAAGATATGGACCGCGATGGACCCACCATGGAGTCCCCCAAGCTTTCATTTCAGGAGGTCACCATGGTCTTCGAAACTGACCACGGTCCGGTAACTGCGCTCCGCGATGTGTCCCTAGACATCCTAAGCGGGGAGTTCGTCTGTATCGTCGGTGCATCAGGCGGAGGAAAGTCCACCCTACTCCACATTGCTGCTGGCCTGCGGCAGCAAACGAGCGGGACTGTCATGGTGGACGGCCACCTAGTCAGGGGGCCGGGGCCCGATCGGGCAGTGATATTTCAAGACGACGCCGTGTTTCCCTGGATGCGGGTGGCGCAGAACGTCGAGTACGGACTCAAAGCACAAGGGGTTCCGGCAGCGGATCGGCAGAGTAGAGTCGAGCAGATGATAGAGCTGGTCGGGCTCCAGGGCTGGGGGCCCAGCTACCCTAAGCAGCTCTCGGGAGGCATGCGAAAGCGCGTGGACATCGCGCGGGCCTTTGCCAACCGGCCCGAGGTCGTCCTTATGGACGAGCCCTTCGGCGGGCTCGACGCCGTCACCAAAGAGAGCTTGCAGGTGGAGACGCTGCGGATCTGGGAGAGGGAGCACAAAACCATCCTCTTTGTCACGCATGACCTGGAAGAGGCCGTTTTTCTCGCCGACCGGATCGTTATGTTGCACCGCGGCGAACCGCCTCACATCTATGACAACGACTTACCACGACCGCGCACCGCGGAGCTTCGAACGTCGAGCGAACTGCAGAAACGCCGAGGCGAGCTTTCAAAGCTCCTGGCGGGCCAAGAAATCGAGAGCGGGGCACACTATGGAGCGTAAACCTTCGATGGAAGCATCCAGCGTGCCGACAATCAGCGGAGAAGAGGGACAACAGGCTACCAAGCCTGGAGGAACCCTTCCGCCTTGGCTGCAAGGTATGAGTAGGCGGGTAGTCCCCCTGGTGGTAGTTCTCATTATCTGGGTGATAGTGACGGAGGTGATAGGAGTCAATCCCCTCTTCCTTCCAGGACCGACGCTTATGTGGAGCACCTTTCTTGACATGCTTCCTCAACTGCCCGGCGCTATCCGCTACTCCATGACGATGATCCTGTCTGGGTTCGCTCTGGGTACCGGGGCGGGTGTGCTCTTGGGGCTCGCCATGGCTTACAGTTGGGTGGTCCGCTTCGGGGCCGAGAGCATCACCGACTTCCTAAGACCAGTGCCAATTTTTGCTCTGATCCCGCTCTTCATCTTATGGTTCGGGATCGGCATGATGCCTCAGATCGCGCTCATTGCCTTCGGGTGCTTCGTGATCGTGGTGGTTAACACATCTGAGGCCATCCGGAACGTCAAGCCGCTGTACATGCAGGCGGCCTACACCCTAGGCGCCAAGCGCCGCTATGCCTACCGGACCGTGATCGTGCCAGCGATCATCCCGGAGGTTATCGGTGCTGTTCGGGTTGCCGCGGCGGCTTCCTTCGGGCTGGACGTGGCCGCCGAGTTCCTCGGCGCTCAGCAGGGGCTGGGGCACCTCATGATCAACAACCAGCTTTATTTGAGGACGGAAGGCATCCTTATCCCGATCATCATCTTCTCGCTCCTCGCACTTATGCTGGACACCGTGTTGCGCCGTTCTGGAGACTACTTGACTCGCTGGAGTGAGAGAACCGCCAGCGAGCACTAGAGGAAAGGAGTGACCATGAACAAGCTAACACGCCGGGAATTCCTCCGGGCGACGGGGATGGGTCTCGCCGGAGCGACCCTGCTGGAAGTCGCCGGCTGTGGCCAACGCGGTGGCGGACAGGGGGCGACTCCGCTCACGGTGGGTGTCCTCCCCTTCCTCGACTACACCGGTTGGGTGGCCACGAGCGAGTTGGGAATTGACAAGGAGCAGAGCATAGAACTGACCATTCAGTCCTTCCCGCTGGAGCCCAATGAGGTTCAGGCCTTCGAACGTGGCGCGGTGGACATCGCGAGCGGTGCGCTCGGGTCGCTCATTCCGCTGATTCCAAAGGCGAAAACGTTAAGGTTGGTCGGCAACCTCACCCAATTCAGGGGTTTCGCCTTCATAGTTCGCAGAGAGGATGGTTTCAATACGTACCAGAGCCTCGCCAATGGGCTTTCACCAGAGGAGGCTCGCAAACAAGCCATAGCCCAGATGAAGGGCAAGTCCATCGTCACTATACCTTCCAGCTTCGAGGCGACCATAGTCGCCACGCTATCCCAGGCAGGACTATCCAAGGAAGATGTGAATATACAGTCGTTCAATGAATCGTCCTCTGCGTCGATAGCATTCTTCCGAGGCGAGGGCGACATCTTCCTCGGTGGTTTGCCGGAAACCGTGAAGCTGCTGACCGACGAGAACGCAAAAGATTACACCACGCTGGTACGCAACGAGCAGATGGGACCAGCAGGGCTATGGTTCTCTAATTTTGCGGTCTCCGAAGAGTTCCTGCAGCAAGACCGTGAAACGGTGATGAAGGTGCTCGCCGTTTGGTACCGCACCGTGCGCTACATCCGGGAGCGGCCTGACGAGGCTATGCAACCGATGGTCGACTACCTCTCTCAGGAGACCGGTGGGGCAATGGATCTCGAGCAGGCGAAGGAACAGGTCCCCGAGTTCGTGTACTTCCAGACTCTTGAGGAAAGTAAGGACACAGTGTTCAACAGCCAGTCTCAGACCTACTGGCGCAAGGCCGCCGATTATATGGTCGAGCAAAATCAGGAGCTCGAGAAAATTCCGAAAGACTTCGATCTAAACTGGGTCGTTCAAGAGGAGGTGTTTAACGAACTCCTGAAGAACCAGAAGCTCGTCGACTGGATCAACAAACCTCTCTGAGGCCTGAGGTCGCTGACAGCGCATTCATGGGAGGGAAGGAACCGCGGGCCCACAGTACTACGCTCAGCGACGTAGAAGTTACGGTGACCGTGGCCCTGAGCTTGCCAACGGACAAGCTGGAGGTGGGCACCCCGGTCATGGAGGCCGCGCCTGGCCCAGGCGGAGGAGCTGAGCCGGAAGCAGGTTAGCTCGGGAGGAGTCGCAGAAACAGGTGTCTCGTCGACAGGAAGACATACCATGACCGGGCGCATGTACGAAGAGATCCGCCAACAACCTGACGTGCTCGCCGAGATCTTGCACGAAGGCTGGGGTTCGGTTCACGCTGCGGCTCGCAACCTTCGCAACCGCGGCTTCAGGTTCGTGATGATCGCGGCTCGAGGCACCTCCGACAACGCGGCGCTGTACGCTAAGTACCTCTTCGAGATACGCCTGGGTGTGCCAACGGCCCTGGCTTCTCCCTCGACGTTCACCCTCTACGGACGTACGATGGACCTAGAGAACGTCTTGGTCATCGGCATCAGCCAGTCCGGGGAGAGCAAGGATGTCCTTGAGGTCGTGCGTAAGGCGCGGGAGCTGGGAGCTACGACCCTCTCCGTCACCAACGAAGAGGCTTCCTCGCTGGCCCAGATCGCCAACTCTCACCTGTGGTTGCGCGCCGGATCCGAGCGGAGCGTCGCTGCGACCAAGACCTACACCGCGGAGTTACTGACGCTGTATCTGCTGGTGGCGGCACTGGGCGGGGCGGAGCAACCCGAACCCGTAACCGCTCGGTTACCGGACCAGGCTCGCCAAATCTTGGAAGCAGGCTGGGAGGGTGTCTCGCGCTACCGGTACGCCGAGTACATGACCATCGTCTCCAGGGGTTACAATCTCGCCACCGCTAAGGAGGCCGCCCTCAAGCTCATGGAGACTACCTACGTAGTGGCCGAGGCCTTCTCGGCGGCCGACCTCAGGCACGGTCCCATAGCCATGATTGGCCGGGACTTCCCCGTGATTGCAATCGCTTCGTCCGGCAAAGCCCAACCGAGCATGAGTTCCCTCGTCGAGAACCTCGGGGACCGCGGAGCGGAACTCGTGGTGATCAGCGACGACAGCACTATGCTAGATAAGGCGTCGGCGAAGTTTGCGATGCCGGATTCGCTCCCCGAAGAGTTATCCCCGGTCCTCTACGCGATACCCATCCAGCTACTTGCAGAGAACCTGGCTCGTCTGAAAGGGCTCAGCCCGGACGCCCCTCGGGGACTAAGTAAGGTGACAGAAACCTGGTGACCTAGGGGCGGTGGCCTTCGTAACCTGGGGGTTGTCTACACCGACCCACGAATGCGGAGGCAAGCTCTATGATAGCCGATGATTCGCTGGTCGTTAGCCTCAAGCTAGTGGACCGCATACCTCAGCGAAGGTGAACAGGCCGGAGTCGAGGAGAGGAGACACCGATGACCAACGACGCGCTCATCGAGGAGATTAACTCGGTATACCGTCGGCTGAGTGCTGCCACGGAGGATCTGGTGAGAGACGACTGCGAGCTCGCCGAGTACGTCCGGAGGGTCCGCCTGGACAACGCCGAGGCCATCCTGGAGGCTAAGAACGAGAGGACAGCAAGCCTTTACCTCGACGGCCTACTCGACACCGACGAGCATCGCCGCCTGGAGGCCGACCGGACGAGGGCGGAGCTCGACCACCAACATGCAAGGCGTGAGGTGGACCGGCTGCACCTAATCGTTCGGTTGCTGGAAACTCAAGCGAGAGAAGGAATACGAGGATGAGCGGAGGGAAGGTAAACAAGAGAGCCGACACCTTTACCTGAGCCAGAAGCGCAGGAGGCCTTCGCTTACACCGACGGGACATCTACCGGCTCCCGTGGTCCCGGAGGCTACGGGCCCGTCATGACGTGGAAGGGGAAGACCGAGGAGATCAGCGGCGGCGAGCAGGACACCACCAACCTAAGGATGGAGGTGACCGCTGCGTGTGTCGCCCTAGAGATGATTAATGAGAGACATAAAGTAACCGTCTACTCCGACTCGTCCTACCTCGTCAACTGCATGAAGAGGGGCTGGTACGAAAAGTGGCGAGAGAACGGATGGCTCAACTACGTCAAGGAGCCGGTGGCGAATAGAGATTTGTGGGAAAAGCTCTTGGAAGCGACATAGCGCCACCGGGAAGTGCGATGGAGGAAAGTCAAAAGACACTCCAAGACCGGAGGCCCGCATAAGACCGGGAACGATCAGGCCGACGAGCTCGCCGTGGCCACTAAAAAGGAGGCAACGAGACCGTTACCACCATATTGTTGCGAAACCACAAACACAGGAGAGCTCAGGTTTCGTGCCGTGCTCACGGAAAACGGGACCCAGCGGGTAGAATTGGTCAGAGCTTAGAGAAAGGAGGCGCGGCGCGGGTTCTGAACTCTGGTGGAGCGACCCGCGCCACAACTCATGGAGAAGAGTCTATCATCGTCGGGTGACTACCGTGTGCGGCAGGCGAAACGTCACCTAGTATTGGATATCTTTCTCCGCCGCGGAGCGGCTTGGAAGCACGTTCGGGACGTACGCGAGCGCTGGCGGGTTGAAGCTCAAACACGTATGCCACCACCGTATCACCACTCTGAATACACCCCAGAGTTATTAGATCCGCGGCCCGAAGAGGAGTTTGGAGAGGAAGCTGAACAATGGCACACCGCTTTCCAGGAGTGGAGAACAGAGCTTGCTCGTCTATATAAAGCTGTGGTCCCTGAAGAGGCTCGCGACAGCGAGTACTTGAACTCTGGGTGGGGTGTTTTCCTCTCTATGTGCGTGCTTTTCGATCCGCCTGATACCCGATTGGTTGATTTCGCGGAGGTGTGTAGGTGGGAATACTCGAACGTCCATCCGCGTGGCGGGTTTGCAATGAATGCGCCGCCAATCGTGTGGCGATGCGATAGCAACGAGCTAGAGGCAACCTGGATGGAATTCTACGAGGGATTGTTAGGAGCCCTCCTGAAGAAGTACGTCCATCCTCAAGGAGTGACGACCGAAGAGGCGATGAGGGCCATCAGGAACGAAAAGCCGGAACTCTTCGAGCGGTGGAGGCAAAGGCTATACGATAACGAGTCACGTCCGTTCATCGACGCACAGCCTTACCACACCAACGAAGACGTCGAATCAGCACTCCAGGTGCTTCGCACTCGGCACGAAATACGGCCAACCACCGGACGAAAAAAACGAGACGAGCTAACCGCCGTTCAATGCGCCATTCTGCACGACCATCACAACCTCCCAGACCACGCGGACGGACGGCGGCGACCATGGGCGTATGAGCACCTAGCGGAGAAATTCGCACTGGAATCAGCGCGGGCCGCCAAAGCACATGTAGAGCTCGGCAGAGAGTTGCTCGATCAATATAGGGCACAATAAACTCCCCGATATTCTTTGTGTCTTTTTACCTATAAGTCTAAACGCTATGGTTGTCTTCGATGGAAGACACCGTCCACATTGCAGAGGCCGCGCAGCGCTTAGGCGTTAGTTCTCAATACCTCCGCTTGCTGGAGTGGCAAGGTCGAATTCCACCAGCCCGGCGTGACCTCAACGGGCGGGTCTATTCCGACTTCGACATAGCCCTGCTCAGGGGCATGGGCGTCGGTAGCCGGCCCCGCAAGTTGAAGCAGGCGGAAGAGGTACTCGGTGGATAGTACTCGCTCTGTCCAACGTTCGCACGACACTGTTACAGCTGGACAGGTCCGCGATACCCGCGCCCGCGCTTGGGCGTTCGTATTTGACTGCTACCGCAAGAAAGAGGCGGCTTCCTCGACCGAG
>Ga0126308_10000405_pt1 | contig 14040 bp, 15 predicted proteins | sample Plot55_FD_92533 | JGI IMG/M metagenome (GOLD analysis project Ga0126308, IMG submission 92533) | Serpentine soil microbial communities from UC McLaughlin Reserve, CA, USA - Plot55 | ecosystem: Environmental > Terrestrial > Soil > Grasslands | place: USA: UC McLaughlin Reserve, Lake County... | reverse complement strand
GTCCAGAAATCTCTCGTAGTGCCCAAGGTCCAGGTCAGTCTCGGCGCCATCCTCGGTAACGAAAACCTCGCCGTGCTGGTACGGGCTCATAGTGCCGGGGTCCACGTTTATGTACGGGTCGAACTTCTGCAACACCACTTTGTAGCCCCGGCTCTTGAGGAGCATCCCCAAAGCGGCAGCGCTCGTCCCCTTGCCGATAGAGGAGACCACGCCGCCCGTCACGAAGATGTACCTGGTTTCTGCTACTATCGGCTCCGCCAAATCAACCACGCCCCTAGAAAAATTTCACCTGTCCAGAACACTTACCCCTTCTGCAAAGGACATACAAATTCCAACCTGCTCACTATACTAAGCAGCCCAACACACCCTCGTAATTGCCGTCCCAGCATCCTCGAGCATGATACGCCTCGCAAGGTCAAAATAAAACAGCCGAGACCACCCCGACTATCGGCAGCGCTTGCTTCGTCGTGGGAGATAGAACCAACCTACTATACTTAATAGTGTGCCTCTACCAGCATGCAGACGAATTCGTTGTACGCACGCTGATGTACGCAGTACAGAGTACGCATACAGGGGCTATCAGAATCGGAAAAAAGGAGGTCGGGATATTAGCCCCAACTTCTTCACGGATCAGGACCAGAAGAAAGTTATGCTCAGGGAGCTGCTACACCCCTACTGAGTTCCACCAGGCCCAGCTATGCCATCCCCTTTCCCGACCGTGATCTCAGGGTCGTAGTAGTACTGGTACCACCAATAATAATACCCCGGCTCCTCTTGATTCGGTTCATCCCAGGCGTACACGTCTATGGGCCAATCAAGCGCACGGACGGGTCCGTCCAGAGGAGCTTCCGTTAGGCCTCTCCGGACGGTGGGCTTTGGGCGGCAGAAAACGTGATCAAAAAACGTGATGCTTGTAGCCAGCATCACCGCCACGAGCACGCCTACCGCAAGGATCAACCAGACGCGCGAAAAGAATCGCCCCTTCACTACGTGATCCCCCTCTCTTTTCTTTAGAGCCTGGTGAGCTGCTTGCTAAGCAAGTCTGTAGATCAAAGAAGGTAGCATGCAATATCAGTACGCTAGTGGTTGTCCGATTGCCCCTCTACTGGTGGTTAATGAAGATCACCAGGCACCAGAGATGGTATTTGAAGAAAAGCGTGGGGAGAGTAGTGGCGTGTAGACGAAGCACGGGCGCTTTCTGCTCGTAGCGGGTCCGGTGGTATCGTAGGGGAAGGGAGGTAAGACTATGAGTTGGTCGAGCTGAAGGAAATCGGGCTCTCGGCTACTCTTGCTCACCTGCTCAACGTCAGAAGCTCTATCAGAACTAGAACGTAAGAGCATGTGCCAAGAGCGTAGTGCATCTAAACGACAACCTTGAAGATCTACCGTACGTGAACCACGGGAATGCAGCCCGCAACGACGGTAGTATATGGCTATCGTGTTACCGCGTCCTTTTCTGGCGGCCAGCCTTCTTCTAGCGAGCGTTTCTCTTCGGGTTCCAGCAACCGGACTGAGTGTACAGAGTGCCAAGGATAACACTTGGCGCCATATTTTGCTATGTAAGAGGGAGCGCCCCAACCCCCTCTAGACTCCGGGTCTGAAACCGCAACCTTTACAAGAGCGACGATACCGCTGTCGGCAACCTTATCCAACCTCGCAGTGAGCCGAAGAGGCTCGTTAGCCCCAAGCTCCAGCAGGACATACTTGCCGACCCACTCTTCGGGTATCAGCTCCCCTAACACAACATCCTCCTACTCTTTCGCCTGTAGCTACCAAGGATCTTACCCCACAGCTTTCCACCGAGCGATTGCTTGTGCAGATAACTAGGGTATCCTTTGCCTCGTTGAGCCTCCAGCCTACCCACAGAGCTCGTGCCAAGGAGACCCTGTTACCCCTACCACCCTCCTCAAAAAAAGACCTACCACTATTTCCTTGCTATGTGGAAGTCGGAGAACCTGAAGATGCTATCCTCAGTCTCATGCCTCAACTATCGGACTGTAGAGCAGGGTAAGCGCGCCGCACAGGTGCACCCCATTTCTTATCGTTTGGGGTATCTTCTCAGTACTGAGTATTATGTGTATATAAACCTTGGTATCGGGATGCTCGATCTCGGGACATCGAGGGAGACGGAAGGGTGTACTATGGTCGAAGGGTAAGGCTCACTACTCTTCTGCTAAAAGCTCTCGGGCGTGGGCGAGGGAGGCCTCGTCGATTCTGCCGGAGAGCATCCGGGCCAGTTCACGGTAGCGCTCCTCGCCCTCGACTTTGCGAATCTCAGTTAGCGTACGACCTTCGGATGGGGCCTTAACGACGACCACGTGCGTCTTTGCTTCTGAGGCTATCTGCGGGAGGTGGGTGATCGTCAGGACCTGATTGCGCTTTCCTAGCTCCCGAAGCTTCGCCCCAACCGCCGTCGCCGTCTCGCCGCCTATCCCTGCGTCCACCTCATCAAAGACGTACGTCGCTCCCGGCTCGACCCTGCCTTGAGCCAGCCGTATAGCGAGCATAACCCGGCTAAGCTCGCCCCCCGAAGCGTAGCGCCGTACCGGCAGCTCCGGCTCGCCAGGGTTCGGGCGGATCACAAACTCCACCCGCTCTTTGCCGGTCGGCCCTAGAGTCCCCTCTATGAGCTCCGCCCGAAAGGTCGTCTTCCCGAGGTTCAGATCCCCGAGGTTAGCCTGCACCTTCTTCGAGAGCTCCTCTGCAGCCCCCTTTCGGCCTGCCGAGAGAATCTCTCCGAGTTTCTTCAACTCCTCCTCGCCCACTTGTATGCGCCCCTCGAGCTCCGCCGTCTCCTCCTCGAAGTTCTCAAGACGGGAGAGGCGTGTCTTAGCTTCCGTCAAATACCCCTCTATGTCCTCCCCGTACTTGCGCTCCAGAGCTCGCAAGCTCTGCAGACGGTCCTCGACCATCTCCAGGCGGCTCGGGTCGGCCTCTAGCTCGTCGAGGTAAGCCCTGAGCTCGTAGACCACATCCTCGAGCTCCGCCGAGAGTCCCTGAACGCGGCCAAGGAGGCTCGAGAGCGCCTCGTCGTAGCGGGACGCCCGGTCCAACTCGAAGACGGCCTGGGCGAGGATGTCAACCGCGCTACCTTCCTCGCCCGAAAGGGCCGTAACAGCCGCCGCAGCCACCTCAAGAAGGTCCGTTACGTTCCTTAAGCGGTCCCGCTCGCGCGTGAGTTCCCCTACCTCTCCGGCGCTGTAGCTCGCCGCCTCAAGTTCCGCCACTTGGTAGCGCAAGAACTCGACCTCCCTTATGCGGGCCTCCGATGAGGACCTGAGCTCGGCGAGCTCCCGCCGGTACTTCTCCACCCGGCTCCACAACTCGCCCAAAGAGGCCTTCGCCTCGGAGGTCTCTTCATCGAGAAAATCGTCTAAGATGCCGAGCTGCTGGGCAGGGTCCGTGAGGCGGGCCTGCTCTCTTTGACCATGGTAGGAGACCAGCCGCTCGCCCAAAGAAGCGAGAGCCTTCACCGGTACAGCGACCCCGCCTACGTAACACCGCGACCGGCCCTCCTCGGTCAACGTTCGTCTCAATACTATACCCTCATCCGGATTTATCTCCTCAGCGAGGTCTCCTAAGGCGTCAAAGAGCATCCTCTCGCCGACCTCGTTTGGGAGGACGAAAGTGCCTTCGACGGTGGCCTTTCTTGCACCTGAGCGAACCGCCTCTGCACGGGCACGGCCACCGAGGAGCATCTGCAGCGCGGTGGCGAGCAAAGTCTTGCCCGCACCCGTCTCGCCGGTTATGGCGTTCAGACCCGAGTCGAGCTCGAGGGTGGCCTCCTCGATCAGAGCCACGTTTTCGACGGAGATCTCCGCGAGCACCTCTATCCTCTCCTAAGCCCTCCTAGTCTCTACCAAGCCCTCTTCACAAAAACGTGTTCCTCACGGCACGCCACCAGGTCCATTCGTCCGTTCTACCTATTCTAACGCTCTCACTGCTGAGGCCGAACCGCACACATGCGCCGTCGGGCATCTCTTCGGTCTCGCCCCCGTCCAGGCTGAGTAGTGCCCCGGGCTTTCGTATCCAAAGCTCGGCCACCTGATCCTGGCCCAAGATCAAGGGCCGCGTCAGGAGGGAATGTGGTGCTATCGGTACGAGCACGAAACATTCAACATCCCCTGAGACTATAGGTCCACCTGCGGAGAGAGCATAGGCGGTGGAGCCTAAAGGAGTAGCTGCAACAAACCCGTCACACCGCAGAGTTACTAGGTCCTCTCCGCCGATGACGACGTCGACTGTGGTGATGCGCTGCGGGTGCTTTTTGAGGAGCGCCGCGTCGTTGACCGCTGTGCGCGCCTCGTCCTTACCCGAAAGCTTGATCTCGAGCATTCGGTACTCGTGGACGTGGATCCCACCGTTCAGGACCGTCTCGACACCCGACTCGAACTCCTCTGGCCGCATCCCACTCATGAAGCCTAAAGTACCGAGGTTTACCCCAAGCAAGATACGGCCTGGATACATCCGCGAAGCCCGAAGCATCGTCCCATCTCCGCCTAGCACGAAGACAAGGTCGAGGTCCCCATTCTCCTCTCTCTCTCCCGTAGGCTCAGTGTACCGCTCGACCTCGACCCCCTGTTCGTTCAAGATCTTGACGAGCCGCTTCGGGTACTCCTCTCCCACATTTGGATTTCTAACGATCCCAACCCTCCGCACCGCTTTCGGCCCCTCCCTCAAGTCTCGCCTCCCACCACCGCGAGGATCTGCTCCTCGTCAAGCGTTGCCTCAACACCCCGCAAGAGCCGCAGGGTATACTCCACGTTCCCTGCCCGCCTGCCGGCGACAGGCGAACGCGCGACTCCCACAGCACCGAATCCTACGGGCTCGAACGCTTTTGCCACCCCACGTACCGCCACCGCACGTGCCACCGGATCACGCACGAGCCCGCCGCGCGTTACGTGCTCTGGGCCAGCCTCAAACTGAGGCTTGACTAGTACCACCGCCTCGATTATGGAGGCCGTCGTCGAGAGGAGATTTTCGAGCGCTACCACGAGCGAGATAAAAGAGAGGTCAGCGACGAGCAGATCCGGCGCGAACGGCAGATCCTTACCCGAAAGATGCCTAACGTTGGTGCGCTCCATTACCAAGACATGCGGATCGTTCCTCAAACGCCAGTCGAGCTGGCCATAACCGACGTCCACAGCGATTACCCTGTCCGCTTTGCGCCTTAGCAAAACGTCCGTGAAACCGCCAGTGGACACCCCCGCGTCCAGGCAATCGCGGCCCTCTACCTCGATCCCGAAAACGTCTAGAGCGTGGGCGAGCTTCTCCCCGGCTCTGGAGACGAAGGGAGCAGGCTTATCGACGTGGAGGTTTGCGTCTGTGTCGACACGAAAGCCCGCCTTGTTGACGACCTCACCCTCAACCCGTACGGCGCCGGCCATGATAAGAGCCTGAGCCCGCGCTCGGCTCTCGGCGATACCCCTACCGACGAGCAGGGCGTCTAGCCGCGATCGGGTGTTTTGCGTGGCGCTTCGGGAGGCATCTGAGGCAGGAGGAGGCAGTCTGGGAGCTCCTTTCGTCCCCTACGTTAGTTCGGTGGGGTCGCTAATGGCCTCGATGGCGGACAAAAAGCACCAACTCCTGCAGGCTTGAGGTGTCGCCATCTACCGCGGAGAGGGCTGCAATTGCTTTCTCGGCAGCCTTGTCCGCTTCCTTTTTTGCACCTTCGAGGCCATAGACTTCGACGAACGTGGCCTTGCCCTGCTCGGCGTCGCTCCCGGCGCTTTTTCCGAGGGCTTCCCGGGTCGAGGTGGCGTTCAATACGTCGTCCACGATTTGGAAGCACAACCCAAGCTCCATCGCGTACTCAGAGACCGCCGCCTGCTCCGATTCTCCTGCCCCGGCCAGGATCGCGCCTATCATTGCGCTGCTCTTTATAAGGGAGCCGGTCTTGTACCTGTGAATCATGTGGAGCGTCTCGGAGTCCGCCGTGGCACCTACGCCGGTGTGGTCCATGTCGATGACTTGCCCTCCAACCATCCCTTCTACCCCCGACGAGTTGGCGAGTTCACGCACTACCGCGAGAACCTGCTCGCACGTACCCTCCTGGTGGACGGTGATCAGGGTCAATGACTCCCCGAAAAAGGCGTCGCCGGCTAAAATCGCTATCGCCTCGCCGTATTTCTTGTGGACCGTCGGCCGTCCGCGCCTCATGTCGTCGTCATCCATCGCCGGCAGGTCGTCGTGGATCAGAGAATAGGTATGCACGAGCTCGATAGCCGCGGCGCTCGGCAACACAAGCTCTGGCTCTGCCCCGAAGACGCTCGCCGTCTCCATACACAAGGTTGGACGCACCCTCTTACCCCCTCCGAGCATCGAGTAGCGCATCGCCTCGACAAGCCTCGAGAGGCTTGGCTCTTCCGAAAAGATCAAGCCCTCAAGGTACGCCTCGAACCTAGCCCGATGCTCTTCCCAACGCACCCCGGTGCCGCGTGTTGGACTTTTTTGGCGCGAAGCGCTTTGCGTACCTTTGAGCCCCTTATCCATGCTCCACCCGACGCTCGGGATCTCCCCCCAGTCCAGCCTCCCTCGCCCCCCGCAAGACGCCACCGACGAACTGGGGGGCTTCGTCGCTGGAGAAACCCTTGGCAAGCTCGATGGCCTCGCCCATAGCCACCTCTGCCGGTACGTCGTCGATGTAGAGCATCTCGTAGAGCGCAAGGCGCAAGACGGTGCGATCGACGGCGCTCATGCGGTGGACCGGCCAGCCGACCGCAACCTCGCCGAGAAGCGCGTCCAAAGTCTCCTTCTCCTGTTCGACCCCACGCGAGAGCCTTTCGGCGTACTCCTCGAGCTCGCCCCGGTGCCTCCGCCAGCGCTCCAAGGTCGGGTCTATAGGCTGGCCTGTAACGTCACTCTGGTAGAGCGACAAAAACGCGTGCTTGCGGGCCGTGCGTCGGCTCAAAGACCCCTACGCCCTGGTCAGGTACTCTTTGGTGCGCGTGTCAACCCGCACCTTCTCGCCGACACCAACAAAGAGCGGTACCTGCACTACAAGCCCGGTCTCCAAAGTGGCCGGCTTCGAGCCGCCGGTCGCCGTGTCGCCCTTGAGGCCCGGATCCGTCTCGGCCACCTCCAGGTCCACGTGCGGCGGAGGCTCTACACTCACGACCTCCCCATCCGCTGAGAGCACCGTCACCTCTGCGTTCGGGACGATATATCCAGCCGCCTCGTCTATAACCTCAACTGGGATAACGATCTGCTCGTAGGTCTCTGAGTCCATAAAGTAGAAGAGCTCCCCGTCGCGGTACAAAAATGTCATCGGACGCGATTGGGTCTTGACGCTCTCGACCTTCTCCCCAGCCCTAAAGGTCTTCTCAACTACGGCCCCCGTGTCGATGTTTCTCAAGCGTGTCCTAACAAAGGCCCCTCCCTTGCCCGGCTTTACATGCTGGAAATACAGGATCATAAAGCGCTTGCCATCAACCTTGATGGCCGCGCCGTTCCTAAACTGGTTGGTTGAGATCATCGCCCGCGACTGCTCCTCAGTCCTCTATTTACTCCAGAATCGCCGCGATATTATCGCACAAATCTCGGTGATCCTATGGGGAACTACCGCCAGCAACAAGCCAAGCCGATTATTCTTAACCCGTGTTGCCACGACGTTCCCGTAAGTTTTACAAGCCGCCCAAGAGCATTGCCTTCCGATCCATCTCAACGTAACATAGCGCCTCTCCCGTACAACTCATGCCAAACCCTCGCCTCTCTCATGAATTGCGACGCTCCAGGACGTAACGAACCGCAGCAGCGTATCCGTATGCGCTCATCCCGGAAACGACCGCGTGTACCGCAGGCGATACCACCGACCGCCGGCGCCACTCCTCCCTCGCGTAAACGTTCGAAAGATGAACCTCCACCTTCGGTACGTCTAACGCCTCTAGAGCGTCGTGAAGAGCGTAGGAGTAGTGCGTCCAGGCGCCGGGATTTACCACAAGACCCACAGAGCCGACGGCTTCTCGAACAAACTCGATCATCTCGCCCTCGTGGTCCGTCTGCCTGAACTCGAAGTCTACTCTCGGAAACTCATCCTTTAAAAATTTCTCTATGTCATTCAAGGTTAGTGTTCCGTAGACCTCCGGTCGTCGACTCCCCAAAGCCCCCATGTTGACGCCGTTCAGAACGAAGATTTTAAGGGCCAAGGACGTCCCCTATCACCCGGCGAGCTTCATCAGTGCTTACCGGTACGTCGCGTACGGGTCGGCCCACATCTTCAAGGAGTACGAAACGATATTCGCCGACCGCATCCGAAGCGAAGCGCTTCTTGTCGCGCCCCATCGCGTCGAGGACCCTCTTTACCTCGACAGCGGACACCTTCAGCGGCAAGCTGGCGGCGCGAAGGAGATCCTCATGGGTAGCGAGTAGGTCCGTGCCGAAGCTTTCGCGGGAGAGCCGGGCAGCGGCGAGCATCCCGACAGCTACAGCCTCGCCATGTGGGAGATCGTAACCAGCGGCGGCTTCGAGGCCGTGGCCGACCGTGTGGCCGTAGTTGAGGATAGCGCGAACGCCGGCCTCGCGCTCGTCTTCAGTCACCACCACGGCTTTGGCGCGGACGGAGTGCAGGATTAGGGTCTGTAGAGCTTCCGTGTCGCCGGCCCGCGCGTGCGCCAAGCTCCTTTTCAGGTCTTCAAAGAACTCGCCACCGGTGAGGAGTCCCATCTTAACCACCTCAGCGAGGCCGTACGAGATCTCGTGCGGCGGCAAAGTGTCGAGCCAATCGAGGTTCGCCGCGACCAGACGAGGCTGGAGGAAGGCTCCTATGAGGTTCTTGCCCTCAGGGAGGTCAAGCCCGACCTTGCCCCCGACGGAGCTATCCACCATCGCCAAAAGAGAGGTCGGCAGTTGGACGAGGTTTATGCCACGCGCGTAACTGCTCGCCACGAAACCGCCGAGGTCGCCTACCACCCCGCCACCGAGCGCGAAGAGCGTTGCGCCTCGCGGCGTCTTCGCCCGGGCAAGCCTGCGGACTACCCCTTCGTAGACCGAGAGGCTCTTCGAGGCCTCGCCAGCGGGTACTGTCAGCACGTCGTCGGCCAGGTCCCACCCAGCCTCTTTCAGTACCTTTTCCACGAAAGTGGCGTAGAGTGGTCCTACGTTTGAGTCGGTCAGGAGGACGGCGGTTCCAGGCTTTAGCGTTTCGGATACGGCCGCCTTTAGGTCCAGGTCCGACTCGACGCGGACCTCGTAGGGGGTAGTCGCCGTAACGGTGACGCTCTCTTTTTTCAACCGCCGCGAAGCCACTCGATTATCTCATCTGAGATCCGGAGGGGAGGACGTCCCTCTGGCTCTATCTGAAGCGAGGCGACTTCCAGGTAGTATGGGAGGCGCTCGGCGTATCGACGGGAGAAGTCCTCGAAGCTGGTGCCCCTCAAAGGTCTACTTGGACCGCGGGTTCTCCGGTACAGAACACCCGTATCTTCCCACAAGAACACGGTCGGAACCTCCAAGAAGAGGGCGCGATTGCGTGAGTCTTCGATTACCCCACCGCCACAGGAGACAACCCTGTTGGTCGGCCCGTCGAGAACGGCGAGGAGTTCTTGGCGTTCGAGGTCGCGGAAGTGGGGCTCGCCCAGAAGGTCGAAGATCTCCGATACCGAGAGTCCCGCCCTCTCGGCGACCGCCCGATCTAGGTCCACGAATTCCCAGCCTAAGGAACCGGCAACCACGCGTCCCACGGTGCTCTTGCCGCTACCCATGTACCCGATGATGGCCAAAGGCCCCTTCAAAGCCCCTAAGAACGCGCCTTCGGGTCTTCCAGGGCGCTGCGACCGGTTTCTTTAAGGCGCGCCAGGTAAGAGTCGTAGGCGGCCCGGATGTCGGTCATGTTGTCGCCGCCGAACTTTTCCAAAACCGCTTCGGCTAGAACGACGGCGACCATGGACTCCCCAATTACAGCAGCGGCGGGCACGGCGGCGGTATCCGCCCGCTCCTTAAAGGCGCGCGAGGGCTCGTAGGTGGAGAGGTCTACAGTGCGCAACGCTTGGGCGATGGTGGAGATCGGCTTCATCGCCGCCGCAACCACGACGGGCTCGCCGTTTGTCATGCCGCCTTCCAAACCGCCGAGGCGGTTGCTCGAGCGCGCGAGGCGAGCTCCTTCATGGCCATCCTCCAGAATTATCTCGTCTTGCACCTCGCTCGAGCGCCTATTTGCTACCTTGAAGCCCATACCGATCTCGACACCCTTTATGGCGTTGATGGACATAACCGCGTGGGCAAGCTTGGCATCGAGCTTGTCACGCCAGTCTACATAAGACCCGAGCCCAGCGGGACACCCTTCCGCCACCACAACGAACTCCCCACCCAATGCGTCCCGGGCGTATCGGGCCGCGTCGATCTGCGCCTTCATCCTCTCGGTGGCCTCAGGGTCCGGGCAGCGTACCTCAGAGTCGTCGGCGTTGGCAGCATCCAGGATCGCCCGCTCCTTGTCGAGAGAAGCTTCCCCAACCCGGTACACCGCGCTGTTTATCGTTATGCCAAACTCGGAGAGGAGCTTGCGAGCAACGCCGCCGGCGGCTACCCGGGCGGTCGTCTCTCGAGCGCTGGAACGTTCGAGGACGTTCCGAAGATCGTCGAAGGCGTACTTCTGCATCCCAGCCAAGTCCGCGTGTCCGGGCCTGGGTAATGTAATCTTTTTGGTAGGCTCTTCGGGTGGATGAGGGGTCATCCGGGCTTCCCAGTTGGCGTAGTCGTTGTTCCAGACGAGCATCGCGATTGGGGAACCCAAAGTGCGCCCGTGACGCACGCCGCCTAGGAACTCGACCTCGTCCTTCTCTATCTTCTGGCGCCCGCCCCGCCCGTAGCCTCTCTGCCTCCGGGAGAGATCCTTGTTTATGTCCTCAGCAACGAGGCTCAAGCCTGCAGGCACCCCATGTAGCAGGGTAACCTCGGCAGGCCCATGAGACTCCCCAGCCGTAGAAAAACTGAACCTCACTGGCTAAGCACACATCCTCTCTAGGTTAGCTCTTAAAAGGCAACCCATACCGTCGCCCTGAGGCTAATATAAACTACCGACGTTATCAGGTCATCCCGGCGAAGCCAACTCCCTATTCCCTACAACCTACCAGGAGAATAACGCTCTCCCACGCGGACGGCGCAACTCCTGTAGTTCACCTCTCAGATGCCGAAAGCATATACACCCACCATCGGAGATCCTCTCCGACTACGGATAGCACAAAGCCGAAGAGCCTGACCACGATCGGGATCACGGCGCGTAGCCTTCCTCCTCCACCAAAGAGAGTGCAGCAACCTCTGTATTATCCTTGACGACCGCCTTGCGTCCTACGCTTGAGTTCTGCCCTAAGACCGCCCGGACCCCAACCCGCCCTCCAGAACCCACGACCGCCCCCGCCGAGACCCACGCCCCGGCCCCGACCACGGCGTCCCGATCAATAACCGCCCGCGGCCCCACATAGCAGTGGCTCCCTACTGCCGCATCTGGATGCACGACCGCCCCCGCCGCTAAAACCGATCCATCCCCGACGACTGCCTCTGCCGACACGTACGCAGCCGGATGCACCGCCGTGAAGAACTGCGCCCCCAGACCTCGGATGGAGTTTGCTATCCGCAGCCGGGCTACGTTGTCGGTTATAGCTACGATGACATGCACCGCCTCTACCGAAAGCATGCTCTTTAACACCCCGATGTCGCCAAGCACCGGAAATCCGCGAACCTTATCCGGAAGTGTAGCGTGAGCATCGTCGTAAAAACCGATGAGCCAAGCCTCAAATCCTCCCTCAACCAGAACATCTAACGCAAGACGCCCGTAGCCACCGGCGCCTACGATAGCCAGCCTGAAAGCCTCGTCAAGGGTGGCCTGTTGTACATCAACTTGTGGTTCAGGTATGCTAGTGGTGGTCTCAGGCTGGTTTATAGCGCTTTCCTCTCGACAGTATACTCGGCACCCATACGCGCTATTTTAGCATCGTTGCTATTGCCTTGCGTCTATCTCTAAATACTGAGCGAGCCAGATACGGAACTTCTAATTGCAGTGCCTCTTTAGGAAAAAAAAGCGCCCGAAAGAGACCTGCCTCGAAGGAAATCGCCTGCCGAAAGGGCCTTTCCCCCCGGTATCTGAAGCTCCGTAATCTCCAAAACTCCTTCCCCACAAGCCACTAAAAGTCGTTTATTTGCAGGTAGAATTACCCCAGACTTTAAGCGCCGAGACTTTTTCTCGAAAATCGTCGAACGCAACACCTTTATAGGGCCAGAGACCTCGGGATGAAAAGTGCGGGCGCCTATATGTGGTGTAAGGGCCCGAACCATATTGTGTACTTTTTCGACCTCCTCACCCCACCGGATCACCCTCTCCTTATCTGCAAGTTTAGGCGCAAACGTAGCATTAATATTATCCTGTATGCTTAGGGTTAGAGAATTTTCTTCAAGTAGTAACATAGCTTCTACTATGGCTTTAGATCCAAGGTTTGCGAGGATTTGCGTGAGTTCCCCGCCGGTCATCTCTGGTAAAACGGGGATGCGACGTTGGATGGCTATGGGGCCTGTATCGAGCCCTGCGTCCATCCGTATTATGGAGACCCCGGTCTCTCTTTCTCCGGCCATGATCGCGCGTTCTATGGGGGCGGCGCCGCGGTAGTTGGGGAGCAGCGAGGCGTGGACGTTCCAGGCTCCTAAAGGAGCGGCATACAGGGTGTCGGGGCGCAGGAGCTGGCCGTAGGCCGCGACGACGAGGGCGTCGTGTTCGGCTATCTCCTTTACAACCTCGCCAATGCGGGCTGGCTGGCGCAAGGGGAGTCCCAGGTCCCGCGCGATCTCGGCCACGGGTGTTGTGGCGAGTTTCTTGCGTCCGCGACCGCTCCGGCGGTCGGGTTGAGAGATCACGAGCCCCACCTCATGGTCTGAGTCTACGAGGCCGCGCAGAACGGTGGCAGCGAAGTCTGGGGTGCCGGCGAACGCTAGCTTCACGAAGCCTTTACCCGGGCGCTATTGGCGTGCCATGAGGCGTTCTCTGATCTCGCGCATCGCCCTCTTGCGGGACTCGAGGTCGGTACGGTCGAGGATCAGGACGCCGTTCAAGTGATCTATCTCATGTTGAAAGATACGAGCGAGGAGGCCTTCGGCCTCGAGGCGCACGGTGGTACCCGAAGTGTCCTTACCCGAGACCGTCACGGCGTATGGGCGCTCGATCTCGACCCGGGTACCCGGCAGGGAGAGGCAGCCCTCCTCATCCTTCTCCGTGCTCTCGGAGCTCCATTCGACCATGGGGTTGATGACCACGAACTCCTGGTCTTCGTAGGCGGCGACGAAGATGCGTTTCAAACGGCCTATCTGGTTTGCCGCGAGGCCCACGCCCTCGTTCTCGCGCATGATCCTCAACATGTCCTGCGCCAAGCGCTCTAGCGACCCGTCGAAGTCCTTTACCGGGGTCGCCCGCGACTTCAAAACCGGATCTCCGAACGTCCTGATCTCGTACGCCACTTTTATACCTCCTCGGGGTCCATGTTTATATGCGTCTTGAGCCCGCCGCGGTCACGAGCCAACAACCGGGCGACTAGCGCCGCGGCCTCCGTAAGCGCGGCTCGCTTGCGGCTCCGCAACAGCGCCCGCCAGGCGGGAAGCCTTCGGTTTCCCGGAGATAGTGGCACAACGATCGGGACCGGGTCGAGCAACTCTACCCCACTTACGAGGGCGGGTCGCAGACGTGATTCTACCGCATGCCGCACCTCCTCCTCGGCTCCCTCGAAGGTGATCTCCGCCAGATGTGTGTAGGGCGGGTACCCCAAAGCGCGGCGCTTCGGCAGCTCCGCACTTGCGAACGCCTCGTAGTGACCACGCAGCGCTGCTTGAAGGGTAGGATGCTCCGGCGAACGGGTCTGCACGAGTAGCTGGTCTTTGCTCGCCTCGGCCGCCCTATACAGAAATCTGAAACCCTTCTCGGTGGAGTCTAGGCCGCCGAAAAGAAGCGAGTCCGCGTCGGAGATTACACCCAGGTCCCACTCCTCCTCGAGCACGCATCGAGCCGTGCCCACCACGACCGGTGCCCCCCCTTCCCCTTCCCGCTCGGAAGCTGTTAGGAGCCCCACT
>Ga0126308_10000404_pt1 | contig 14048 bp, 15 predicted proteins | sample Plot55_FD_92533 | JGI IMG/M metagenome (GOLD analysis project Ga0126308, IMG submission 92533) | Serpentine soil microbial communities from UC McLaughlin Reserve, CA, USA - Plot55 | ecosystem: Environmental > Terrestrial > Soil > Grasslands | place: USA: UC McLaughlin Reserve, Lake County... | reverse complement strand
AATATCTAGTCTAGAGCCTGGGAAGCAGAAAAATTGATCTACTTCACAGATCAAGCTGACAATCACAGCCAATGCAGTTTGCCTATATGTAACACAAGCAGCATAACAACTGCAGACAAGAACCTATGATAATCTGCCATTGCATTTAATTTTCTGTAGACGAATTGTAATAGATAAAACTAGTATGCCATATATACAATCTTTATAACCTTTATTCGTTTATGCCCACTATGATTCTGACTGTTTATGTTGTCACTGCATTACTTGCCACTGCTGCCTTCATTATTGTTGGCTATGGAATCAACAATGGCATGGCGGCAGCCTCGATAACTACTCAGCAGCAGTCATCTACGGTGAGCGAGCAGCGTTCAAGCGATAGTGACAGCACAGTAATCCAGCAGTCATCAGGCCAGTCCCAGTCGAGCTCTACTAGTAGCTCAGTTATAACTAGCGAAAGCAGTAGCGGTGAGGGTACCTCTTCTTCAAACAGGATAGTGACCAGTACAGGCAACGATAATCTTCAAATAGATAGGCAATCATCAGGCAAGATTGCAAGCTCTCGTCTCAACCTCACAAATGGTGAGGTGGAAGCCGTCCTCTTTGGCGACTGGTCTTTAAATGGCACGTCAGGATTTGTCGACAATTTTATCTATAAACCCTCAAACGGTACTGCCCCTATAGAATATAAAATGAGCGGGCTTGAGCTGCATTCCATTAATCGGATAAATGACAATCTAGTGTTGGCAGGTACAATAGATGTTGCCTCAAACAGCACAGCTGTACTGCAAGATACTCCTGTTACGATAATGATCCAAAACGGTATACTGGCTGTAGGATTTGGAAACGCGACTCAGGCTACTGATCTCTTCGGAGGGATTCCGATACTTGGATTTGAACAATAGGGGACAGGCAAAGTTACATTTAGGGGTTTAAGTCTAGGCCTAACATCTATGAATTCAGATCTTAAAGCTGGGTTCATTAGGCTGCTCAGGTCATTTGATGATAACCCTGACGACGTCGTCCCGATAACAAGAGCATTTGGACTTGCAACCAAGGCTCATAGGGGACAACATTCTGTGAATAAATATGAACACTATATTGGTCATTCCCTGAGAGTTGCGCTCATTCTGGCCGAAGAGCTCAAGATACATGATACTGATCTTGTATGCGCTGCGCTATTGCATGATGCACGGATACCTGATGACGATCTGAAAGAGTTTGGAGAGCGCGTATATTCTACATTGAGCGCTATTGATTCATGGGCCAAAGAAAAGGCCTCAGAGGAATACTTTGCCAGCATGACGAAGGCGTCCAAGGATACCCGGTACATCAAACTGGCAGAGCGGCTAGATGATATCCGAAGCATGAAGGGACAGAGTTTCAAGGATAAGGTGACAAGATACAAAGAAGAGACTCAAAAATATGTAGTCCCGATTGCGATTGCAACTGACGATAAGCTGGCATTCAAACTCTCACTCGCGCTTTATGAACTAAAATGATGGGCGGGGCACGCATTTGCCATCTGGCCCTTCTTTATGTTTTCTCCAGTGCTTGCCGCACCCAATGAGCCTGTGCTCTGTGCATCCACAGATAGGGCAACTCCTTATCTTTTCTTCTCTTTCTTTCATACCTCCACATATAATTACACAGGTATTATTTGAGGTTAAGGTCAGAGGAAGTACTTCCCTGTTTGTATAAATCGGCTACCTGTAAAGCGGGTTAATCAGAAGAGTAGGAAAATAGATGCTCTGTTATTTCTATGACGTCCTCCCATGCATTTAAGACTACACCTTCAACCCATATCATTCCAGTGTTGCCCAAAGCTCCAAAACAATAGTTGTTGTTTTTATTTTTATACAGAATCGATCAAGGGATTTGGGCTTCCATAGTTCTTGCTTAGAAGAAGCCTTTTTTACCTTATACCTGCTCTATCGAGCCGTAAAAGAAAAGATCTTGAGATAGGTAAATGCTCCTCTCTCTTCTTGTTGCTCTTCTTTGATTGCTTGATTCGTTAAAATGGATACAGTTAGTCTGCACCTAGTCAAAATATATATCAACTAGAGCGGGTGGTATACTAGCGATGGTAGCCGCCTGCACATGGCTAGTTGTGGTGTCTTTGTTTACTGTCATGAACTATTACTTGATTTTAGTGCCCGGGGTTTAATAGCTCTTGTTATAGTTGTCGTACTTCTTCGTGGTAGTGCTGCAGCAGAGGTAGTTGAAAGGCGTCTAATATCTCGTGATTCTGCGACTGCTGTTTATCTAGGATACCTCCTCTAGCTACAGCACTCCTAAGTGCTAATCACGAGCTTGTTCATTTCAGGGCTTGGGTTAACGGCAACCCATCTAATATCCATTAGCATTTTAGCATGGTCTAAGATCTGCTGCTGATATTCTTCATCTAGTTCTTGTTGCCGTGTAGTAGGAAGCGCAGATACAGTACTACTAAGTTAATACTTTTTATCTGTAGCCTGTTAACGCCTATAGCAGGTACATTATGCCGCCTGAAACAAGTGTCACAAATTCCACGCCGGCAAGCTCTTTTGCCCTTGCTACTACTGCATTGAGCCATAGACTGTCTATGCCCTGGCTCCAGATCGTGACCTTTTTGTAGTGTTTCTGCATCCCGTGGAAAAAACCAATGCAATCCTCCACTGTGCTGTTAGGATATTTCTGGCCCATTTCTTCAACCACCGTTTTGGCCTCCGCTGGCAAATACAGGATTGTAAGCGTTGGAAATGGGATTGCAGCCGAAGATGACAAAGAGGGATCATCGTCCAACATTTTATCTCAACTACCAGATGGCACTTATATCATGATTTCGAAAACAGATTTGTATATTGTAGTCTTATAGAATATTATATCGTATACTTGCAGCTAAACTTTTATCAAAAAAATTGAACTGCTTTGCTCACTACATTTTTTACACCATTTTTATATACATTATCTCTTCTGCGTGTGTTGACCTGCAGAATCCCACTCTTGGAACTACTTACCAATAAGTTTTTGGCAATCCATATTAGTGCAATCCGCGCATTAGTGGACTGCAATCACGATCATTCTCTGATTGGGAAGCGCTGATCAACAGGCCGGTGTACCTATTAGATCTCAAGAAAATAGGTTTCCTTCGAAAAACTCTCCCCGATCATGCGGTGGTGGTCAAGAAGGCGTTACTAAGTGTCTCAAGCTATCTAATACCAAATGCATTTTCCGAATCTGTTGACCAGAAAGGGATCCGGGCCAGGATCATGGCCTATGAAGCCGGCTAAACTACTCATATGTAAAGATGAAGAGGCTTGCAATTTACAGTCATGTAGCCAAGTCTACCGTCTGGGAGCTGATCATCTACGATCGGCTACAGATTCTACGTCATAGCACCACAAGGAACAGGCTTGCTGCCGAAATTGTGTTTGTTTCCTACGGCATGCTGTTGATGTTGTCTGGCTACAAGGCAAACATCGAGAGCTGCAACCTGATTTAAGATCGGATTGCTTCTTACCCAACGAAAGGAAAAGGCGGGAGTATCTATTTTGGAGTCGCAAGATTCATTATGCAAAAAAAGAGGCTAGATGTCAGCATACATTGAAAACTCGTGCGGATGAGGTCTCACCGCCAACTCTACATGTTCCTTTTCCTCATGCTCTATTATTCTATCTACGATCTCACTGTCAAATATCGGTTTTAAGAATACATTATCACTTCTAAGCTCCTCGTATGCTTCTCTCAAGCTTGCTGGCAGTTGCGTTATCCCAAGCTGACGCCTCCTCTCTGAGGTCATCCTAAAGATATCCTCATTCACTGGGTCACTTATGTCCTTTTTCTTTTTGATGCCATCGAGGCCACTTGCAAGAATGGCTGAAAACGCAAGGTAGGGATTACATGAAGGATCAGGAGCTCTAAACTCGATGCGCTTTAGGTGAGCAAACTTGGTTCCTTTGTAATGCGCTGGGATCCTGATTATTGCAGATCGATTGCCGGTACTCCATGCCACATACACTGGAGCCTCGTAGCCGGGCACAAGCCTCCTGTAAGAGTTAGTAGTAGGCGCTACGATTCCCGCAAGTGCTCGAGCATGTTCTAATATGCCTCCACAAAAATAGCGCGCAGTCTGCGACATTTCTGCGTATTCGTCAGCAGAGTCATAGAATAGGTTCTTGCCCTTAGTCCAAATGCTGACATTAACATGCATGCCGGAGCCATTGTCGAGCGCTATCGGCTTTGGCATCATCGTCGCAATCATGTTTTGTTTTTTGGCAATATTCTTGACAATATACTTGTAACTTTGAACGGCATCGGCAGCATTAACCAAGGTATCAAATCGAATGTCAATCTCGCACTGACCGGCAGTCGCTACTTCATGGTGATGAGCATCGCAGACTATGCCGAAATTATTCGTAAGTACATCAACGCATTCGTTTCGGTATTCCATGAGGGTGTCGCCTGGCGCGCTTGGAAGGTACCCCTCCTTGAGCCTAAGCGCATAGCCCACACTGTCGGTAGACCAAGGTGCTTCTCTTGATGTGATGTGGTAGCTCTGACCTTGGTATGGAGTCATAGTGTTAACCTCAAGCTTATCGAAGACAAAGAATTCAACTTCTGGCCCCCAGTAAGAAGTGTCAAAGCCTTGATCTATAAGATACCTTTCTGCTTTTTTTGCAATACCGCGGGGGTCTCGTGGAAATATCTCACGTTTGCTTCCTCCGCTCAAAATATCGCATATCAGCCTTGCAGTAGGCGTCCCAATCCAAGGAACGGTGGCATATGTAGCCGAATCAGGCCTTATAATAAGATCAGATTCGTGTATTTCTGTAAAGCCGCGTATTGAAGACCCATCAAGCTTTGGAAGGCCATCAGTGAAATCCTGGATCCGGAACATCTTGGAGTCTATCGTAGTGTGGTGGAACCGGCCAAAAAGCCCGGTGAACTGCAAATCGAGGAACTTGATATTGTCTTCTTTGAGCCTCCGCATGACTTGTTCAGCACTAAATGTTAATGGCTCAATCCTGCCGTCAACCAATTTATAAGGCAACTGAAATATCCCAACAGTAGGCACTAAAATCCTATAATTTAAGGCTTAGTGAGCCAAATGTCAACAACAGCTGGGCAACAAAACAGCAATGAAATGGACGCCGAGAATAGCGGTAGCCTTGCACTCAAAGATGTCTACAAGATGTTAGAAAAAGAAATTGAAACACCCACGCTTCAGTCAATAGAGCCAGACACTTTCCAGAAAATAGCAGAGGCGCTAGGCAACCTGAAGGGTCAGGCCTATGAAGGTGTCGAACAAAAGGTAAGGGATAGGATGGTCGAGATGCTTGCGACTTTGTCATCTCTTATGATAGAGACAAGACAGGCCAAGATTAGCTCGGGAGACGAGCCTCTGGACTATTCAAAGCTAACTGATGAGGAAAAATATATCCTTGATGGCAAACGGGAATTAAACAAAAGAATAGACGGAGTTATGACTGCCTTGGTCAAAGGTAGGCCAAAGGTGCTTGAGTCGATATCTGCAAGGATGCGCTCAAAACAAATAGTGGTTAGATTCCTCAAACCAATAGAAGCATTTGTTGGAATAGATATGAACAAGTACGGACCATACGCGCAAGAAGATGTGGCATCCCTTCCATTCGAAAATGCTCGTTCGATAATTGATGGCGGTGGAGCCACCGAAGTATGTGTCGAATAATCCGGAAAAATAAATTATGTAAGGCCCATTATTAACAATGCGAGCCTGCTTTGTTATAAAAAAGAGTTGTTCAACTAGTAGTTAATTAGTAAAAAATCAGCTCTGCGCAGGTCAGAACGGCCAAGACGATAGTTTCAAAGCACCTTCTAAAAAAATTTTTAGGAGCCGGTTAGATACAGAAGATGCAAAGTAGCTTATCTTCTATATATCCGCAAGAGATCAGTAATGAAAAGGTAGTGCAAAGAAGAGTGTAAGCTGCATAGATGAGAACAATAGAAAGTTGTAGAAGCGGTAAGGAAGGCGTCAAGCTGCTTTACTGGAAAATACACGCGAAAAGAAAGCCTACTTGATGACTGTGTGAAGATTCAAGTGATAGTCCTAATATCTCCTATGGACTATGCTCAATTGCCATGCCTGCTATCGATAAGAACTAAAAATTCTTATTTAACATTGACTGACAGTAATTGTCGATGGTTCATCTTGGCATTGACATTGATCAGTTCATTCTTCTTACTATATATCCTGCAGCCGTGTTTTTCGCGATAGGATATGTAGCAAAAAAGACCAAGATGCAGGCTGCGAAATCGTATCTTCTGCAGGCAGTAACTTGCATCGCTTTTGCAATCGCCTATGTTTTTGCAGTTCCAAATGGCGGCGCGCAGGGGCTGGCAATAGTGCTTGGAATGTTTGGTGTACTATTGCTGTTCATGGCAAGGAAGCAAAAGATTGAGCAGCCACAGCAGAACGTCTAATGCGAATTTAGCATCTTGTTTGCGAGCTCGATCCTGCTATCCATTAGTCCTTCAATCCAAATGTGAAATTCGCGCTCGGCGACTTCATAGCTGCAATTGTGTTTGCTCATGTATTTTTGGATAAACTTTACCTTAGTCCAGAGATAGGCCAACTCGTCGCTGTCATCGAGGCTCATAAATACACAAGTTCTAAAAATGTAAGCATTGTACTTAAACTTGACGCCTATTGGCAAAAGCACATTACAACATATAAAAAACTGAATAAATGATGATAGCAGATGATAAAGGATAAAGTTGCAATAGTTACAGGAGCAAGCAGCGGCATTGGCTATGCTACTGCTCTAGCCTTATCTAGGGTTGGTGCAAAAGTCGCAGCAGGCGCAAGGCGTATGGACAGACTGGAATCGTTGCAAAGTGAAATCACCAAAAATGGAGGAGAAGTTTTCATTCAAAAACTGGACGTCACGATAAAGTCAGAATGTGACGCATTTGCTGATGCTGTCATGAAAAAGTGGGGTACCATTGATATCCTTGTTAACAATGCTGGTCTCCAGCCACTGAGCTTTTTCAAGAATCTCAAGGTTGAGGAGTGGGACAAAATGATCGATGTCAACATCAGGGGAGTGCTTTACTGCACTGCGGCAGTAATTACACATATGGTGAACAAAAAGTCGGGACACATAGTCAATATTTCTTCTATAGCTGGAAGAATTGTTTATCCCGCTGGGAGCGTCTACTGTGCGACAAAGCACGCCATTACAGCGTTCAGCGAAGGTCTTAGACAGGAGTTCAGCCAGAGGTCTAACATACGGATTACGTGTATTGAGCCAGGAGTAGTGGCGACAGAACTTATAAACACTATAACCGACAAGGCATTGGAAAAATATGTTGAAATGACAAAGCTGATGGAGGCGCTGCAGGCAGAAGATATCGCAAATGCCATCGTATTCGCAGTACAAGCTCCAAATCACGTAAATGTAAATGAGATATTGATAAGACCTACAATTCAAGAACGGTAAATATGGTTGTAGTCATTCTGCCTTGTAGTGTATACTAAGTGCCAGAAGCTCTCTCTCTGACTTGAGAAGTCGAGTCGCTAATTGTTGACGAGAATATAAGCTTTAAGAACATCATCTTTACAACAGGCAATACAGCTGAAATAAGGATGAGAGCAAAATCTGCCTAAGACCGGCACATTTGCCTACGAGCATGCAACGATCTCATCTAGGCAGAAGAAGGACAATTTTGACCTGATAATACAAAACTCTCTCATTCACTAACTCATAAACAAACAAGAACAAGCTAGACGATTCTGCCTTTGTATGTATGTGGCGACTCGTGCTACTATCCAGTAAAGTATAAATCGAAATAGGTGATTCTACAACTGCCATATCAATGACAGATCAGTTTGCTTTTTTAGGAGATAAATGCAAGGCGGCAATTGCTGCCATGAGCTTGGGTGTTCTCTCATTATTATTATTGCCCGCTAGCCTTGGATACGGGGGAACAATCATACAAGAAGCCTTTGGACAATTGGAACTTCCTCCTCTCGACGGGGGACAGGAAGACGGAGGAGGGGAAGTAGAAGCTACTTTACCATCAACCACATCGACGTTTCTACTGCGTGGAATTATAGGCAGCAGTCTGCCTGCGCAGGGTGGAGATATTCCTACGGAGAATAATAGTAGTTATATTGTGGCTGGGCGATGGAGAATATTTGTAGACGGAGGGCTTGTTAATCGGTTCGTAGCCGAAATGAATCTAGCAGCAAGCAATGGAACAGCATTCCACAATATTACCATTGAAGACACTGCACCTCATAGGTTTGAACTGACGGAGAGTGGAAATGGAATGTCTACCACCACGGCAACTGGATCCATTCCTGCTGTTAGCTCTAATTTAACGACTCGCATCTCTGTCGATGACAACACACCTATGATAGACAATGTTCCAATGACAATATCAATTAGGGGTCAAGTTCTTGCCATAGAGGGTATTGATATTGATGAAACAAGCATAACAGATACAGGACAACAGGACATCCTAAGTATAATTGATGGACAATCAATCTTTGGAGTTGTACCAAGATAAATATGCGTATACAATTCGTAATGGGAGACTTCAAATGCGATCCTCGTTAACGCAACACTTTATGGGGGCGGCAATGCTACCTTGATTTTTGAAATCCAATACAAAACGATAGAAGTTCTACAACACACCCCTATACTCAAAACGCTGGTTATACATTCAACAACGGCAGTATTTTACAACCAAGTAGGAAATGAGTTTCAAATAATCAAAAGAGATGGAGGCGCGCAGGGTGTTGAAATCGTTGAGGCAAGATAAGACCGATGCGAACTACCAAACCTTAACCATCATAGGCTGCATTTTGGCAGATTATGGACTAGATCAATGGTAGTACAGCTGTCTAGGAATCTGCCGGGCAAGGCTATGTCCATAAAGGTAAGCAACAAGCGCTATGGTTAGACATTGAATCGGATTTTTTAAATCCTGATGGCCCATCGATCAGGTTTAAAGCACTGTCTAAGCAGAACTTAATCAAGACCTAAGTCAGAGCAAAGATGGCTATTCTGACTTTTTTTCAGGCTTGGACATTGTATAGAAGCCGTGAGCCGAGATCAAGAACGCAGCAAGGGACATTTTGGTCGCAAATACCAAGTTCCAAGGAGTTTCGGGGTTTGGGTATTCTACACTAAGATCATCAAATCTCATTACTCCTCTTATTGCATCTGAAGTAATCAGTGAGTTCCATACGATAAAGTTGTATACAAATTCATAGAGAGACGCAACTGCCATGGCAAGTACTATCAACTGCAGGATAGATTTGAGCCATTGGGGAATACCTTTTACCTTTTCGCCACCCAATTTGACCACGCAATACCATCCAACCACAGACACTATCATCAAATAGGTGGTGAGCTTGGCCATCCCTTTGAACGGGAATTCCGTATCTACTAACACCTCACCTATTATGACCCTACCGGTCTGCAAGTACTCTCCAAGGCTTATATATATGGCATAGAACGTTATCGATGCCATAACAAAGGCACAAAAGTAAAAGACACCAAGAAATATCTTCCTTGCTTTCAAGTTATCCTGTTCAAATGTCGTGCGCACAGGGATAAAGTATCACTACATACATGATATATGATTTACTTTAATGCGTTGAGTAACTTGTCTGCCGGCAGTGTATTAAGGATGTCTGATTGTATAGCCCAGCCGCGCCTTGCCTGCGCTATACCAAATGTAAGAAAGGAGTAATGAATAGGATGATGCGCATCAGAGTCGATGACTAGTTTGACTCCATTTCTTACTGCCATTCTCACATATTCATCTTTTAGGTCGAGCCTATCATAGTGCGCATCAATTTCAAGAACTGTGTTAGTATCCTTTGCAACATCAATTAGTTTCTCAATGTCGACAAGGTAGCCAGCACGCCTGTTTATGAGCCTGCCAGTAGGATGGAACAGAATATCGACGCTTGGGTTTTTGGCAGCTTTTATCAGCCGCTCTGTTTGCGTTTCAATTGGCAGGTTAAAATGCGAATGTATTGCAGCGCCTACAATATCAAGTTTGTCAAGGACTGTATTTGGAATGTCAAGCGAGCCATCCTTCATGATGTTGACCTCAGCTGAGGAGAGGATACGGAATTCTTCTCTTAGTCTGTCATTGAGTTGTGATATCTTGTCCGCCTGCTCCAAAAGTTCCTGTTCTTCAAGGCCGCCGGCGAGCTTCAGGCTCTTTGTGTGGTCAGTGATTGCAATATAATCAAGACCAAATGCCTTAGCACCGCGGGCCATCTCTTCTATGGTTGCCGTCCCATCACTGTTTTCGCTATGTACCTGCAGGTCTCCTTTCAGGCTCCCATACTCGACTAGCTTAGGTACCTTGTCTTGCCTTCCAAGCTCTATCTCGCCGGCGTTCTCTCGCATCTCTGGCGGGATCCACTGTAGGCCTAGTATTTTGTATACTTCCTCTTCTGTTGCTCCTGCAATGCGCTTGTCGCCTTTAAAAACACCCCACTCATTCAGCCGAAAGTCTTTTGATATCGCTATCTTGCGCAATTGAACAGAATGCTCTTTGCTTCCAGTGAAATACTGAAGAGCCGCGCCCCAGCTTTCTTCAGGCACTACTAGCAGGTCAGCATCGATACCGCTGGCAAGCTTCACAAATGCCTTGGCCTGGCCCATGCCAAGAATCTCTTGTACCTCTGGCATTTTAACAAAAAAATCTATCACTCGCTTCGGGTCGTTGGCTGCCACTAGATAGTCAATATCGCCAATAGTCTCTTTCATGCGACGGATCGAACCAGCTGCAACTGCATTTTTGACGCCTGCAATATGTTGAAGACGCTTCTCGATCTGCTTCACAAGCGGGTAGACCTCGCCAATTATGAGGCGGCCCTTGCCCCTCTTGAAAAACTCAATCCGCTTAAAGATGTCTTGTTCTTTTTTCTCCGTAAAGCCCGGCAAGGTCTTCAGTTTGCCTTCGGTGGCGGCTTTTTCTAGATCAGCTAGGTTCTTTATCTGCAGCTTGTCGTAGAACATCTTTATTGTCTTTGGGCCTATACCTTCTATGCCATACAGCTCGTCTATATCGATAGGCACTTTTGCCTTTAGTTCTTCAAGATGCTGAATCTTGCCTCCCTTGAGGTATTCTTCTATCTTCGACGCGATTGCCTTACCAACCGCCGGGATCTCTAGTAGCCCGTTCACTCCCTGTCTGCCGTATATGTCGATAACATTTTCTTGGAGGCTTGCGATTGTGTCTGCAGCCCTATAGTAGGCGCGAGCTCGAAATTGCACATTAGGATCCTCTTCCATCATTTCTGTGAGAAATCCAAGGTCGCGCATAGCCTTGGCAACGTCAGAATTCTTTATCAACTGGTATGAGTAAACCTGCCAGCCGGGTTCTTAACGTTTATCTGCTAGGTGTCTATAATAAAAGAACGCTGTTATTATGGAAATGGTAATGATGATTGCTTTCTAGCTCTGAGCCGTTTCCAAATTTTGAAAATGTAACAGAGAATAGACTGAAAATGCCGATTTATTTTTGTCTATTTCTGTATACAACATGCGTCTACTGGAAAGATATAACCTCCTATCTCTAATAACACGCGGTTATGGGCTATCATATTGATGTTTAACTGCTCAAAACTATTTATGATATTGTTTGCACCTTCAAATTATTATGATCTGAAGCTGATAGTTACAAAATACATCTGAGAAGAGTTAATCATTCTATTTGCTGTTAATATACTTCGAATGAAAACAATGTGTGGATCGATCGGTTGGAATGTGCTGGGATTTGTTCCTACTCTGACTTCGATGGACTCTGTATGGAGGATCAGCAAGATGTGGCTGGCTTCGATGGAGGTGGAGGTTCGAGTCTCATAATGGAATGGTACGCTGTGGCAGGACTGACGACTATGACGGTGTTTGTAGGGTTGATAGGGCTCCGTCTGGCAAAGGATGAGTTGCTCTTGAGACGCAAAAGATTAATGATTGGCAACTACTAGAATTTTTTTATAGCCAGTACCGAGTTAAAACGCAGCATTTTGTCTAGCCTCTTGCTCAAACTCCCTATTTTATCCAATCCATAAACAAGAGAGATCCTCTAAGGGTCTGCCGCCTCACATCTTCTTGATTTCTCCAACCGTTAGTCCAATTTAGATTATAAAAGACCTTGGTATTTACACTAAGCATTGCCTCGACAGCTTGAGCAAGACGATAGGCAAGTGCACCGTCAACAAAAATACAAGAAGCAGATTATTAAAGATACAGCCTCTGCTTCGTAAAATAATATATTAATTTTTATAGTAATTGTTACTACTGCTAGAGAATGCAGAGACCAGACTGGGACACATATTTCCTGTTGCAAGCAGAAATAGCCAAGCTTCGTTCAAACTGCCTCACCCGCCACATCGGCGCAGTAATTGTCAAGGACAACCGGCAGATAGCTACAGGCTATAATGGAACGCCGCCAGGGGTAAAGAACTGCTACGAGGGTGGATGTCTTCGCTGTCTTGCCAGAACCAAGGGTGAGGTCAAGTCCGGCGAAGGCCTTGATCGCTGCTTGTGCACTCACGCTGAGGCAAATGCAATAATGCAGTGCGCCCTCTTTGGCAACGCTGGAAGCACAAAGGGCGCCATGCTCTACTCTACTTTTGCTCCCTGCTTAGAATGCAGCAAGATGGCTATAAGTGTCGGCATAAAGAGGATAGTGGTGCTTGCCGACTACCCTGAAGACGGCTCACAGCTGCTGAGAGATGCAAATGTAGAGCTGATCAAGCTTAACCCCGACCTGTTGAAACCTTGGCTTTCTGTAATTACTGCAGACCCAGAGTCATCAGCAAAGGCAGTGAGCAAGTAAAAGTACAGGTCCCTGTCGCCCAATTTAACGGGCAGTTTTTTGCCTTAAATTACCTTATTTAATGACATTGACACAAGCCTGCATACAAAATATGCCGGCGATATGCCAGTTTCACATATACACATTCATTCCTATGCGTCATAATATTCAAGAGATTGACTCACTAGTAGAGGTCTCTGAATTTATTTAGAATGTCAAGTAGCTTATAGTAACTCTTATGCACAAGATGGAACCAGCTGCTATAAGAAAACTTGATGATAACGATCAGGCCAGCTAGAAAATCAGACAAGGATGAGATCCTCAGTTTTTGCATACATACCTTCAGCTGGGGCGACTACATCAGTAGAGTGTGGGATTATTGGTACGCCGAAAAGAATGGCCAGCTATTTGTAGTCGAGTCCGGCAGCGAGAAGATCGCAATGTCACATGTTGCTATCTGTCCCGAAGGCAAAGGCATTTGGCTTGAAGGAATAAGAGTACACCCTCATCATCGCCGGTCTTACATTGCAACAATGCTCCTCGCAAAAATGCTAGAGTATGGCAGGCGGAAAGGCGCCCGAGAGGCGTCTGCAATAGTGGATGCAACCAATTTTGCGTCACAGAGCATGATGGAAAAGAATGGTTTTAGGGTAGTGTCAAAGTGGATGTACTACAATGCACTAAGCACACCAAGGCAACAAGAGTCAAATGCAAGAATTGCAAATGCTGATGATATAGATGATATCTGGCAGTACCTTCAGCAGTCCAAGATCTACCGCCTGTCTGGAAAGAGATATGTCAAGTCATGGCAGTGGTACACGTTTGACCATAGAGCACTTCTAAATTTCGTCAAAGAAGAACGTGTAGTTGTGACTAGCCTGCCCATTGATGGCATTGCAATAATCAACAAGCGCGGTTACTGGGACAGGAGTAACATACTTCAAATAGTCTATCTTGACATTGCGTCTGCAAGCTCACTCCGCCGCCTTGTTTCCTTCATAACGAACCTTTACTTAGATGGCAAATTTGACAGTCTGCAGCTAGTATGTTACGATAGCAAACGAGTAACATCATTTATCAATAAATTCGTGATAAAAGAAGAAGAAGAGCAGTTCCTCCTTTACAACAAGCAATTTAAGCCATAGCTCATTTCTCACACTTATGATTGGATTATGGAGATACTTGGAAGTTGACGACCTGCGCATGATCCCTCCCGATCATTATATTGGCAATCCTTT
>Ga0126308_10000403_pt1 | contig 14050 bp, 15 predicted proteins | sample Plot55_FD_92533 | JGI IMG/M metagenome (GOLD analysis project Ga0126308, IMG submission 92533) | Serpentine soil microbial communities from UC McLaughlin Reserve, CA, USA - Plot55 | ecosystem: Environmental > Terrestrial > Soil > Grasslands | place: USA: UC McLaughlin Reserve, Lake County... | reverse complement strand
TGGCCGGCGACGGGGTGTTCGTCTTCGACGTCAACGACTTCGACGAGGCCTACCTCGGCCACTTCACCTGGGACATCAAGCGGATGGTCGCGAGCGTAGCCTTGCTGGGGTGGATGAAGGCTATCTCGGACGCCGACATCGCGGGGCTGCTCGAGACGTACGTCCGGGCCTACATTCAGCAGGTGCGTTACTTCGTCGACAGCGACCGTGACCATGCGTACTCGCTGCGGCTGGAGACCACCGACGGTGAGGTCCGAGAGATGTTGCTGGAGACCAGGCTGAACACCCGCGTCGATCTGCTCAACAAGATGACCCTGATCGACGAGGGTTTCAAGCGGCGGTTTCGGCGCGGCCCCGGAGTCCGCGAGCTCGACGATGCCGAACGGGCCAGGGTGCAGGCTGCCTTCGGGGCGTACCTGGAGACGATACCCGCCGAGAAACGCTTGCGGAGCCTGACCTACGAGGTGAAGGACATCGTCGGTCGCAAGGGCTTTGGCATCGGCTCGGCCGGGCTTCCCGCCTACAACATCTTGGTGGAGGGCCCAACCCAGGCGCTGGAGAACGACGTGGTGCTGTCGATGAAGCAGGGCAACGTCGCAGCGCCCAGCCGAATCGTGCACGACGAGCGCATCGAGCGCTACTTCAAGCACCACGGGCACCGTACGGCGGTCTCGCAGCGGGCTCTGCAGGCCCACGCCGACCCGTGGCTCGGCTACACCGAGATGGAAGGGGTCGGCTTCATCGTCTCCGAGCTCTCGCCCTATGTCAAGGACCTCGACTGGTCCGATCTCACCGAGCCCGAGCAGATGGCGCCGGTGCTGGACTACCTGGGTCGGGCGACCGCCAAGGTGCACTGTGTCGCGGATGAGGACTCCGACCCGACCCTCGTCGGCTTCCAGACCGAGGATGAGATCATCGAGGCGGTCAGTGGCAACGAGGAGGAGTTCGTCAAGGAGATGGTGATCTTCGGCATGGGCTACTCCGAGATTGCTCGCGACGACCACCGGCTGTTCGTCGACGCTTTCCGCAACGGCCAGATCCCGGGGCTGTCAGGCCGATGACACGCCACCGTGCTCGCGAGACGCAGACCAAATAGAGGAGATCGGCGATCTCGCCACCGATCAACCGTCCTTGTCGGATGAGAAAGCAGAAGAATCGTTGCCCTCCAACGAAGGCAGTCGCCTTTCTCCTCCCAACTTGCTCCCGGCTGCCAGATTCGTAGGACCTCGGAAGCTCCTTGAGAGCCGCAGGGTTGGCCTAGGACGGGGGTGATAGCGGGATAGGGTACAGATTAGAGTCGGCTTAGAGGGCCATGTCAGGCGAGGAACAACTCGACCTCCGGCTCCTCTCCTAGCATGGCCGAGAAGCGGACCTTCAAGGTGTTGTCATTTCGTATCACACGAGTCGGTGTGGTGGATGAGGATGATCTCACGCCTCCCCGGCAGGAGCTGGCTGATCGTTAGGGACCGGATCTCGTCGTCCGTTATCGTCCCGCCGGCGTTCCGGATCAAGTGTGCGTCGCCCTCCTGGAGCCCCAGCCTCCCGTAGACGTTCAGGCGGGCGTCCATGCAAGCGACCACTGGCCACGCCCTTGGCCGGCGGCAGCGGCAGGGCCCCCTTCTCGACGTTATCGGCCTACGCCGATAACGTTGTTCTGTAGCAGCTCGTCCGTGACGTTCATCGTTTCTCTTCCCGTCGCCAAATACGACAAAGCGTATCGCGATTAGAGCACAGGCGCAGGGACGGTTCGACCGCGCGGCCAGAGGGGTTCGCACTGTTTGGGTTTGAGGTGCGTGGATGATGGTATAACAGCCCCGTACCGATGCTCGTAAAGACGTCGAGCGGAAAGGAGAGGGTCATGACCGAACGCGACCGTCGCACGGGTTCAGGGGGGACGGAGGACAACCTCAGGGACGAGCTCGACGAGGCCGCCGGCCGTAGCAAGCGCGAGAGGGACGCCGCGAAGGAGGCCGCCGAGGAGGAGGGACGGACCGGCTCCGGAGGGGTCAAGGACAACGTCCGCGACGAATGGGATGAATCGCAGGATCGTAGCTAGCCGGAAGAGCGTATCCACGGGAACCGAGGCTCAAGGCCCCGGTTTTTTCGTGCGCTAGCATAGCTAGGTTCGCTAGCGCACGCAGGGGCGGTGGGCGCCGGTGCGCTAGCGGTTGAAGATCCGATCGAGGTAGCGGTCGGCAACCCAGGCGCCCGCGGCCCCAACGAGGATACTGAGGATTATGTCGAAGACCAAGTCGGGCGGGGCGTGGCTTATGGGGAGGCCCGCGAGGGCGCGGATAACCTCTATGCCCTCTCAGTCGGCGGCCCCCACGAGACTCCTATGACCGGTCCCGTAATTACGGCATGCCTCGACATGTTGAAGAACTAGCCCTCTCCCCGCCGCGGTATATGATCTCCGCTGTTATGGCCACCAGCGTGAGGGGGGATGAGGAAATGGGCGATCTCGTCGTAGAGCGGACTCGGTTCGAAGAGGTGCCACAGGAAGCCTGCTCCGTTGAGGGCCGTGCAGATCAGGATGAGGACTACGACCCAGCCGCGCGACACCCGCTCAACTTCCCCTCGCTCTTCCCGCTTATACCCGGGATGCCCCTCGGCGGAACCTACACTTCGTGGCAGTGGCGGCAGCGGGCTTCGTAGGTCTCCTGGGCCCCGACGAGGATCGTCGGTGCGGAAGTGGGGGCGGGCTTCTCGTCTATCAGGCGCTGGGAGCGCGAGGCGTCGCGGCCGCAGCGAGCGCAGATGGCGCGCAGCTTCACGATCTCGTCGGCCTCGGCGAGGAGAAAAGGCATCGGGCCGAAGGGCTCTCCCCGGAAGTCCATGTCGAGGCCGGCGAGGATCACCTCATACCCCGAATCGGCTAGGCGCCGGCACGCGTCCACGATCCCTCCATCAAAGAACTGGGCCTCCTCCACGGCCACCACGTCGGTTGCCGATTCGACCCGTTCGAGCAGTTCCTCGCTCGAGGAGACGGCGACGGCCTCGTGCGGGACGCCGTTGTGCGACCGTATCTCCGTTAGGTCCGAGCGGGTCTCGAGGGCGTGCTTGAAGACCTGGACGCTCTGGCGGGCGTAGAGGGCGCGCCTGAGACGCCGGATTAACTCCTCCGTCTTGCCCGAGAACATCGAGCCCGTGATCACCGTTAGAGACCCCGTCGGTACGGTCGAAGCCTCGGCAAAGTCATCTCTTATCTGTGTCATACCCCGTTGATTTTACCTGCCGCGCGGCCGCCCACGAGCCCGATCCTTACCTCAAGTTCCGCTTCGGCCTGCGACGCTCCTTCCTGTAACGCGCGACGGCGACCGCCGCCACCCCGGTGACGACGAGCGCCGAGGTCACCAGGAACAGTCCCACGTACTCGGGCGCCTGCCGTCCGAGATAAGAGTAGAGGAAGGTCTGCGGGAAGATGCCCAGGGCGGTGGCGAGGAGGAAGTTCTTGAACCCCATCCGGGTAAGGCCGGCGGCGTAGGAGATGACGTCGAAGGCGACGCCAGGGAAGAGGCGGGCGATGAAGACAGCGTACACGCCCCAGCGGGCGAACCAGCGGTCGGCGGACTCGAGACCCGTCTTGCCCACGAGCACCTCCACCGGCACGCGCCCCAGGGAGCGCGAGATCCCGAAGCACACCGCCGCCGCCAACACGTGCCCGAAGAGGCTCAGCATCCAGCCCCAGAACACCCCGAACGCCAGGCCGTTCGCGAACGTTATGAGGAAGGACGGCACCGGCGCCACGAGCGCCTGCAACACCATCAAGAAGCAAGAGGCCACCGGCGCCCACAGCCCGAACGAGAGGATGTAGTCCCTGAGCCCCGCGATGTCCCCCCGTCCCAGGAGACCCAGAGCCTGGTTGACCTCAGAACGGAACCCCGGCGATACGAGGTAGAGAAGCGCGAACAGCGCCGCGGTGGCCAAGAGCGCGACGAGCCGCAACAACCTAACCGTCCGGTCATCCAGACTCACAGGTCTCGCCACAGGGATCAGATACCTCTAGTCCGTCTCCGGCACCTGTTCGAGGGTGTTCCGGGCCATCTTTATCGAGGCGGCGTCTACCATCTGGCCGTCGACGCTGACCGCCCCCCGCCCGGCTGCGTTGGCCTCCTCGTAGGCCTCTACGACCTTCCTGGCCCATTCGATCTCCCCCTCCGTGGGCGAGAAGACCTCGTTGACGACCTCGATCTGGGCCGGGTGGATGCACCACTTGCCGTTGAAGCCCAGAGATCGGGCGAGTAGACAGCTCTCCCGGAGACCCTGCTCGTCGCGGTAGTCGGCGACGGGGCCGTCTACAGCGCGCAATCCGGCGGCGCAGGCGGCAACGACGATGCGATGCATGGCGTAGTGCAGCCGGTGACCGGGGTACGCCTCGTCCCACTCGTCCATTACACCGATGCTCCTCTGGGGCATCCGCACGCTCGCGGCGTAGTCGCCTGGGCCGAAGTGGAGGGCCTCAAGCCGATTCGTCGTGCGGGCTATCCCGTCTACGTTGATGAGTCCCCCGGCGCTCTCTATCTGGGCTTCTATCTTTATGTTTCCGGGCTCCAGGCCGGCAGAAAGCTCAATCTGGTAAAGCAGCGTAGCGACAACGTGGAGGTCCTCGGGGCGCTCTACCTTGGGGATGAGGATGCTATCCAGCCTGTCACCGGCCTCCTCGGTGACCTCGATGATATCGCGGTAGAAGTACGGGGTGTCGAGGGCATTGGCACGGTAGAGGGTCGGCCTGTTCCTCCAATCTAGCTCTTTCAGGGCGTGGACCATCTTCCTCCGAGCCTCGGCCTTCTCGTCCGGGGCGACGGCATCCTCGAGGTCGAGGAAGACGGCGTCGGAGGCGGAGGCGAGCGCCTTCTCGGCCATCCCGAGGTTCGAGGCGGGGACGGCCAGGACGGAGCGTGGTGTTCTCATCTTCGGTTGAGCAGTGTCTCCACGGGCTCGCCACGGATGGAGGCGTCGAGGACCTCGACCGGATGGGCCATCGGCATAGAGCGTCCCATCCTCTTGAGGGAGGCCTGTATCTGGAGCATGCAGCCGGGGTTGGAGGTCACGATCATGCGCGCCCCGGTGTTCAGGACGTTGCGGGCCTTGCGGTCGCCTAGCTCCGTGGCAGGTTCGGGCTCGACCATGTTGTAGATGCCGGCCGAGCCGCAGCAGATCTCCGCCTCCTTTATCTCCCTGACGTCCATGCCCGGTATCTCCTTGAGGGTCTGTCTCGGCTGCTGGCGGACGCCCTGCGCGTGGGCCAGGTGGCAGGCGTCGTGATAGGCCGCCGCGACCGGCAGGGGGTACCGCTCGGCGACGGGACCTAGCTCCTGGATAAACTCCGAGATGTCCTTGACTCTCTCGGCGAAGGCGCTCGCGCGCTCGGCGTACTCGGGATCGTCGCGCAGGAGATAGCCGTACTCCTTGAGCGTCGAGCCGCAGCCGGCGGCGTTAATCACGATCTCGTCCACGTCGTGGTCCTCAAAGGCGTCTATGAGCTTGCGGGCGAACCGCTGGAACTCCTCCTCCCTGCCCGCGTGCACGCTCAAAGCGCCGCAGCAGCCCTGTACCTTGGGCGCCACGACCTCGCAACCCTCAGCCGAGAGCACCCGCACGGTGGCGGCGTTGACCTCGGAGAAGAAGACCCGCTGCACGCACCCCTTGATGAACCCCACCCTCCGGCGCTTCTCGCCGATGGGCGATGTAACTTCCGGGACCTCCTGCTGCCTAGTCATCATGGGCATGAGCGCCTCCATCGCCTTCATGCGCTTCGGAAGCCTGTCCATGACCCCGGCCTTACGCAGCATATCTCCGACGCCGAAGCGCTGGTAGAGCCTGAGAGGCGCCGTGGCGAGGCGCAGCCGGTTCGGGTAGGGGAAGAGCTGGAAGATCATCTCGCGGAACGCCTTGTCCTCCGGGGCGCGCTCGTACCGGCGCTCGACCTGCCCGCGGGTGGCCTCGATGAGCTTGTCGTACTGCACGCCCGAAGGGCAGGCGGTGACGCAGGCCATGCACCCGAGGCACAGGTCCCAGTGGCGGACCATCTCGTCGTTCATCGGCTCCTCGTCGAGGCCCTTGTTCATCAGGTAGATGCGCCCGCGCGGGGAGTCCATCTCCTCCCCGAAGAGTACGTACGTCGGGCAGGTCGGCAGGCAGAAGCCGCAGTGGACGCAGTCGTCTATGAGGTCCTTCTCAGGCGGGTGGTGGTCGTCGAAGGCCGGGAAGACGTAGCTGCCAGTCTCCGTGGACCGGCCTATCCCTACGGTCTGCTGGACCGAGGTGCGCGTGCCGAAGGTCTCCCGCGGCACGTCTTCCGAGCTCCCGGCGCCGATGGCCCCGACCATTCCTTCTTCCCGGAACGTCCCTTCGTCCTCTCGCCGCTCGGTGGCGTCGGTCGCGTCGTAGGAGTTGCCGGTCTCCCGGGGGTCCGGGTGATCGTTTCGCCTGTCCACTAGATACCTCCCGCAAACCTGCCCGGGTTCATGATGCCCCGGGGATCGAACTTCTGCTTTACGCGGCGGGTGAGCTCGAGCCGGCTACCTAGAGGTCCCCACGCCTCGACCCTCTCTTTGAAGGATGGCGACGCCTCTCGCACCACCACGCTCCCGCCCCTGCGGCTCCAGATCTCCCGTAACTCATCTACTATCTGAGCGTACGCCTCTTCGTCCGCGCCCGAGAGCGCGAGGTAGGTCACCCCGATCCCGGCGTGCCCGGTGACGCGCGGCGCAACGCCCCTGCGAGAGCAGGCCCCGAGCACCGAGTCCAGAACACCGGTTAGCTCCGCCGGTGGCGCGGAGATCTTGATGGCCACCTCGTCCCCGGCACCCGGCGGCCCCAGAGAGTTCGCCTCCTCGGCCGTGAGCGTCCGGACCTCCCCAAAGCCTCTGAGCAGGTAGGAGGCCGTATCGGACTGCGCCTCGACGCCGGGCGGTATGCCCTCGATCAGGAGTGTCAGGAGCCTCTCGTCCTCGCCCCAGTAGAGCTCCACGGCGCTCGGGACGAGCTGGGCGTGCAGGATCGCCTGCGTCGCCTCTCCGGCGGCCTGCGTGCTCTCGAGCTCGGCAGCGACCGTGCGGGCCGCCTCGGGTCTTGGGTGCAGCCGGAAGTTGCACTCGGCGATCACGCCGAGCGTGCCCAGAGAGCCGGTGAAGAGCTTGCTGAGGTCGTAGCCCGCAACGTTCTTGACCACCTTGCTGCCGGCCTTCGCCACCGTCCCGTCCGAGAGGACGACGGTGATCCCGATGATGAGGTCCCGGATCGTGCCATAGCGGTGGCGGCGCGGCCCCGAAGAGTTGGCCGCCACGATGCCCCCGATCGTGGCTCCGGCGTCTTTCTCCGGTGGGTCGATGCCGAGCATCTGGTCTGATCCCGCGAGCCGGTGCTGCAAATCTTGCAACTCTATCCCGGCCTGCACGCGGACCACCTGGTCCCCGGGGACGTGCTCTATAACCTCGTTCATGCGCGCGGTGCTCAAGATGAGATCTAGACCGCGCGGCGGGTTACCTAGAGAGGCCTTCGTCCCGCCGCCGCGCGGGGAGACCGCGAGCCCCTCGTCAGCGGCGAACCTCAGGAGCTCGCTCGTCTCCTCGACCGAGCCCGGCTCGGCGACGAAGAAGGGTTGGACGCCGACTACGGCATCCTCGGGTGTGGCCTCGCGGGCATACTCTTCGCCGACTATCCTCTGCAGGTCTTCCACAGAGATGTTTTTCGTGCGCGTATCCACAATCTCCCCTAGAAGTTCTCCGCGAGGCCGGCCTGCTGGACCGGGTGCATGCGGAACGGGCCGGGCCGCTCGCCGCACAGGCGCGGGGTAGGAAAGATCTTGCCCGGGTTGCAGATCTGGTGCGGGTCGAAGGCGCAACGCAACAGCTGCATGACGTTCAGGTCGTCGGTTGTGAACATCTTGGGCATGTATTTCTTCTTGTCCTCGCCGATGCCGTGCTCACCCGTGAGCGAGCCCCCGTGCTCGAGGCACGTGAAGACTATGTCCCCAGCGAGCTTCTCGGCCTTCTCGGTCTCTCCTGGCACATTGTTGTCGTAGAGTACGAGAGGGTGCAAATTACCGTCGCCGGCGTGGAAGACGTTGGCGACGCGCATCCCGTACTCCTCTCCGAGGTCGGAGATCTTCTTGAGAACCTTCCCGAGCTCGGTGCGCGGGACGACCGAGTCCTGGACGTAGTAGTCGTTGGAGATGCGGCCCATAGCCGCGAACGCTGCCTTGCGCCCCTTCCAGAAGAGCGCCCGCTCGGCGTCGTCCTCGGCTACTCTGATCTCGGAAGCGTTGTTCTCCTCACAGATCTCTAGAGTCTGCTCGAATTGGTGTTCGACCTCAGCTTCGGGGCCGTCGAGCTCGACGATCAGGATCGCACCTACCTGTGGGAATCCGGGGTGCACCGCGGTCTCGACCGCCTCTATGCACAACGCGTCCATCATCTCTATGGCGGCCGGAACTATACCCGCACCGATGATCCCCGAGACAGCCCCCCCGGCCTCCTCTGTGTCCTTGAACGCCGCGAGCAACGTGCGCACCGACTCGGGCTTGCGCACGATCCGTAGGGTTATCTTGGTCGCTATCCCTAGAGTTCCCTCGGAGCCGACGAACGCGCCGAGGAGCTCGTAGCCGGGGGCGTCGGGAGCCTTGCCGCCGCCGATGTTGACCATCGAGCCGTCGGGGAGGACGACCTCGGCGCCCATCACGTGGTTCGTGGTGAAGCCGTACTTGAGGCAGTGGACACCGCCTGAGTTCTCCGCAAGGTTCCCGCCGATGGAGGAGACGATCTGGCTCGCAGGGTCGGGAGCGTAGTAGTAGCCGCTCTCGGCAACCTCGTTGCTGACCCACATGTTGATCACGCCCGGCTCCACGACGACCCGCTGGTTGGGGATGTCGACCTCGAGGATCCTGCGCATCCTCGACATGACTATGAGTATCCCCGCCTCCACAGGCAAAGCCCCGCCGGAGAGCCCTGTGCCCGAGCCCCTCGCGACAAACGGGATGCCCTCCTCGTAGCAGGTCCTGACGATCGCCTGCACCTGCTCGGCTGTCTCGGGCAACACCACGAGCTCCGGGATGACCCTGTAGTTCATGAGGCCGTCGCACTCATACGAGCGGAGCTGCTCACGCTCGGAGATGACGCCCTCTGGTCCCAGGATAGACTTCATCACTCTTATAAGATCGTCTCGCTCCATGTGCACCTCCTCCTGGGAACCCGTCTCGCCAGAGGACCTTCATGCGAACGTCGAGATGGTCGAGTGTTCCCCGTCGCCCTTCCCCTTTGGTGTCCGGATTACCTGGTCAGCATCCCGGACGCTAGCCCCAAATCCTCCCGCAATTCTATCCCAAAGCCGGGCGAGAAGTATCGCCGCGCGAACTTCTCACCCTTCGCGGGGCTCGCCTGAAGCCGATCCCGGCACCGGAAGGCGCCGGTTGTATGTTCGGTTCTTTGTTTGAGAGAACAAACGTGGCAGGAAATCTTTCATCTCGCGTACATAGACTCTAGGCCTGCCCCGCAAATAGTATTGATGCTATAAGGGTGGCGAGCAGGTTCAGGCAGAGGGGAAAGGGATATGGAAGCAAGCAACGCACCTACAGGGTATAGCGAGCGCCTCTACAACGAGGACCTCGCGCCGGCGGAGGAGCGGAAGTGGGGATCCTACAGCCTCTTCGCGCTGTGGATGTCTGACGTCCACAACCTAGGCAACTACACCTTCGCCGCCGGGCTGTTCGTCATCGGGCTCTCGGCCTGGCAGGTGCTGGTCTCCCTGCTCGTCGGCTTCACGATCATCTTCATCGGGATGAACTGGATGGGGTACGCTGGCCAACGCACGGGCGTCCCCTTCCCCGTCTTCTCCCGGTTCAGCTTCGGCGTGTGAGGCGCGAACATCCTGGCCCTCATCCGAGCGATCATCGCCATCGCCTGGTACGGCATACAGACTTATCTCGCTTCGGTTGCCATCAACGTGCTGCTGCTCAAGCTCGCCCCGGGGCTCGGTCCGCTCAGCGAGACCAGCTTCCTCGGCCTCTCATATCTAGGCTGGATCTCATTCGTGAGCCTTTGGTTCGTCCAGCTCTCCATCTTGACCCGGGGGATAGAGACAGTGCGGCGCTACCAGGACTGGGCCGGGCCCATCATATGGGTCGTCATGCTGTTGCTGGCGGTATGGCTGTTCGTGCAGGCTGGCGGGATCTCCCTCACCCAGAGCATCAAGCCGCTCTCTACTGGGAAGACGATCCGGACGATGGGAGCCGGCGCGGTGCTCACGATCGCCACGTACGCCACGCTAATGCTCAACTTCTGCGACTTCTCGCGCTTCACCCCCTCCAGGCGGTCCATCACGGTCGGCAACCTCCTGGGCCTGCCGATCAACGGCACGGCGTTCGCGGTGGTCGCCGCCGTCGTGACGGCTGGCACCATACAAGTCTTCGGGAAGGCCATCACCGACCCCGCGGAGATCATCGCGCAGGTACCGAACCCCGTCGTCCTCGTCGTCGGCGCCCTGCTGTTCGCGACGGCGACCATCGGGGTCAACATCGTGGCGAACTTCGTCTCGCCAGCCTACGACCTGGCCAACGTCTGGCCCAAGCACATAAACTTCCAGCGCGGAGGCATGATCAGCGCGGTGGTCGCGGTCCTCGTACTGCCGTGGAACCTGTACTCAAACCCGATAGCCATCAACTATTTCCTCGGCGGCCTCGGCGCCGTCCTCGGCCCGCTCTTCGGCATCATGATGGTCGACTACTACTTCGTGCGCCGCGGTCGGGTCGTCATCGAAGACCTCTACCGCGCCAACCCCTCCGGCTCCTACTACTACCGGCGGGGCGTCAACCCCCGCGCCCTGTAGGTCTTCGTGCCCACCGCGGTGGTCGCCGCCGTCGTCGCGCTGTGGCCGCCGCTGGCGCCGGTCGCACCGTTCTCCTGGTTCATCGGGGTAGGGCTCGCGGCGCCCGCGTACTGGCTCGTCATGCGTGGCCACCCCAGCCTCGCCCGCCGGGAGACGGACCCCGACCCCGGCCCCGCCCTCGCGGAGTCCGGCAAGAGCGAGGACGTAGTCGGAGAGCACCGCGCCCCTTTCGACGGCGAAACCGAGAGGGACCGAGGGTAGAGTTCCGATGGGCCCAGCCGCCACGGCGAGAGGAGCGAGATGAAACACACCGCGGCAACCGTGATGGAACGCTGCGACCTCCTGGCCAATATCAGCGAGGAGCCCGGGGTCCTCGTTCGCCCCTACGGCTCCCAGGCGATGCGGGAGGCCAACAACATAGTCTCCGGCTGGATGCGCGCGGCCGGGATGAATACGAGACAAGATGAGATCGGCAACCTCATCGGCCGCTACGAGGGAAGCGGGGACAGAACCCTCATCCTCGGTTCGCACCTCGACACGGTGCGAGACGCCGGTAAGTACGACGGGATACTTGGCGTCATGGTCGCCCTCGCGCGCGTTCAGCGGCTGCACAACCGCGGCGAACGCCTCCCCTTCTCGGTGGAAGTGGTCGCCTTCGCCGACGAGGAGGGTCTCCGCTTCGGCACGACCTTCCTCGGCAGCTCCGTGTACACCGGGGCCTTCGACACGAGCCACCTGAGCTTGGAGGATCGAGACGGCGTAACCCTCTCGCAGGCGGTGCGCACCTTCGGCGGCGACCCCGACGCCCTCGAGACCGCCGGCCGCGGGCACGAGGACCTCTTGGGCTACTGCGAGGTCCACATAGAGCAGGGACCGGTGCTCGAGCAGAGAGATGTGGCGGTGGGCGTGGTTACGGCCATCAACGGCCAGAGCCGCGTGAGGGTCGGCTTCGTCGGCAAGGCCGGGCACGCAGGCACGGTGCCAATGGAAGGCAGACAGGACGCGTTGTGCGCCGCCGCCGAGTTCGTGCTGGAGGTCGAGTCGACCGCGAGAGGGGAGCCGGAGGCGGTGGCCACCGTCGGCGAGATCTCGGCTCTCCCGGGGGTGGTCAACGTCGTCCCCGGAGAGGCGGAGCACTCCCTCGATCTCCGCCACCCCGAAGACGCGGTGCGCGAGCGGCTGCGGGGCCACCTAGAACGCAGGGCCGCAGAGATAGCCGCCTCCCGCGGGTGCGAGCACCGCTGGCAGGTGCGTCAGGAGACCCCCGCGGTGCCCGTTGACCCAGATCTCAGCGCGCTGCTCGGGAAGGCCGTCGAGGACACGGGGCTCCCCGTGCACAGGCTGCCGAGCGGCGCGGGCCACGACGCGGCGCAGATGGCCGCGCTCACCGACGTGGCGATGCTCTTCGTGCGGTGCAAAGAGGGTATAAGCCACAACCCCGCGGAATCGGTCAGAAGAGAGGACGTGGCGACGGCCATGGAAGTGATGGACCGCTTCCTCGCGCTCCTCGCGGAGGGCGAGCGATCCGGCCACCGCCCCGAAGCCTCCCGGGGGGTCAGTCCGTGAGCGCCTACGACCTGATCCTCAGGGGTGGCACCCTCGTTACGGCCGACGGCCCGTCCGAGGCCGACCTGGCGGTCGCCGACGGGAAGATCGCGGACGTCTCTCCCAGGCTGGGGGGCGCGGCCCGGGAAGAGGTGGACGCCTCGGGCCTCCACGTCTTCCCCGGCGCCATAGACGCGCACGCCCACTTCAACGAGCCGGGCCGCACCGGGTGGGAAGGCTTCGCCCCGGGGACGCGAGCGCTCGCGGCCGGGGGCATGACTGCTTATGTGGAGATGCCGCTCAACGCCTACCCGCCCACCTGCGACGCGGAGAGCTTCGACGAGAAGCTCGCCCTTGCGAAGAGCTACTCGCTCGTGGACTTCGCGTTGTGGGGTGGGATCCAGCCCGACAACCTCGACCGGCTCGAGGAGCTCGCGGAGCGCGGCGTGGCGGGGTTCAAGGCCTTCATGTCTACCACCGGCACCCTCGACTTCCAGGCCGCCGACGACCTCACGCTCTACGAAGGGATAGCAAGGGCGGCCGAGCTCGGGCTTCCCGTCCTCGTCCACGCGGAGAACAAGACGATCACGGACTCCCTCGCCGCCCGCGCCGTCGGCACGCTGCGTACGACGGCGCGCGACTACCTCAACTCGCGGCCCGTCGTGGCCGAGCTGGAGGCGATCGGGCGGGCGATCCTCTTCGCCAAGGAGACCGGATGCTCGTTGCACATCGTGCACGTCAGCACGGGGAGGGGCGTCGCCCTCGTCGCGGTCGCGCGCTCCGAAGGCGTCGACGTCACCTGCGAGACGTGCGCTCACTACCTCGTCCTGACCGAGGAGGACGTTGAGCAGCTCGGCGCGGTCGCGAAGTGCGCCCCGCCGCTGCGCCCGCACCAGGATCTCGAGGAGCTCTGGGAGCGGATCTTCGAACACGACATCGCGTTCGTCACCTCGGATCATTCGCCCTGCCCCCCGGACATGAAGGCCAGCGGCGACTTCTTCCGGGCGTGGGGCGGCATCTCCGGTTGCCAGTCCCTTCTGCACGTGATGCTCGATGAGGGCCACCACACGCGCAGTCTGCCGCTCGAGCAGGTCGCCGCGCTCACCTCGAGGAACGTGGCGGATCGCTTCGGGTTCTCCGGGAAGGGTTGTCTCGAGGTAGGGGCCGACGCGGATCTCGCCCTCGTCGATCTCAATTTGAACTTCGTCCTGCGAACCGAGGACCTCTTCTACCGGCACAAGATAAGTCCGTATGTGGGCCTTACGTTCCGCGGAAAAGTCGTCCGCACGGTCGTGCGCGGGACCACGGTCTTCCGCGACGGCAGGATCGTCTCCGACCCGGTCGGCGAGCTCATCAGACCAGGCCGGCAGACCGCTACAATGACGTCCGGCCAGTAAACGCACAGAGAGGAGCATCGATACCGTGAGCGAGGTGAAGATAACCGCCGGGCCTTTCAAGTTTATAGCCCGCTGGGAGCGCGAGAAGTCTCCCAAGACCTGCGAGGCCTTCGAGAAGCTACTGCCGTACCGCCAGAAGATCATCCACGTGCGCTGGAGCGGGGAGTCGTGCTGGATACCTTTAGGCGACTACGACCTGGGGGTGGGCTTCGAGGATGCGCCACCAGCTATCCGCAGGCTGGCGAGATCCTCTTCTACCCCGGCGGCTACTCGGAGACCGAGAT
>Ga0126308_10000402_pt1 | contig 14069 bp, 12 predicted proteins | sample Plot55_FD_92533 | JGI IMG/M metagenome (GOLD analysis project Ga0126308, IMG submission 92533) | Serpentine soil microbial communities from UC McLaughlin Reserve, CA, USA - Plot55 | ecosystem: Environmental > Terrestrial > Soil > Grasslands | place: USA: UC McLaughlin Reserve, Lake County... | reverse complement strand
CGCCGCGGGGTTGGTCGCGCGCCTGACGAGGTCCGGCCGATCACGATCGACACGGCGGTGCTCCCGCGCGCGCACGGATCGGCGCTGTTCACGCGAGGGCAGACCCAGGCGCTGGTCGCGGTCACGCTCGGCACGGCGAACGACGTGCAGCGGCTCGACAGCATCGACGACGCCGGTGAGACGACGAAGTCGTTCATGCTCCACTACAACTTCCCGCCGTTCTCCACCGGCGAGGTGCGCCCGATGCGCGGCACCAGCCGCCGCGAGATCGGCCACGGGAATCTGGCGGAGCGCGCGCTCCAGGGCGTGCTGCCGGCGTTCGAGGAGTTCCCGTACACCGTGCGCATCGTCTCCGACGTCCTGGAGTCGAACGGCTCGTCGTCGATGGCCTCGGTGTGCGGCGGCTCGCTCGCCCTGTTCGACGCCGGCGTGCCGATGCGCGGGGCCGTCGCCGGCGTGGCGATGGGGCTGATCCAGGAAGGGAAGAAGTACGCGATTCTGACCGACATCCTGGGCACCGAGGACGCCCTCGGCGACATGGACTTCAAGGTCGCCGGAACGGAGAACGGGATCACCTCGATCCAGATGGACATCAAGATCGAGGGGCTCGACCTGCAGATCATGAAGGAGGCGCTGGCGCAGGCGCGCGACGGGCGGCTGCACATTCTGCGCGAGATGGCGAAGGCGCTGCCGTCGCCGCGCGCGGACCTGTCGCCGTACGCGCCGCGCATCGTCACGGTCCAGATCAGCCCGGAGAAGATCGGCGACCTGATCGGCCCGAAGGGGAAGACGATCCGCGGCATCCAGGACGAGACGGGCGCCGAGATCACGGTGGACGACAGCGGCACGGTCACCATCGCCGCCGTCGGCGGCGAGGCGATGGAGCGCGCGCGCCAGATGGTGCAGGCGATCACCGCCGAGCCGGTGGTGGGCGAGACGTACGAGGGCACGGTGAAGAGCACGACCGCGTTCGGCGCGTTCATCGAGATCCTCCCCGGCACCGAGGCGCTGCTCCACATCTCCGAGATGCGCCACGGCCGCACCGAGAAGACCGAGGACGTGGTGAAGAAGGGCGACCGCGTGAAGGTGAAGCTCATCGACCGCGACGAGCGCGGCCGCCTGCGCCTCTCGATGAAGGCGCTGCAGCCGAAGCCGGAAGCCGGCGAGGGCGGCGGCGAGGGCGAGGGCACGGGCAACGGCGACCGCGGCGACCGCGGCGGGCGCGGCCCGCGGTCCGAGGGCGGGGACGAGGGCTCGTCGCGCGAGCGCGAGGAGCGCCCCGAGGGGGGCCGCGAGCGCGCCTACGCGTCCGGCGGCGAGCCGCGCGAGGAGCGGGGCGGCGAGCGGGGCGGCGAGCGGGGTGGTGAGGGCGGCGGTGAGCGTTCCGAGCGTCGTCCGCCGCGGCCGCGTCGCGGCGGCGGCGGGGGAGGCGGCGGCCGGCCCCGGGAGTGACGGCGGTCGACCTGCGCCCGGGCGCCGGCCTGCGGCGGACCGTCCTGCCTAACGGGCTCACCGTGCTCTCCGAGCACATGCCCGGGGTTCGGTCGGTCGCGCTCGGCGCCTGGGTCCGCGCCGCCTCGGTCCACGAGGCGCGCGACCGGATGGGCGTGTCCCACCTGCTCGAGCACATGGTGTTCAAGGGCACCGCGCGGCGGACGGCCAAGGAGATCGCCCTCTCGCTGGAGCAGCTCGGCGGGTCGCTCGACGCCTACACGGCGCGCGAGCACACCTCCTACCAGGCCCGCGTCCTCGACGAGCACCTCGAGGTCGCGGCGGACGTGATCGCGGACCTCGTCTTCCGGCCGCTCCTGCGCCCGGCCGACCTGCGCCTCGAGCGCAAGGTCGTGCTGGAGGAGATCAGCATGGTCGAGGACACGCCGGACGACATCGTCTTCGAGCTGCACAACGAGGCGCTGTGGGGGACGCACCCCTACGGCTACTCCATCCTCGGCACGCGCGACACCGTCAGCGCGATGGAGGTGGAGCATCTGCGCGAGCTGCATCGGCGGGCCTACCACCCGTCGCAGCTCGTCGTGGCCGCGTCCGGAAACGTCGAGCACGAGCAGCTGCTGGACGTGCTCGACCGCACCGGGTGGGCGTCCGCGCCGCGCGGCGACGAGCGCCCGCTGGTGTCGCCGACGCCGGCCAGCGCGGCGCCCTCCACCCGGCACGTCGAGCGCGACATCGCGCAGACGCACATCGTCTTCGGCGCGCCGGCGGTGCCGTACACCGACCCGCGGCGGTACGCGCTGTCGCTCGTCAGCACGGTGGTCGGCGGCGGCATGAGCTCGCGGCTGTTCCAGCGGGTGCGCGAGGAGCTGGGGCTCGCGTACTCCGTGTACACCTACCAGTCGTTCCACGTCGACACCGGGGTGCACGGGGTCTACGTCGCCACGGCGCCGGACACCGCCCGCGACGCCGCGGCCGCGGTGCGCGAGGAGATGGCGTCGCTGGTCGAGCGCTCGCTCACGCCCGAGGAGCTGGAGGCGGGGAAGAGCCAGCTCAAGGGGCAGATCACCCTGTCGCTGGAGAGCGTCTCGTCGCGCATGTACCGCGCGGCCGGCGCGGAGCTGTACGGCGACGAGTTCCGGACGCTGGACGAGGTCCTCGCCCTCGTCGACGCGATCGACGCGCAGACGGTCGCCGCGGTGTGCGCGGACTTCTTCCGACCCGACCTGCAGACGGTCGTGAGCCTCGGGCCGACGGCGGCGGACTGAGAGTGCGCGGGACGCGTCCCCGTCAGCATTAGTTCATCATTCCGACCAACACCACCAACTTCCGACCATGCTGATCGGCGTTCCGAAAGAGATCAAGACCAACGAGAACCGCGTCGCACTCGTCCCCGCGGGCGCCGAGGCGCTCGTGTCGGCGGGACACTCGGTGCTCGTGGAGCGCGGCGCGGGCGAGGGGAGCGGCTTCCCGGACGACATGTACACGTCGGTCGGTGCGCGCGTCGCGCCCGACGCGGCGTCGGTCTGGCGCGAGGCCGAGATGATCATGAAGGTCAAGGAGCCGATCGAGCGCGAGTGGCCGCACATGCGCCGCGGGCAGACCATCTTCACCTACTTCCACTTCGCCGCCGACGAGCGCCTGACGCGGGCGCACATCGACAGCGGCGCGACCTGCATCGCCTACGAGACGGTCGAGCTGCCGTCGCGCGAGCTGCCGCTCCTGACGCCGATGTCGGAGGTCGCGGGCCGGATGGCCGTGCAGGAGGGCGCGAAGTACCTGGAGAAGCTGTACGGCGGGCGCGGCGTCCTGCTCGGCGGCGTGCCGGGCGTGCCGCCGGCCAAGGTCGTCATCCTGGGCGGAGGCGTCGTCGGCATCAACGCGGCGAAGATGGCCGCCGGGATGGGCGCCAAGGTCACCGTGCTCGACATCTCCCTCGAGCGCCTGCGCTACCTGTCCGACGTGATGCCGGCCAACGTCACCCTCATCTACTCGAACCGGCACAACATCCTCGAGCAGATCGAGACCGCGGACCTCGTCGTCGGCGGCGTGCTGATCCCGGGCGCCAAGGCGCCGAAGCTCGTCAGGCGCGAGGACCTGCGGCGCATGCGACCGGGCTCGGTGATCGTCGACGTGGCAATCGACCAGGGCGGCTGCGTCGAGACCATTCACGCGACGACGCACGAGAACCCGACCTACGTTGTCGACGGCGTGATCCACTACGGCGTGGCCAACATGCCCGGCGGCGTTCCGCGCACCTCGACGCTCGCGCTCACCAACGCCACCTTCCCGTACGCGCTCCAGCTCGCGAACAAGGGGTGGAAGCAGGCGCTGCGCGACAGCGCTCCGCTGCTCAAGGGGCTGAACGTGATCGACGGGAAGGTCACCTACCCCGGCGTCGCCGAGGCGTTCGGGATGGAGTACATCGCGCCCGAGCGCTTCGTGGCGTGACGGGCGCACGCCGGCGGCCGCAAGACGCGTGAGCTTCGGCGTTCGCGTCCGCCGGCTCGCCAGCAACCCCGACCTGCCGCTTCCGTCGCGGCAGACCTCCGGCTCCGCGGGCTACGATGTGGCCTCCGCGGAGCCGGACTTCGTTCTCGCGCCGGGGGAGCGGCGCGCGGTCGGCACGGGACTGGCGTTCGAGCTCCCGCAGGGCGTGGAGATGCAGGTGCGGCCCCGCTCGGGCCTCGCGCTTCGCTTCGGGCTGACGCTGCCGAACGCGCCGGGGACGGTCGACCCCGACTACCGCGGGGAGCTCAAGGTCATCGTGCAGAACGGCGGGAGCGCCGGCGTCACGGTCGCCCGCGGCCAGCGCATCGCGCAGCTCGTGTTCGCGCGCTTCGAGACACCGACGTTGCAGGAGAGCGAGACGCTTGACGACAGCGCGCGAGGGCAGGGAGGGTTCGGCAGTACGGGGCGGTGAGCGCGGCGCGACAGCGCTCCCGCCGATCCTCTGCTATCACAAGGTCGAGCCGCGACTGGAGCTGGGCGTGACGCGCATCTCCCCGCGGCGGTTCGCGCGTCAGATCGAGCGGCTGGCGCGCGGCGGATGGCGCACGCTCTCGCTGGGCGAAGTGGTGGCGTGCGCGCGCGGGGAGCGTCCGCCGGGCGCGCGCGAGCTGGCGATCGTCTTCGACGATGCCTATCGAGGGCTGCGCGACCACGCCTTTCCCGTGCTGGCGGCGTACGGCTTCGGCGCCATCTGCTCGGTGATCACCGACTACGCCGGGCGGCTCAACCGCTGGGACGTGGCGTACGGCGGCCGGCGCTTCGCGCACCTCGCCTGGCGCGACATGCGGCGATGGCAGCAGCGCGGCGTCGAGTTCATTTCGCACACCGCCACCCACCGCCGCCTCACGTGGCTGGACGAGCGCGAGTCGGCGCGGGAGCTCGAGCGCTCGGCGCGCACGCTCGCGGCGGAGCTCGGCGTGCCGGCTCGCGCGGTGAGCTACCCGTTCGGCGCGGCGAGCGCGCGGGTCTACCAGCTCGCGCGGGCGGCGGGGTACGAGGCGGGGTTCCGCATTGCCACACGCTGGGGCGGGAACCCGATGTCGATCACCACCTTTCCGGTCTACCTCTGGGCCCCGCCCCTTCCAGCCGTCGGCGCGTTGCGGCACGTCGAGTGGCTGGGCGCCGTCGCGGCGAACCGCTGCGCGGTAGGGACCACGCTCCTGCAGCGGCTTGGTGCCTCGCCAGGCGCCGAGTCCCGCGGTCTAGACGAAGTAGCGTGCGACCACGGGTAGCAGCGACGGGTGCTGCATGAGCGCGGCCCCGAAGATCCGGCCCAGGGTGCGCTTCTCGTACGGGATGCCGTTCACGGTGCGGGCGAGCCGGTTATAGAAGCCGTCGTCGAACTTGTTGAGCGCTTCCTTGATCCGGTAGAAGCGCAGGTGGTCCTCGCCGAGCAGCGACATCCAGGACTCGTGGTATCGCTGGAGGCGCGCGGCGCTCGTGTCGCGTGCGGCGAGTGCGTCCGTAGCGACCTCGGCCGCAAGGCGGCCGGCCTTCATCGCGTTGACGATGCCACCCCCCGAGAGGGGGTTGACCATGTGCGCCGCATCGCCGCAGAGGATCACGCCGTCGGCCACGGTGCGTTTTACCGTGGGGTGAACGATCACCCCGCCGACCGTATAGCCAGTGCGTACGCCGGTCGGGAAGTAGGTGTCCAGGTAGCCGTCGAGCCATTGGCGCGCCGGCCGGCCCCGTCCCTTGAGCGCCACGATCCCGAGCCCCACGTTCGCGGTGCCCACCCCCTTCGGGAAGACCCAGGCGTAGCCCCCTGGTGCGACGTCGTCGCCGAAATGGAGGTAGAACGCGTCGGGGTCGAAGTCGATCCCCGACACGACGTACTGGGCGCAGCTCTCCATGTCCCGCGAAGGAACCCGGGTGTCGAGCCCCGCCCAGCGCCCGACCATGCTCTCGACGCCGTCGGCTCCGATCACGAGCGTCGCGCGGATCGCGAACTCCCCGCGGGGGCCGCGCGCGTCGGCGAGCCACCCCTGGCCGTCGCGCCGCATCCCGGTGACCTCCGTTCCGACCAGGATCTCGGCGCCGGCGCGACCGGCCTCAGCCGCAAGCACCGGCTCGAAGCGCGCGCGGTCGAGCACGTAGCCGACGTCGCCGTACGCGACGCGAACCTCGGTCCGGTCCGGCGCCCAGAAGATCACTTGCGTGATGCGCCGGGAGATCCACGGTGCGCCGGTCGGGTCCATGAATTCGCCCAGCCCCTTCGAGCCGACTCCCTCGCCGCAGCGGACGGGAGAGCCGATGGCGCGGTCGCGCTCCACGAGCACGACGTCCAGCTGCGGAGCCCGCGCCGCCACCTCGCGGGCGGCGATCAGGCCGGCCGGGCCGCCGCCGACGACGAGGACGTCCGTCCGCAGGACGCTCACGCCGGCCCTCCGGCGGTGGGCGCGCCGCGCACGTCCGGCGACAAGGTGACCGGCATCACGGGAGAGCCGAGCGCAGCCGTCGAGGATTTGAGCGAGCTTAGGAGCGGATTGTGCACCATGGACAGAGCGCCGACCGGGCAGGGGTCGATGCACTTACGACAGCCGGTGCAGGTGGCGGCGTCGATGAGGAGCCCCTCGCGGCGCATGTGGATCGCCATCGGCGGGCAGAGCGGCATGCACAGGCCGCATTCGTCGCAGAGCTGGCGATCGACGGCGGCGACTTCGATGGGTGTGACGTGAGGCATGCGCGAGAGTCTAGTGAGGAGCGCGTCGTAGAGCACGACTCGCTCGTTGGGCCGAAAAGTAATCGCCGTCACATCGTTCCGGTTAGGTCGTGTCACGCCAACACCTTGAACGTGCCTACACGCCCGCATAGCTTTCGCCGCGCCATGCAACTGCAATTCGCCCAGCCGCGCCGAGTGCGTTGACGGATGCGCTGGCCAAAATTCCTGCCCAAGCCGGGCTCCTTCTTCCCGGCGAACGCGATCGCGGTCGACCTCGGGACCGCGAACACTCTCGTCTACGTGAAGGGCGAAGGCATCGTCCTCAACGAGCCGTCGGTCGTCGCGATCGACCGCGAGACGAAGAAGATCAAGGGCGTCGGCCTCGAGGCCAAGCGGATGCTCGGACGGACGCCGGAAGGCGTCATCGCTGTGCGGCCGATGAAGGACGGCGTGATCGCCGACTTCGACGTCACCGAGAAGATGCTCCGCTACTTCCTGACGCTGATCATCGAGAACCACCTGTTCAAGGTGAAGCCTCGCGTGATCGTCTGCGTCCCCTCCGGCATCACCGAGGTGGAGAAGCGCGCGGTGCGCGACTCCGCGCTCGGCGCCGGCGCGAAGGAAGTCTTCATGGTCGCCGAGCCGATGGCGGCGGCGATCGGCGTCGGGCTGCCGGTGGAGACGCCGACCGGCAACATGGTGATCGACATCGGCGGCGGCACGACGGAGATCGCGGTCATCGCGCTCTCGGGGATCGTGAGCGACACGTCGATCCGCACCGGCGGCGACGAGCTGGACACGTCGATCGTGCAGTTCATGCGGAAGAACTACAACCTGCTCATCGGCGAGCCCACCGCCGAGCAGATCAAGATCCAGATCGGGTCGGCCGCGCCGGTCGGCGAAGAGCGGGACATGGAAGTGAAGGGGCGTGACCTGGTCTCGGGCATCCCGAAGACGGTTCGCGTGCACTCGGCGGAGATCCGCGAGGCGATCCAGGAGCCGATCCAGCAGATCGTCGACGCGGTGCGCCGCGCGCTCGAGATCACGCCGCCCGAGCTGGCGGCCGACATCGTCGACCGCGGCATCGTCATGACGGGGGGCGGCGCGCTGATCCGCGGGCTGGACCTTCTGCTCAGCCAGGAGACCAACCTGCCGATTCACGTCGACGAGGATCCGTTGACGTGCGTCGTGCGCGGAACCGGCCGGATTCTCGACGACGAAGAGAAGTACTGGTCGGTCCTCGACCGCTGAGGGCGGGCGTGGCTAGAGCTGGTCAGAGCGGCACGCGGGGCGACGGGATCGTCCTCGCCGTCTGCTGCGCGCTATCGCTGTTCGCGCTGGTGCTCCCGGGGAACCTGCGGGAGGCGGCCGCGGCGTCGATGCGCCGCTCGCTCGTCGCGCCGCTCGTGGGGCTCCAGAAGCGCGCGGAGCTGAGCCGCAGCGCCTTCCTCGCGCACGACAGCGCGATGGTGATCCAAGACAGCATCTCCCTCAAGGCAATGTCCGCCGAAACGCTGAAGGCGGAGAACGACCGCCTGCGCAAGCTGCTCGGCCTTGGGCACGCGCTGAAGTGGGGATTCGTGCCGGCCGAGGCGCTCCACGGCGGCGGGCGCGCCGCGCGCGAGGACTTCACCCTCACCCTCTCGCAGGGCTCGAACGCGGGCATCCGCCCGTTCAGTCCGGTCGTCGCGCCGGAGGGGCTGGTGGGGATGATCCAGACCGTCGACCCGACGATGAGCCTGGCGATCATCTGGCCGCATCCCGACTTTCGGGTGAGCGCCATGACCGCGGACGGCGCCGCGTTCGGCATCGTGCAGGCGCACCTGGGCGACGACGAGCAGCGGTTCCTCCTCGAGCTGCGCGGCGTCCCATTCCGGACCTCGCTCGAGAAGGGCGTGCTGGTGGTGAGCTCGGGGCTGGGCGGCACCTACCCGCGCGGCATCCCGATCGGCATCGTGCTCGGCGATCTGCAGACGGCGGAAGGGTGGGCGCGCACGTATCTCGTGCGCCCGATGGTGCTGCCGCCGGACATCGCATCGGTGATGGTGCTGCGGCCGGAACGCGTGGCGGCCGGCGTGCAGAGCGTCTGGTCGCTGCCAGCCTCGGTCGACTCGGCCGCGCGCTCGGTGGCGTCCGCGGGCGATTCGCTCGCCAGGCGGGCGGCGCTGGCCGAGGTGGAGGCGCGCCGGGCGGCCCGCGCGGCGGATTCCGCCGCGGCACCGGCTCCAGCCGCGACCGACAGTGCTCGGCGGGCGGTCGAGCGGACCCCGGCGCAGGACAGCGCCGCGGCCGCGGCACGGGCGGCGGCCGCTCGCCGCCGCGCGGCGGCCCGGCGTGACTCGCTCGCGGCCGCAGCGCGGCGGGACTCGGCGGCCGCCGCGCCGCCGCCGCCGCCGACGGATTCGATCCGTCCCCCGCGGTAGCGAGGTCGCGTCGACATGGGCTGGGGCGGAACGCTGCGCTGGGTGATCGCCTTCGCGATCCTCGTCGTCCTGAACTACACGGTGCGGCCGCTGCTCGCCTCGCCCTCGTCGCACGTCGAGATCGATTTCCTGATCGTGGCGTTGCTGATGGCCGCGGTGCGCGTCAGGCCCGGGGCGGCGGCGCTGATCGGCTTCGTCATGGGGCTCGCGGCGGACGCGACCGTGCCGCCGTCGTTCGGCTCGAGCGCGCTGGCAATGACGCTGGTCGGGTTCGCGGCGTCGTGGCTCAAGGCGGTGTTCTTCGCCGACAATCTGTTTCTCAACGCCTTCTTCCTGTTCCTCGGGAAGTGGGTCTTCGACCTCGTCAGCCACCTGGCCGAGCGCCGGCTGCGCGGGGTGGAGTGGATCATGGAGACGGCCGTCTGGTCGCCGCTGTCGGCGGCTCTCACGGCGGTGGCCGGTGTACTGTTGCTGATCCTGCTCCGCCCGCTCCTGGAGACATCGACCGCATGAGCTTCCACCCGAACGACGTCGCGCGCCGCGGACGGACCGCGTCGTGGCTGCTGGTGGGCACGTTCGGACTGCTGATCGGCGCGTTCTTCCGCACGCAGGTCCTCCAGAACGCGCAGTACGTCCTGCAGTCCGAGGAGAACCGGCTGCGCGAGGTGCCGCTCCCCGCGCCGCGGGCGATCATCTACGACCGGAACGGGAAGGTCATCGCCGAGAACCTCCCCGGGTACTCGATCAGCCTGCTGGCGCCCTCGGCGGACTCGCTGCGCGCGTCGCTGCGGCGGCTCGGCGGGACTATCCAGCTCACCAGCGACCAGATCGAGAGCGCCGTTAGGCGCTTCCGCCGCGCGCCCAACCGCCCGACGGTGATCCTCGCCGACGCGTCGTTCGACGTGGTGTCGGTGCTCGAGGAGCACCGCGTCGAGTTCCCGGGGCTGATCATCCAGGCGTCGCCGAAGCGCTACTACCCGGACGGGCCCGCCGTGGCCTCGTTCGTGGGGTACACGGGCGAGATCACCGAGTCGGAGCTGAACAAGGAGCAGTACGCCGGTTACAAGGCCGGCCAGCAGGTCGGCAAGGACGGGCTGGAGCGCCAGTACGAGGCGCGGCTCCGCGGGCGCGAGGGCGTGCGCTTCGTCGAGGTGGACGCGCGCGGGCGCGTGGTGCGCGAGGCCGGGGCCCGGCAGGACCTGCTCCCCGAAGCGCCGGAGCCGCTGCTCACCAACATCGACCTCGAGCTGCAGAAGTTCGTGGTGCAGCTGTTCGCGGACACGCTCCAGGGCGGGGCGATCGCGCTCGACCCGAAGACCGGGGCGGTGCTGGCGCTGCACAGCGCGCCGACGTACGACCCGAACCGCTTCATCGGCGGCATCCCGCCCGAGTACTGGCGGCAGCTCCGGACCGACCCGCGCCGGCCGCTGTACAACAAGGCGCTCCAGGGCCGCTACCCGCCGGCCTCCACCTGGAAGCTGGTCACGTCGATCCTCGCCCTGGAGCGCGGGATCGTGACGATGGACACGCGGATGCCGCAGCCGTGCACGGGCGGCTTCCAGTACGGGCGCTACTTCCGCTGCTGGGACAAGCGGGGGCACGGCAACGTGAACCTGCAGCAGGCGATCGAGAAGTCGTGCGACGTCTACTTCTACCAGCTGGGGCTCAAGCTCGGCCTCTCGAACATGCTCGCCGGCGGCGTGAAGCTGGACTTCCGCGACCGCACCGGGATCGACCTGCCGAACGAGGCGGCGCCGCTCTTCCCGCAGAACACCGCGTACTTCGACCAGAAGTACGGCGTGCGCGGGTGGACCAACGCCGTGGTGCTCAACCTCGCGATCGGGCAGGGGGAGAACGCGCAGACCATCGCGAGCATGGCGCGCTTCTACGCCGCGCTCGCGACCGACGGCACGACGTCGAAGCCGATGGTCGTCAGAGGCGAGCCGCAGCGGCAGCGGCTCTTCAGCCTGACGCCGGAGCAGATGGCCGGGCTGCGGAACGCGCTGGCCGGCGTGGTCTCGGCGCGCGGGACGGCGGCGGGCTCGGTCATCCACGGCGTGGTGATCGCGGGGAAGACCGGCACCGCGCAGAATTCGCAGAACCCGAACAAGGACCACGCCTGGTTCGTGGGCTTCGCGCCGGCCGAGGACCCCAAGATCGTGGTCGCGGTGATGCTGGAGTTCGGCGAGCACGGGTCCGCCGCCGCGCGGGTGGCCTCGAAGATCATCGAGCGCTACCTGAAGGCGACGCCCGTCCAGATCATGCAGACCGAGGGCTGAGTGCGAGCCATGCAGACGCGGACGCACGTCCCGGATCTCCCGCTCGTCGCGACGGCGTTCCTGCTGTCGGTCTTCGGCATCTCGATGGTGTACTCCGCCGGGGTCACCGACATGCCGACGGTCGCCTCGGGCGCATGGGAGAAGCAGCTCGTCTGGTTCTTCCTCGCGCTCGGCGTCGGCTACACGTCGAGCCGGGCCTCGCTGCGGCTGCTGGAGTGGGTGACGTGGCCGGCGTACCTGTTGAGCGTCGTGCTCCTGGTGGCCGTGCTCACACCCTGGTTCGGCTCCGGCGCGGGGACGGCGGCGAGCATGAAGGGGTGGCTCACCATCGGCGGCCATCGCCTGGGCCAGCCCGCCGAGCTCGCCAAGCTGTCGGTGGTGCTCATGCTGGCGCGGGTTCTGGCCAACCGGAAGGAGCCGCCCAAGTCGCTGCTCGACCTCTGGCGGCCGGCGGTCGTGGTCGGCATCCCGTGGCTGCTGATCATGAAGCAGCCCGACCTCGGCACGGGCATCGTCTTCATCGGGATCTTCTTCGCGATGCTCTTCTGGTCGGGGGTGCCGTGGCCCCTTCTGCTGCTCGTGGCGAGCCCCGCGATCAGCATGGTGCTGGCGTACAGCACGTTCCGGTGGGCCGCCTGGTTCTTCTTCCTGGTGGGGCTGGTGATCTGGTACAGACCATATCTCTGGGAAGGGGTTACGCTGGTGCTGGCGAACGTCTTCATGGGCGTGCTGGCGCCGATACTCTGGGAGCAGCTCGCGCCGTACCAGCAGAAGCGCCTGCTCGTGTTCCTGAACCCGAACATCGACGCGCGCGGGTCGGGCTACCACGTGCTCCAGTCCCAGGTCGCCATCGGCTCGGGCGGCTGGTTCGGCAAGGGCTTCACGGAGGGCACGCAGAAGCGGCTCGCCTTCCTCCCCGCGCAGCACACCGACTTCATCTGGTCGGTCGTGGGCGAAGAGCTCGGCTTCATCGGGGTCACGGCCGCGCTGCTGCTCTTCCTGTTCCTCTTCCTGCGCACGGTCCGAACGTCGATGCGGGCGAACGAGATCTTCAGCAGCCTGGTCGCCTTCGGCCTGGCCGCGAGCTGGTTCGTGCACGTCACGGAGAACGTGGGGATGACCCTCAACGTCATGCCGGTCACCGGCATCCCGCTTCCGTTCTTCAGCTACGGCGGGTCCTTCATGCTGGCGAGCTGGCTCGCGGTCGGAATCCTCGTTCGAATCTCGGGCGAGGGGAGGGGGAAGGCGGACAGTCTGGCGATCTGAACCAGTGGGGAAAGCGGGATGCGGGATGCGGGATGAACTGCCGAACTTCATCGCAGTTCATCCCGCTTCCCGCTTCCCGCATCCCGTCGCGATTTGTAGCCTACTCATTCTGCCACTTGCACTTGGACTATGCCCCGGTCACATTCTGTCTCCATGGCCTGGTTTCGCAAAGAGAAGAAGCCCCGGCAGCCGCGGCGGGAGCGGCTGGAGATTCCGGCGGACGTCTGGGAGAAGTGCGAGGCCTGCGGGCACACGGACATCCGCGAGAAGTTCGTGCGGAACCTCAACGTCTGCCCGCAGTGCGACTTCCACCGGCGGATCAGGGCAACCGAGTACGCCTCGATCCTGCTCGATGACGGGTCGGTAGAGGAGACCGAGGTCGACCTGCGGTCAACCGACCCGCTCGGCTTCCCCGAGTACACGGCGCGGCTCAAGAAGGCGACCACCACCGCGGGGGAAGGGGACGCGATCCTGACGGTCAGCGGCACGCTGACGGGGATGCCGGTGAACCTGGCCGCCATGGACTTCTCGTTCATGGGCGGCTCGATGGGCTCGGTGGTCGGGGAGAAGATCGCGCGCATGGGGCAACGGTCGCTGGAGAAGAAGTACCCCCTGATCATCATCAGCGCGTCCGGCGGCGCGCGGATGCAGGAAGGGGTGCTCTCCCTCATGCAGATGGCGAAGGCGTCCGCGGTGCTCGCCATGCTATCCGAGCGGCGCATCCCGTACGTCTCGATCCTCACCAACCCGACCACCGGCGGCGTGAGCGCCAGCTACGCGATGCTGGGCGACGCCATTCTGGCCGAGCCGGGGGCGGTGATCGGGTTCGCCGGACCGCGGGTGATCAAGCAGACCATCGGGCAGGACCTGCCCGAGGGCTTCCAGACCGCTGAGTTCCTGCTCGACCACGGCATCGTCGACAGCGTCGTGCACCGCCGGCAGCTGAAGCAGACGGTGGGGCAGCTCCTTCGGCACATGAGCGGGAAGCCAGCCGCCGCGGGGTGGACCTCGCCCTGAGCGCGTCCTACCAGGACGCGCTCGACTTTCTCTTCGCGCGCACGACCGGGAAGTGGCGACTCGGCCTCGACCGGGTCTCCCTGTTTCTCACCCGCATCGGAGCCCCGCACGACGGGCTGCGCTGCTTCCACGTCGCCGGCACGAACGGGAAGGGGAGCGTCTGCGCGACGCTGGAGGCGCTGCTGCGGGAGCGCGGGCTGCGGGTCGGTAAGTACACGTCGCCGCACCTGGTCGACTTCCGCGAGCGATTCCTGATCGACGGCGACCCTGTAGATGCGGAGCGCATCGTCGATTTCGTGCGCCGCTGGACGCCGCTCGTGGAGCAGCTGGGCGTGACGTTCTTCGAGGCCACCACGGCGATGGCGTTCCAGTTCTTCGCCGAGGCGCGGGTCGACGTCGCCGTGATCGAGGTTGGACTCGGCGGGCGGCTCGACGCGACGAACGTGGTGGACCCGCTGG
>Ga0126308_10000401_pt1 | contig 14084 bp, 15 predicted proteins | sample Plot55_FD_92533 | JGI IMG/M metagenome (GOLD analysis project Ga0126308, IMG submission 92533) | Serpentine soil microbial communities from UC McLaughlin Reserve, CA, USA - Plot55 | ecosystem: Environmental > Terrestrial > Soil > Grasslands | place: USA: UC McLaughlin Reserve, Lake County... | reverse complement strand
TCCTTCCTTGTTCCGCTTTACCCTTGGCTATGCCACACAAGACCGCGACATCTGCTGTGCGTTTTGTCGGTAGCGCGAAACCCTCAATTCTGTTTTCTTCGGATTGCGAAGATACTTCCTCCCACCGCGCTTTGGCTGCTTACGGACTATCTTGCCACAACCTCTGTCTCCTCCGCCAGGAGGATATTTTTGTGCAAGGCCGGTCTAGGTCCCAGCCGCCTCGAACCGCCAGCGTTCATCCCCCTCGGCCTCAAGCGTGGCGCGGATGACGAGCTTCATCAACGATCCTTCCAGAAGGGGTGGGTGTACCCAAAGTCGCTCAAGGTCTGTCGAAGCTCCAGCATCGCCGTATAGGTCGGCAGCACGTAGAGCGTCTCGTTCGGAGGGGTGGCATCGAGAGCCTTCATGAGAGCCTCTTTACGGTTCGGGATCACAGACGCTACCGGGAGCTCGGCGTATTTGAGGCGCACAGCCATGTCCTCGGCCCGGATGCCGCTCACGGAAAACTCGACTCGACTGTCCACCCCGGCGTGCTTAAGCATCTCGAAGTCCACGTCCCACAGCCAGGAGACGTCGCGGCCGTCAGCGTGGTTGTCGTTTATGGCTATAAGGACGTGCCTGGTGGCGTCGGCCTCTGCTTTGTCGGTGGGGCTCGCGACGAAGGTGCGCAGGATCTCGTTAAAGCCAACGGGGTTCTTAATGAGAAGCAAAAAGACCTCCTTATCCTGCGCCCGCACCCTTTCGACCCGCCCGAACGCCCCACCGAACTCGCGTAAGCCCCGGACCATGATCTCCGCCCCGACCCCCACTTCCCCCGCGACCGCCGCCGCCGCGAGAGCGTTGTACACGTTGTAGAGCCCCGGCAGTTCTATCCTCGCCTCGTACTCCCCCTCAGGCGTCGCAAGAAGAAAGTTCGTCCCTCGTGGCCCATCCGTCTGAATATGCGTCGCCCTGTAAGACAGCTCTGGCCGGGCGAAAGAACAGTTCGGGCATCGGTACATACCAACGTGTCCGAAGTACACGGCGTCGTAGAGGAGGGCCGTTCCACAGGCCGGGCAATCCTTTGAGTCAGCAACGTGCTGGAGGGTTCCAGTGTCGAGGGCAGGATCTTCGACCCCAAAAAAGACCGGCTTTTCAGCCATCCGCCCGAGACTTGCGACCAAGGGGTCGTCGGCGTTCAATACAACGGTACCACCCGACAGGCGCGGGAAAGCCGAAGCGATGACCTTGCCGACGTAGGCCAGCTCCCCGTAGCGGTCGAGCTGGTCCCGAAACAGGTTCAAGACGGCAAGCAAAAAGAGCTCCGCCTCGGCGGCAACCTTCGGCACGCTCGCCTCGTCCACCTCGAAGAGCCCCATCTCGGAAGCCGGTCGGCCAAAGAGAGAAGAATCGGAGACGAGCGCGGCGGTCACGCCGGTAACGAGGTTAGCCCCCGTCGAGTTGTTCACCGCGCTAATGCTTGCGGTCTGAAGAATCTTTCCGACCATCCGAGTCGTGGTCGTCTTGCCGTTGGTGCCCGTAATCGCCAACGAACCACGCCGTAGTTCTTTTGAGAGCTTGGTAAGCACCGCCGGGTCAACCCTTCGAGCCATGACACCGGGTACCGTTGATCCGCCACCCCTTTTAAGGCTTCGGCTCGCGAACTGCGCCGCCCTGGCGGCAGCGACAGCCGCTAAAAGACGTGCTTTGTCGAAGACTAGGCTCATTGGTGAGGATTATAGCTATAACGGCCTACTAGGAAGCTCGCCGTTTCCATTTATACCGTCGCCAGTTTCTTAGGCGCTATAAAGAAGTAGCCGCTGGAATCGAGCCGAACATCGTCTAAGACCTAAGTACATGCACGTTTAGCGCACAGGACAGTCGCAGGTAGGCGTGTTCCCGCAAACTCCATGAGCGGTAATCTTCATCGAGGTTATTTTGAAGCTTCTAGGTAGAACCTGTTGGTCTCAGCCGGATCAATACTAAAAGAACTGCCAAGACTGCTTGCTCAGGCTTGCGGCTAGGGCGTATCTGGTGAATAGGTTCGGCCTCGGTTAGCCTCTTCGTCGGATTGTGTATTCGGCCAGGAGGCGTGTGGCGCGGTGGTAAGACGCGGCGAGCTGACGGACGAAGCTTGGGAGCGGATCGCGCCGCTCTTGCCCGAGAACGGGCGGCGCGGCAAGCAGTGGCGAGACCACCGCGCCGTCGTCGACGGCATCTTATGGAAGCTGAGGACCGTCGCGCACTGGCGGGATCTGCCCGAGCGCTATGGACCGTGGCAGACTTGCTACGACCGCTTCGTGCGCTGGCGGCGCGGCATACCGCACACGATCCCCGAGCGACGCGACCAGCGTGAGAGGCGCAAGGGGCGTCCCGGGCGACCGCGGAGCTTGGACGCCGCCACCTATGCAGAGCGCAATGTGGTCGAGAGGCGCGTGAACAAGCTCAAGCAGTGGCGTAGGATAGCCACCCGTTACGATAAGCGCGCCCTCAACTACCGGGCGGCGGTGATCCTCGCCGCGCTGATGCCCTGGTTTACCCCGTAGACCCTCGGATACATCTTAGACCTCGACTTTGTAATTGAGGGCGACTTCGTCTCCGGGTTGACCACGAAAACCCCAGTTGTGCTTCGGCGTCTCCGCGCTAGTCACCTCGAGGTCGGCGGAAGCCAAGTCGAACCCCCTTTGCGCTCTCTCGAACAGCAAGCGGATAAAGTTCTTCTGCGTTTCGACCGAGCGACCCTCGAACATGCTGATCTCGACGATGGTGTAACGCGGCGTTCGTCCGACAGGATAGTAGAAATTCTCGGCTTCGAATGGGAAAAACGGTGCACCCGTTTGTCCTGCGGGAACGAAAGCGCGTCCACGACGCAGGAGTGGATCACGTCGGAGAGTTTGACCTTGATCGGGTTGAGATGCTCTTTGACGACGTAGATTTTGATTTGACCCACTGAATCTACCCCTTCTCATTACACGACCGTTCGATAAGGAGGGTAGCAAGGGGGCAACCTATTCACCACCCAAACCCTAGCCCCACTAGTAGAGTTCTGACTCGACTAGTGCGCCTTCTGATAGCACATAGGAGTTTACACAAGTGTTATCAGCAGTTTTTTAACAGCGAAGCTTTAGCCGGGAAGCTCAAATATTTTAACCATCGCAATTCGCGGGCCTTCTCGAGCTCGCACCTAACCACCCTTCCAGGTTCCGTTTCTTTCGCAATGCGGTAAAAATAGCGCGTGGAGATCTTCGAGAACCTATCCGCCAGTTCGCGTCTAGAGCCTGACGAGCTCGATGCTTACTCTCGAGCCGTACGCGAGGTGACCAAGCGATTGGGGCCGGCAGTGATCTCGATCGGCTCCGCGAGCGGGCGCGGCGGCGGGAGCGGGGTCATCCTGGGCTCGGACGAACAAGCAGCCACCGCAGTCACAAATAGCCACGTCGTGCGTGGCTTGAGTAGACGATCTGGCAGGTCCGGCGGGGGTAGCAGCCTGAGGGTAGCACTCGCTGACGGGACGACGGTGCCTGCGGAGGTTCTGGGTGCCGATCTACCAAGCGATCTGGCGGTGGTGCGCTTCGAGCCCGAAGGGGAGTTCGCCGTAGCTCCTTTAGGAGAGGCGCACAATCTCGTTGTAGGACAGCTCGTGGTGGCGATTGGGAGCCCATTAGGGTTTCAGCGGACCGTGACGGCGGGCGTGGTAAGCGCTTTGGGGCGTTCGATCCGGGGAGAAGGTGGTCGCCTGATCGAGAACGTGGTCCAGACAGATGCCGCGATCAACCCCGGCAACTCGGGCGGTCCTTTGGCCGATACCTCTGGGAGGGTTATCGGAATCAACACGGCTATTATCGGCGGAGCTCAAGGGATAGGCTTTGCGGTGCCGGTCTCGTCGGCTTTTAGGCGTGTGGTCTTTTCCCTGGTAACCGAGGGGCGCGTCAGGCGAGCTTTTCTGGGCGTGATGGTCGCGAGCCGTCCGCAACAGGACGGCGCCGGTTCACGGAGCGGCGCACAAGTCGAGAGCGTCTCGCCGAACAGCCCGGCCGACAGGGCAGGCGTTAGAGCTGGGGACTTGGTCGTGGGCTTCAAGGACAATCCCGTCCGCTCCACGGACGACCTGTTGAACCTCCTGGACGAATCGGTGATAGGGCGCGATACAGAGTTGCGCGTGCAGCGCGGCAGGGACGAACTGACCCTTAACGTCAGGGCCCAGGAACAGCCTGCGGATTAAGAGAACGAACGGAACGAACGGAGGAAGAACATGCCGGACGTAACGCTGGTGGTGCGCGGCCTCGAGACTAGAGAGTCCGAACGCGTGGAGCGGGCGCTCGCACGGCTCGATTTCGTAGGCTTAGTAGACACCGACCCGGCAAAGGAGCTCCTGGCCGTCTCCTACGAGGGCGGGGAGGCGGAGCTGGACCGTATCTGGCAGGTAGTACGGGACGCGGGGTACGAGCCCGAGCTCACGCCCGGTGCCGGGGAAGTAGCGGGAGGCTAGTAGTTGGACGAGGCTTCCCTCTCTCCGGCGGAGGCGGCGCGCCTCTTGGGCATCTCAGAGGGCGAGGCCGGCGAGCTCACCCGCTCTGATGGCCGCGTCCCACTGGAAGCCGTCCGCGAACAAGTCGGGGCGACAGCGCTTGAGTTCGCGCGAGAGCTGGTCCGCGCCCGTGAGGACGTCGGACGTCTCGAGGGCCAATTGAAGGAAATTCGGGTGACAAACTTGAGGCTCCAAAAGGAGGTCAATGAGGGTGTCGAGGAGCGCCGCCGGCTCACGGAGGAGGTCCTGGAGCTCAGGGCGGCAGCCCAAGAGCGATTGATGCTTATGGAGCGCATAGAGCATATAGCCGGGATAGAGCAAGACCTGGCAAATGCTGAGTCGGAGTTAGAGAAGTTACGCAATAGAAAGCTTCTGGCCCGGCTCTTCAACCGCTCCTAAAAGGCGCGGCCGGGCGTTCAGCGTTATCTTAATTCCGACCCGTGCTCTATTTTCTAGCTCCTCCCGGGTCTTTCTCAGGTCTTACTTGATCTGTTCGGTCTTCCGCGCTCGTCTGGCCCATACCCAGGCGGCCGCGAGGAACACGACCACGGTGGCGGTTGCTACGAGCCATTCGATACTCGCGTAGGGTTCGAGATACTCCCGAAGAGCTACATCCGCGAAGACCATCTCCACGGCTATATATACGAGGAGCCCGGCGCCAGCGTAGATGAGTACGGGGAGACGATCCAGCAAAAAGGCGAGCAAGGCACTCCCGAAGATGACCAGCGGTATCGTCATCGTTATACCTACGGCGAGGAGCAATAAGTCGCCTCCAGCGACGCCGACGAGCGCGATCACGTTGTCGAGCGACATAACGGCGTCCGCCACGATGATGATCTTTATAGCATCCCACGTGCTCGTCCCAGCCTGGACCTTGCCCTCTTCGTCATGGTCGTCTTGTACGAGCCTCCAGGCAATCCAGAACAGCAAGAGCCCCCCAACCGCCTGCAAGAACGGCACGGCCAGCAGGTAGGACACTACCGCCGCGAAGATCAAGCGTAACACCACAGCGCCGGCGGCACCCCAAATAATCGCCTGGCGGCGCTGGGATCCTTCGAGCCGGCGAACGGCCAGGGCGATCACCACGGCGTTGTCGCCGGCGAGGATCAGGTCGACGCCGAGCACGAGCAAAAGCCCAACGAAAAATTCTCCACTTATAAAATCCGGCAAGGTCAACCCCTACCCTTCTCGAACGCGCATGCCCGTTCTACAGATTTATCAAAGCCCGCGCATTGTAGCCTGAAAGATCACCGGAGAACTGCGCAGCCGCGCCGTGGAACGTGCTAAAGCGCCAACTGGTAGAGCGCTGCCCCCAAAAACACGACGTATAGAGAACCTGCGCCCAGCATCTGCCACGCCTTCAACGGAGCCTTACGTAGCAAAAGTAAGAAGAGGACCACGCCCGAGGCCAGAGCCATCCCCGCAGAGAGTGCGTTGAGGAAATCCAACTCCCAGCGTGTAAACAGGAGCCCTAAAGAAACCGGCAACGTGCTCTGAAAGACCATCGCCCCGGTTATATTACCGAAGGCCAGGGTGTCCTTGTCGTCCCTCAGCCAGATCACGGAGTTGAACTTCTCGGGCAGCTCCGTCGCCAGGGGGGCGAGTACCAGGGAGATCAAACCAGCCGGTATACCAAGCGATTCCGAGGTATGCTCGACACCTCGGACGAAGATGTGGGCGCCCACCCCCATTACCACCAACGTCCCGAGGAGCTGGGCTACGACGGCCCAGGTCGGCGCCCGACCCCACGAGGACTCGGGCCAGAGCGTAAGGTTATCCGGCGTGTCCCCTAACCCCTCTCCCCCGGCTACTATGGTTCGCCACACGTAGAAGGCGTACGTTCCGACCAGCAGGATCGCCACCACCACCTTCACGTAGGTCGGCAGCGCCACGATGCCCGCGCCAGCGGCCACCGCGAAGGCAGGGAGGAAATACGCCACGTCCCGTCTGGTGACCCGCTTTTCTATCACGATGTCCGCCCCGTTCTCCCTACGACGCCGGAAGCCCAAAGCCGATATCCCGATTAGGAACATGGCGAGCGTTGCGAGGAGGAACGGTGCTCCGAGAATCGCCCCGATACCGATCTCGCTGGCGGCCGCTCCGGCGCTCTCGCCGGCGAGGGCGGCCCCGACGAGGGCGACAACCGGAATCATAGTCTCCGGCAGGGCCGTTCCCACAGCTGCGAGTATGCTCCCGATCGCGCCTTGACCCAGGTTCAGCCGGTCGCCAAGCATCTCTACCGCGTTGGTGAACAGCACGGCGGCCCCAAGTATCGCCGCGAGGGCGACCACCAGTAGCAAGACAGTCACCAAAACAGTCCTCCTCAACCCATACGCCTCTTGGACCGAACGTGTTAGATTCATACCCCCCGAGGTAGAATGGAAACCAGCACGGAAACCGGGAGCTCTAAGTCCTTTGGAGAACCTCGAAAATATACTGGTCGCAGTCGCCGACGGCATACTCTCCCCTCAGGAGGCCGCTGATCGTCTGAAGAAGGGAGAGGTCCGGTACCTGGACGAGCTCGCCGCTCTCGACCTGGGCCGCGCGGAGCGCAAGGGCGTACCCGAGATCGTCTACGCCCCCGGCAAGACGCCCGAAGCGGTAACGAGAATCTGCGCCTCGATCCTGGCTCATAAAGAACGGGTTATCGTGAGCAGGTCGACCCAGGAGCACGAGAAGGCGCTCTGTGAAGCTCTCCCCAACATCCCAATCGAGCGTAAAGGAAGAGCACTCGTCTTAGGAACCGGCACACCTACGCCGACCGGCGGACGAATCGTCGTCATAACCGCCGGCACCTCGGACCTCCCCGTCTTGGAGGAGGCCGGCGCGGTGGCCCAGGAGATGGGCGTTGCCGTGAAGAGCTTCCACGACGTCGGTGTTGCGGGCCTTCACCGCCTCGTCGAACCTATCAAAGAACTGCGCGCCTTCGATCCGGACTGCGTTATCGTCGCCGCCGGTATGGAGGGAGCGCTGCCGAGCGTGGTCTCGGGGCTTGTCGCCGTGCCGGTAGTGGGGCTGCCGACGTCGACCGGCTACGGCCCCGGCGGAGACGGCACCGCCGCCATCCTCGGTATGCTTCAGAGTTGCTCCCCGGGCCTCTCGGTCGTCAACGTAGACAACGGCGTCGGCGCCGGCGCCACCGCCGCCCTTGTAGCCAACCGCGCCGCTTACCGCCGCGAAAACCCGAGACACCACCACAGCAACGGCCGGGCCTCCGGTGCCGATCGCTAGGCTGGTGCTTGCGAGCCTTCGTCGCTGTCTTCCCGCCACCGGAGGTCCAGGCAGCGCTAGCCACCAGGGCAATCGAAACGAGTCGGAGCTTGGCAGGCGCCCGTCCCGATGGTGCCGTACGGTGGGCCAGACCCGCGAACGTTCACCTGACCCTGAAATTTTTGGGCGAGGTTCGGGAAGAGGTCTTGGAGGATCTTTGCGCCGTTCTAGAAGAGGTTTGCGCCAAGCACGTACCCTTCGACGCAGACCTTGCGGGGCTTGGCGCCTTCCCGTCGGCACGACGGGCCCGCGTCTTGTGGGCTGGCATTGGCATAGGCTCTGATCGGCTGCGCTCTTTAGCCGTGGACCTAGACGCCGCCCTGGCACCCTTGGGCTTCGAACGCGAAGAACGTGCCTACATGCCACACCTGACGCTCGGGCGCATCCGAGGTCGGCCGGTAAGCTTCGATCTGCCACCGGCTGCAAGAGGAGATCTCAACTTCCGGGTTCGGCGTGTCGAGCTTACGGAGAGCACGCTCAGCGCGAAAGGAGCCGTTTACAGAACCATTAGGGCCTTCGCCCTATAAGGAAGAGAAGCTAGAACTCTAAAAGAAAACCAAGGGACCAACAGACACGAGGATGAAGAGCAGTATCAGGATCATGATGACAACCATAATGAAATTGACCCCGCTCATACCGATTACACCTTTCGTAAGGGATGCTCTACCACTATTTTATCTGTCGGCCGGTCGGACCGCCAGAGGAAGCGTTTCCTTTAGCGGTTAAAGCTCGTTCTGGTAGTACACCCTTCGTTGCGGCGCTGGGGTGTTCTGTTCGACGAGCTTTAAACGAAGGACATGAAACTCCTCGGCTTTGTCAGAGGCGAGCCGTACGTTGGGATCCGGATGCGAGCGGAGCGCGAGGATAGAGTCGAGGGCGGCGCCGACGCTAATCCGCTCTAACCCCCACGCCGGGCGCGGTTCCTTGTAGAAGATCCTGCACTCGTAAGCGTCCTCCGCAACCTCGTAAGACACGAGGATCATCTCCGGCGGGGGAACCACCGCCCGAGGAACGCTCCGCAACTCGTACAACACCTTCCGGCGCCGGTAAACCTCCCGCTGCCGGTCCTCGCGCACGACCTCCGTAAATGCATCACCCTCAACCATAGCGTAAGCTTCGTCACGGGCCTCTTCAGCCGCCCGCACCCACTGCTCGACGCCCTCCAGATCCAGGCACACCTCACAGTTCGGACACCAAAACCCTGCTCCCAGGGCGACCCGTAAGCCCTCCAGATGCAGGCAATTCTTTGCCAGGTCTCCCATCACGGCTACCCATTGTACTGTGTTATTGACAAAAACGCGAGCTAACCCAGAATCTCAGGAATAGATTGTACGTCAACGTAAAGGTTATGCTTAGGGTGGGGTCTAGTCCCGAGTCCGGTAATCTTAAAGAACGCTCCAGGGCTTTGCCTAGCGGTTTTATGAGCAAAAAGCGAGCATGCGAGCGGTGCTAGTTTTTGAGCACGACGGCGGACGTTGAGCATGGGATATGCGGCTGGGGACTAGGGTGGGTGGCGTTCGAACTTAGGATGGGGTGTTGGTGCAAGCGGTGCAAGTTATAGTTGAACTCGAAGTGTACAAGTCTACTGGTTGGAAGCTGCTCTGTAAGGTTGGTATTCTCTGTGACATGGCGAATGAGCGGCGCGTGGCGCATCTCGTGCTAAACCCTGCCGCCGACAGAGGTCGAGCCGCGACCCGTTGGGGGAGCATCCATACGTATCTGGGGGAGCGAGGGATCAGGGCTGAGTGGCATGTGACGCAGGGAGCTGGGCATGCAGGGCATATAGTTTCGGAGTTGCCGGACGGGGCACTGGTCGTAGCGGTAGGAGGAGACGGAACGGTCCATGAGGTGGCCGCGGCGTGCGTGGGTACAAGGCGGGTGATAGGGGTTCTGCCCGTAGGGAGCGGCAACGACTACATCAAGGCTTTAGGGATCGGGATCAGCCTAAAGCGAGCTTTAGAGGTCGTCGTCGGGGGAGTAGAGCGCTCTGTAGACACGGGCGAGGTCAACGGGATCAGGTTCAACAACGGGCTCGGGATCGGGTTCGACGCCGAGGTTGCCGCGGGGGTTGTACGTGCCCCGAAGTATCTCGGAGGCTTCGGGAGATACCTGTGGTCGGTCGGACGGCTCTTGTGGAGCTTCGAATGTTATGGGGCGCGTATAAAGCTCGCTAGTGGGGAGGAAATCTCGGCTGAGACCGCCCTTGTTGCGGTAGCTTTAGGTACGACCTATGGGGCACGTTTCAGAGTCGCCCCCGAAGCGAGTCTCGAGGACGGCGCGTTCGACGTGGTGTGGAGCGAAGAAGTAAGCCGGGCGGAGGTGTTAAGGCTCGTCCCGGCCGTGCTCCGGGGTACGCACCTTACGCATCCAAAGGTACACTCCACCCGGGCGTCCGAGGTCGAGGTACATCTCGAGAAGCCGACCCTGGCGCAAGTTGATGGCGAGGTGCTCTCTCCCACACGCAACTTTCGGGCGCGGGTGCTGCCGAACGCCCTTCGCGTCCTGGCACCCAGAACCCAGCCCGAGCCCTTTCCTTGAGCGTGTGATCCTGCATAGAGAACCTTTAAACGCTCTGCGATGGTCCAGAAAGATCTTTCAAGCGGGCCAATTGTCCTCTCCCTAGCTCAGACTTGCTCTGCAAGCCCGCTCACGACGAAGCAAGGCCGTTACTCGTCGAGCGGATCGCGGACCACAACCCCAAGGCTAGCCTGCGGTGCAGCTTTCATAAGCTCTCGAATTGTGGCAAAATCACGATCCACATCTCTAAACCGAGGTGTAAAGGTGGAAGTTGTGGTCGGGCAAGTTCTTTGCAGAGGACGGTACAGAAGGCATGAGGGCTTTCGTTTTTCCGGGGCAAGGCGGCGGGGTGATCGAACCAGAGGCTTGGCTGTTGCCAACGATACGGCAGGTCGTAGGGGAGCACATCCCGGAGCAGGTCAAGCTCTTCGCACGCGCAGCCCAGGACGCCGACGAGAGCCGTGAGCTGGATCTCCACCCAGACGTGGTGGCTGGGCACTCTCTGGGCGAGTATGGCGCAGCCTACGCCGCCGGTTGCTTCGACCTTCAGACAGGACTCTGGCTCGTCGCCGAGCGCGACCGCTTTCTGGCCGAGGACGCCAAAGAGGTGCCGGGCGGCATGGTCGCCATCCTCAAAGCCGATCCCGCAGAAGTAGAGAAGGCTCTAGACAATTCTGAGGGCTCTGTGGTCGCCAACTACAACTCCCCCCACCAAACCGTCATCTCGGGCCTAAAAGGCGCTCTAGGAGACGCGGTCTCCAGGATTCGAGGACGCGCCATCCGCCTTAACGTCTCGTTTGCTGCCCACTCGCCATACGTGGCCGCCGCCGGGGAGAAGATGCGCAGCGTCTTGGAGGCGGTGGAGTTTCGTGGACCTGAAGTTCCCGTCGTAAGCGCCGTGGACGGAAGCATCCTCCAAACCGCGGACGCGGTAAAAGAAGCCCTGAAAACCCAGATAGTCGCGCCAGTCCAGTGGGTCAAGGTCGTCGAAACTTTAGCCCAGATGCGAGTCGAGGAGTGGATAGAGCTCGGGGGAAGCGGCGTCCTGACCCGGATGCTCAAAGACTTTGAGCTTCCCTCGCTCAAAGGCATGACCTTCGAGGACTTGCGCGTCCGCCTCTACGGGCAGCCCCAAAGCTTGCTGTCCCGCGAGGAAGGCGGAGAAGAAGCCCACCGCTCCTAGGGCACAGGGCCTAGCGAAACCGGTAAGCGCTTACAGATTCTGATACGTCTTTTTTCGGCCAACCGGGCAGATAAAAGATCGAGAACGCAAAAGAGCCGGAGGCGCAATACCCCGGCTCTTTTCGCTATATCTCTTCCGGTCGCTTACCTACCGCGCTGCTTCGGCCTCGGTCTCGATCCGCGCCTCCTCCTGGCTGATGGCTCCGCCTGCGAGGGCGACGATGTCGTCCTCGATCAAAGAGACCGTGCCGTCCATGCTCGCCCAGACGCCGATGGAGAATCCCTCGTCGACGGGCTCCCCTATCTTCTGCTCGTACTCGACCTCATCGCCCTCAGAGACGAGCGGCGTGGCTGGCTTTAGGAAACGGCCGCCCAAGGGCAAGTGTACACCTGAGACCTTGCCCACCAAGGAGACGATGCCCTCCTGGGGGCGCTTCGTCTTTATGTTGGCATACTCCTTGCTCGGCGTGCCCCTTGGGATGAGCAGGAAGCCGTTCGTCGTCCGGCGCACATAGGCGTCGCCCATCCCGAGCTCTTCGATGCCCATCTCGTTCAGGTATGGCCCGCCGTCGATCACAGAGAGATGGCTCGACCTCTCGACGTCAACCCCCGCCATCCTAATAACCTCCGTCGCCGAAGCCCCGAGCGGCGCCTCAAAGAGCTTGAGCTCCATCCCTTCGCCGTAGACCTGCAGGAACTTCGTGGTGACGGGCTTGCCCAAAAAGAACGCTCTGTAGACGTTCAGCAGGGTCTCGGAGTTGTTGACGATTATGCCGGCGTCGAGGGGCAAGCCTGGACGTTTGGAACCATCGGGTAGCTCCACCCGGCGTGGCACCTTCGTGTCGGTGGCGTGCTTGATGAGGGTCTTCTCTTCGCCCAAAGAGTATTTGTCCGGGACGTAACGGACGTCGTAGAGACTATCGGCGTGCTCCTGGTACTCCGCGAACCACTCCCGGTCCTTCTCGTGGACGCCCATCGAGATCTGCTCGATCCCGAAGATCGCCTTCATCCCCTCGTAGACCTTCAACTTCATCTCCTCGCCGTAGACGGAGAAGAATTTCGTGGTGAGGGGCTTGCCCAGGAAGAGCGCGTTGTAGACGTTGAGTAAGGTCTCGGTGTTGTTGACGATGATGCCGACGTCCAGCGGCATCCCCGGGCGCCTTGTCCCGTCGGGCGTTTCCAGGAACCGGGGCACCCTGGTGTCGGTGGCGTGCTTGATGAGGGTCTTCTCCTCGCCCAGGGCGTACGTGTTCGGCACGTAGCGTATATCGTAGACACCGTCATCGGCGTGCTCGGCGTAGTCGGCGAACCACTCCCGGTCCTTCTCGTGGACGCCCAGGGAGATCTGCTCGAACCCGAAGATGGTCTTCATGGCCTCGAAGACCTGGAGGAACTCCTCGAGGTACTCTTTGTGTAGCAGCTTGTCTCCCCAGTAGCCGGGTTCGCTCTCGGTTGCGTTGACGATCAGGTGCGGCTGCGGGCTCTTGTACTTGAAGAAGGTCGGGAAACCGCCACCCCCGGCTCCGACGATACCGGCCTGGCGCATGATCTCCACGGCCTCTTCAACGCCCAAGTCCTTTACTTCTCCGAGGCTGCGTTGCTTCATCTCGGCCATGATCCGCTAGTTTTCCGCCTAGTTGACCTCGACGCCAGGCGCAATCCTCGAGTAGTCGAACTCGGCGGCCTTGGTGACGTAGTGCTGCATCTCCTCGGGGACCTCGTCGTCGGGGTAGATGGCCTCAACCGGGCACTCCGGCATGCACATGCTGCAGTCAATGCACTCCTCCGGGTTGATCAGGAAGTGTTCCCCCGCGTCGTAGATGCAGTCAACCGGGCACGCCGTTACGCAAGCAGTGTTCTTCGTGCCGATGCACGCTTCGGTTATCACATAGGTCACTACCGTTTCTCCTCTCCCGAGCCTCCGCTTTGCGCCGCTCGTTCCTAAAGTAATCCGAATGAAGGTCAGTCTAGCAAAACGATCCCAACTAGACGAGATGAGCTTCGCTGAAAGGAGGTCATGACCGCTTGACCGCAAAGTCGGCGAAGGAGGGCGGCTAGTCGCTCTTTGCTACTATTAGTAGCTTCTTGAAAGTTGAGTGTAACGCGGGTATATTTCGGTGTGGTTATTCCTGAGGAAGGGCCCAGAGTTTGGCGCTAGCCCTATTGCAAGGAGCACAGGATATCGATTACGGCACGCTCTACTTGTACGTGGGCCTGTTCATCTTGCTGATCACGGGTTTCGTCGCCAGCGTGCTTGTGCTGGCGCGCCTGATCTCCCCGAGCCGGCGCTCCAACACCAAGGCCCAGAACTACGAGACCGGCGAGATCACCGTCACGGACCCCTGGCGGCCTTTCCCGGTCCGCTACTACGTCTTTGCGCTTCTGTTCCTGATCTTCGATGTCGAGGCCGCCTTCCTCTATCCGTGGGCGGTCATCTATCGTGAGCTCGGCCTCTACGGCTTCGTAGAGATGGTGGTTTTCGTCTTGATCCTGGGCGTCGGCCTCGTCTACGCCTGGAAGAAGGGGGCCCTCAAGTGGGTGTGATGCAGCAGTTCAACGAACCGAACATTCTGACGACGAGCTCTGACAAACTCTTCAACTGGGCGCG
>Ga0126308_10000400_pt1 | contig 14085 bp, 12 predicted proteins | sample Plot55_FD_92533 | JGI IMG/M metagenome (GOLD analysis project Ga0126308, IMG submission 92533) | Serpentine soil microbial communities from UC McLaughlin Reserve, CA, USA - Plot55 | ecosystem: Environmental > Terrestrial > Soil > Grasslands | place: USA: UC McLaughlin Reserve, Lake County... | reverse complement strand
TATATTTAAAATAAGTATTATTATAAAAAGAGTCAGTAGGCATTTTTCTGAAACTAAAATATTCTAGAATAAAAAAATTTCACTAATAGTATGAATTATTATTAAGTCACCATTTCAACTTTGATAACAATTTCAATTAAATCTAACTTAAAATTATAAAAAAATAACTCTTTGATTATTTATCATTAATTAAAAGCTAATATGTGACAACATTCTAAAGCAAATAATTTATTTTATCTCTCCATCTAATATCCTCATAGCATTAATGCAAACTAATCTAATCAACATTAAAGTAATAACACTAAGAATAATACATCAATTTAATTTGTAACTATCAACATAAGTGAAATAACTCCAAGGGTGATAATTAGGAATTTTTTTGTTAAATTCATTGCTTTATCTAAAGCATTAGAATAGTCCAGAAATTGATTCATTCCCATCACCTTTATTGTAGATACAATATAGAATACTTCATATCTATAAACGTCTAATTTTTTATATGCTAATTCTATAAGCTTATAATAATGATCTGTTATTGTTTCAAATTTTGTTATGTAACCAAATGGATAATATCCTTCTGAGGTTCTAAATCCAGATTTCTCATGTGTATCTGATGAGCAAATTTCTAACATTCTTATTCCTTTTTGCTCAAAAAATTTTATAATATATTCTCTTAATCCACTTTTCATATTATTAGAATCAGCCCATCCTATTACATATTGATTATTCTTATTATTACTGTTATTGTCCTCATTATTTTTGTTTATATCAATGAGGATTATAGAAAGACCACTTTTTCCAATGTCTTCTCCAAAAACAATATGATTTTTAATCTCCTTTGTATTTGCTAAGCCAATTTTAAAACTATATTGTAGAGATTCTTTTAAGATTTTTAGACATTTTTTTCCTGCTTCTAACAACTCTTCATTTTCAATTTTTCCAATTTTTTTTCCCATAGCATTATGACTGTCTATTATAAAAATTCTCTTAAATCCTTCACTTCTTGAATATGTTTCTAATTCTTTACTTATTTCTTCTGGAATATCATCCATACCATAAGGGGCAAAAGAGAGCATAAGAATAGGAGTATTGTCAAAGATTATTCCTGTAACCGTAGCTTTTTTATTTCTTATCTGAATAGGTATTGAACATGTATTTCCGTAGTCTAGAGTCTTTTGTGTCTTAGATAATGACTTTAGATATTCTAGGACCTCACCTTTGGATGGAATATTTAAGGAGTGATCAGAAGCACTGTGAAATACCACTGCTTGTTGAGAAAAAAAATTATAGATTTGATAAGGAAGATTACTTCCACCAATTTCTTTAAAAGGACCTGGATGAATATTAGGTAAAACCCAGTAAAGATAATGATGTTTGTTAGTAAATTTAACAATATGTGTACTAACCAGTTCATTTTTAGATCTGGATAACAAAATTTCTTCTATTTTTTCTACCTTGTTTTCTGTCCATGCTGAAAGGAAAGCCTGGAGAAGTGAAAAAGTACTTTGTAAATTTGGTCTGCCTGCTCTATCGGCAAGTATCGTCCATCCTATACCTAAGCCTATTAAAATTAAACCAAAAGAAATTGCTACAACATCGAAAAAAATCTGGATAAATATAGAAGCAGGAATAATTAAAAATAGAAAAACTATAGGCTGAATTATTGCAGTTTTTATTGCTTCAAATAAATTAGCACCAAAAACTGAAGTAAATATTCCTATTCTTAAGCCAATTGCCAACATCATTCCCTCAAGCAGGTATTCCTTAGGAGGAAGATCTTTCTGAAATATAACAAAAGTAAGATATCCAAGAATCAAGATTAGTAACCATAGTAAATTCGAAAAACCTGAAACATGTAGAATTTTGGATATTTTATTAACTGGCGTTTTTCTTAACAAATAAAGATCCAAGAAATAACTGAAGATTAGAAATGATGTGCCTGTTATTGTAAATATAGTTAATTGTATTAAATTTACCTGAAAATAGAAATGATCAAAAACTAATATTAAAGCTATAGAACTAATTATGGATATTGTTAAAGAAATTTTATAAGATGAAAAGTTGATCCGAGTTAGAACCCATCTTCTGTGGATATTAGATACACTGTCAGAACCCATCTTCTGTGGATATTAGATACACTGTCATGGCCATTTTCCATCTTATGATATTGAGTTGTCATGCTCCTGCAACTGGAAATATGATTCGAATCATGATGGAAATCGCAATTAAAGCTCCCGTAATTCCAAGAACAACTTCCGGTTTCACTTTTACTCCTTTAGTTTCATCTTCAAAGAATCTTAGTAAACCTGCACTAGAAGCCGGTAATGGTGCGTTTTTCTTTTTGCTGCTCAATTCATAAAACATAAAACTCTACTACTTAAATAGCTATCGTTTACTATATTTAGGAATATTTTAGAAAAATAAAAGCTGTGTAAAGGTACTGGGTAAGGCTTAATAAGAAGTTAAGAAAAGTATAGATAAATATAATATGGCGGTTATATGTAAAAAATGTGGCTTACCTGATGATTTATGTCCTTGTGGAGAACTAGAAAAAGAAGAGACAAGAATAATAATCCGCCTTGAAACTCGGAGATTTTCAAAGACTACAACTATGATAGAAGGAATAGATCCTAAAGTAACAAATATGCATAATATTGTTAAAGAACTTAAAAGCCAATTTGCATGTGGGGGAACTGCTAAAGATGGTTTCATTATGTTACAAGGTGACCATCGTGAAGATGTTAAAAATTATCTAGTAAAAAAAGGATTTAATCAAGAAGCTGTTGAAGTAATGTAAATTTCTTTTGGGTAAATAAAAAGCACTTCCAATCTTTTTCGAATAAATTTAATAGAATTTAGATTCTCCTGTGTATTGATAGGGTAATATTTATATGTTAGAATAAAACATAAATAGTACGAATTTAGTTATTAAAAAGTTTTGTGGTGAAATGAATGGTTAAAGATATATCGCTTTTTGGCGATCGGTGCCCAAGATGTGGCAAAGGTCCAATGGTGACTGACAATTCTACTGGTGAAATGTTTTGTGGAAATTGTGGTTTTGTAATTAATGAACGAATAGAAGAAACTGGGCCAGAATGGAGAGCATTCTCTAAAGAAGAACACGAAGATAGAAGCCGTGCTGGAATTCCTACCTCTTTAGCTATGCATGACATGGGCTTAGCTACCATTATAGGACCTGTAGACAAAGATGCTTCTGGTAAACCACTTTCCTCTTCCATGAAGAGCACGATCGAGAGGCTTAGAACATGGGATAGTAGAAGCCAGGTTCATGAACCGGTAGATCGTAATTTTAGACAAGCTTTTAGTGAATTAGATAGGTTAAAAGACAAACTGGCAGTTGGTGACGCTGTAATAGAAAAGGCTGCATATATTTATAGAAAAGCGTTAGAAAAAGGATTAGTAAGAGGCAGATCTATTTCTGCTCTCGTTGCAGCTGCATTATATGCTGCATGTAGGGATACAGAAACACCAAGAACCCTAAAAGATATAGCAAATGCAAGTAATATCAAGAAAAAGGATGTTGCACGTTGTTATAGACTTTTAATTAGAGAGCTTGACCTAAGAATGCCAGTTGTAGATCCAGTAAAATGTGTTGCAAGAATTGCCAGCAAAGCAGGATTGTCTGAAAAAACTAAACGTAAAGCCTTAGAAATTCTTAAAAAAGCAGAGGAAGGTAAAATTTCTGCAGGAAAAGATCCAATGGGTCTAGCAGCAGCTGCATTATATGTCGCATGCGTTATGAATGGCGAAAATAAGACACAAAAGGATGTAGCAGAGGCAGCAGGAGTTACCGAAGTAACTATTAGGAATCGTTATAAAGGATTGAAAACTCATCTCAAACTTTAACTAATTATTTATTTGTATGTCGAGAGTAATTGTGATATTGTAGGGAAACCTATTGTACTATGAGCACTAGTTATTATGAGTAAATTTATTAATTTCTCTATTATTTTCATCTTCTTTTTTTTCTTATTAATTTTTCAGGTATCTTTTGAATTTTCAACTCAAGAAGAATCAAAAAAAGAAAACTATTCTAGTATCGAGAATGTAAGATTTATTCATTACTTAGATGAAAATGTTGCTATTGAAGAAATAAGATCTAAAAACTTGGATACCTATTTTTTTCGTATTCCCCTTGACTTGGTTTCAGATATAAAAAACGATATTAGTATCAAATTATATGAGAAAATTGGAGGTTCATTTGGAATTTTGTTAAATCCTTCTCCATCATCAAATAATGATACAATGAATCCCTTCGAATTTCGTGATATTAGATTTGCTATAAATTTTTTAATAAACCGAAATTTTATTTCAAATGAAGTATTACATGGTTATGGAATTCCAATGTCCGATCCTTTTGGTCTTTTTTCCCCTGATTATCCTGTGGTAATGGATACTGTTGAGTCATTTGGCTTCCATTACGATCCAGAATATGCATTCAAACAAATTAATAAAACTTTGCTAGAACATGGCGCTAAATTAAAAAATGACAAATGGTATTTTAATGACAAACCTATTAAATTAAAAATTTTAATAAGAAGTGATGATCTTCAAAGGAAAGTTCTTGGAGAATTAATTTCATCAGAACTTGAACAATTGGGTTTTACGATTATAAAGGATTATAGCGATCTAAATAAAGCTGTTACGCTTACTCAAGGATCCGATCCACAAAAATTTTTATGGCATGTCTATACAGAAGCATTCACTGGCTCTACATCTTTTATTAAGTATAATGATGCAGTCCTTGCTCAAATGTATTCCCCCTGGTATGCAAACATGCCAGGAAATCAAAATCCTGGATTTTGGCAGTATCAGAATTCTACATTGGATAAAATAACTCAAAAATTAGTCTTCTCAAACTTCAGCTCAGAAGAGGAAAGAAATAATTTACTTAATGAGGCAACCAAAATGGGAATTGAAGAATCCGTACGCATTTTTTTAGTTAAGAATATTGATCCGTATGCTGTTTCTTCTTCTGTAACTGGTCTAGTAAATGATTATGGTGCTGGTATTACCAGTAAATATTCATTACTGAACGCAAAATCTGAAAGAGATAATTCTTTAAAAGTAGGAGTCAAACAAATTTATCAAGGTGCATGGAACAATGTGGCTGGTTTTAGTGATGCTTATAGCATAAATATCTACTCGAATATTGCTGATAGTCCTACTCTTAGACATCCATTTACAGGAGAAGTTATTTCAATGAGAAATCAAATTCTAAATTCAACAACAAATGGTCCTCATGATAGAATACCAATTCATTCTCATACCATTATATGGAATAGTACATTAGGAGAATGGGTACCTGTAGAAAAGAATTCTACATCATTAAGTAAAGTCACATATAAAATTCTATATTCCAACTGGCATAATGGAATCCCAATGGATAAATCTGACTTGTTATATTCTTTATATTTTATGTATGAATGGGGTACAAATAGTGGAGAGAGTGATCTTACTGTTGATCCAGAATATACTTCTAGAGTAGAGCTTGGATTACCTTATTTTAAAGGAATTAGATTTATCTCTGAAAATGATGATATTGTAGAATCATATTTGGATCAGTGGCATTATGATCCTAAAGAAATAGCTGCAAGTGCAGGAGTATGGGCTCAAGAACCTTGGGAGATAACTGCAGCTGCTGAAAGATTGGTTTTATCCAATGATCTTTCTTTCTCTAAATCGCAATCAACTACAAAGAATGCAGAATGGTTATCGTTAATAATTCCTGAACATGCTAATTTAATAAAAAAAGAGCTAATTAAGATGAAGAACGAAGACTTTATTCCTTTTCCTCTCAAGGGTATAGTAAGTCTAGAAGAAGCAAAAGATAGATATGATGCTAGCATAGATTGGATAGAAAAACATAATCACGCACTTATAAGTAATGGTGCCTTTTATTTGGACAGATATAATCCCTCAGGAAGAATTATAGATATTAAAAGATTTAATGATTCTTCATATCCTTTCGAAAGAGATTATTGGTCAAACTTTGTAAACCCTAAATCCATTCAAATAGCGTCTGTAAACTTTAGTAAATTTATCAAGATCGGAGAAGAAAAAATACTTGAATTTCAAATTCTAGTAGATAATATATCCATGGATAGAACAATATCATCATCGATAACGGCAGAATTCTTCCTAACTGATTATAATGGAAATATTATTTCACATGGAAAAGCTTCACCAATACCGAATAAATTAGGATATTTTAAAATTACTTTACCACAAGAGGACACATATAAAATTCCTTTTGGACCTGTTACTCTAAAAATATATGCTAATATTGAAGAGTCTTTACGTCCATTTATTTCTACAAATACCTTTCTTGCTATTCATTAATATATTATAAAACTTCTCCACCTAATCTGTATATTTCCTTTTTAATTTTATTTATTATGTTCTCGAAATTAACATTTATCATGTTTTCATCATAGCCTCTAATAGAAACGTAAATATTTATTTTGGGTACTAGTGACGTTGGATTTTTAGCATGTGTTTTAATATAAAAATCGTATTCCTCTTCTTCATATTTTTTAGTAATTGTTTCTAAAAAATTTGCTATCTGACTCTCTCTGATTTTTAGTGTCTTTACAAATTGGTCTTTGAAATAGATGCCCTTGTAATCATCCATTATCATTTTTAATATATTCGTTTTAAAAATGTGTCTTAATTCTATAGGTACACCCGGCATACAAATTATTTTTGTTTCTCCATGTCTAATTAATACTGATGGAGCAGTACCTATTAAATTATCTATTATTTGCGAATTTTCTGGTACAAAAGACATCTTTAATTGATATTTATTTAATTTCTTTATGCCCCGTTTTAAATAATTTTTCTTCAGACATGCTAATGCAATAGGATCATAAAGGAATTTCCTTTTAAGTGCTTTTCCAATTGATTCAATGGTAATATCATCATATGTAGGACCAAGACCACCGGATGTTAATATCCATTTAGGATGTCGACTTAAGGCTTCATTTATTATGGCCTCAATCTCCTTAGAGTCATCTCGAATTATGGTTATTCTGGATACATTACCGCCTATTCTTCTTATTCTTGTTGTTAGCCAAAATGAATTTTTTTCAATTGTAGTACCGTTCAATATTTCATTGCCAATACAAATAATTTCTATATCCTTGGACAATAGTACCTCTTCCTCGTATATATTCTATTTTTCCTATAAAATTTCTTTCTATTTAAAAATTAAAAATTCTATTTTATTTATTTATATAATTTAGATGAATTAAGAGCGATATAATAGTATAACAATAACAATGAGTAAATTACCATGAATTAAAGTTTACCAGATAGTAGACAATTTAATCACAATATAAAAATTAACATGTATAAAAAATAGTTTACATTATAGAGAAGTTAGTATCGATATTTTTATATTTTCATGTTCTATTTACTTTAAGTCTATGACCTCTTCTGAAATTGGCGAACTTGTTGCTAGATGTACAGCATTCAGTCCTGGTCATATTACAGGTTTTTTTGAAAAACCAAAGAATAAAAGCCAAAATACAGATCCACTATTTTACGGATCTAAAGGTGCTGGTTTTTCTTTTAAAAGAGGAGTAACTACATCTGTAGAACTTTACAAATCGAAGAAGAAGAAATGGTATCAGATCTATATTAATAACTCATTAACTAATAATGCGGAAGTTTCAGAATGGGTAACCAGGCATTATTTTGATAAAATTGATTTTTCCTATTATTTAAAAATAAATCATTCTATAGATATTCCTATTGGTTATGGATTAGGAACAAGTGGTGCAGCTGCTTTGAGTCTTTCTTATGCTTTGAATAAAGCCCTTGATATAAAATTTTTAAAGGAACAAGCCGCTCAGATTGCACACATAGCAGAAATTGAATGCAATACAGGTTTAGGCACTGTAATCTCCGAATTTTATGGTGGACTAGAAATTAGGACTCGTTTTGGCGCTCCTGGAATAGGTAAAGTAACTAAAATAGAATTAACTAATTATAAAGCGGTAATTCTTTGTATTGGTCCATTATCTACAAAACAAATTCTTTCTAATTATTATTCAAATAATGCTAATATTCTTGGCCAAAAGATGGTCGAACGATTATTATTATCAAAAGATGTTAATTCCTTTTTAAGTATGTCCCATGAGTTCGCAAATTTTTTAGGATTGACAAAAGGAGTGTGTGCAAAACCAATAGAAGAATTAAACAATTTTGGTGTAGAATGTAGTATAGGTATGTTTGGAGAAACAATTTTTACATTGGTCTCACCTAACGAGATATTTCCAGTTACCTCAATGTTGAAGAAATATCCGGGCACTTTGATAGTATCTGATATTGATAATCAAGGAGCGTTAATACAAAATTTTGAATGAAATAAATCATATACCATCCAATCACCCAAGAGCACAATCACTTGCAATAAGACAATTACTTGCGAATGGTTTCAAATCTGGTCTGGTAGTTAGTGAAGGGCTAATAGCTCATGGTAGAGGAGAAGCATTCGATTATCTCCTTGGGGAGAAAACTTCTAATTATGCTTATGATGCGATTAAAGCAGCATCAAGTTTATTGTTACTTGCCAAGAGGCCAGTAATATCCGTAAATGGAAATACAGCAGCATTATGTCCTAAAGAGATCGTTGATCTAGCCAATGAAACAAAATCCTCTATAGAAGTTAATCTATTCTACAGAAATAAAAGACGAGAAAATTTAATCGCAGAAACTCTAAAGAAAAATGGTGCAAACATTGTTCTTGGTGTGGGTCAAAAAGAATTTCTAAAAATACCAGAGGTAACTAGTAATAGGCGACATGTTGATCCGGAAGGAATATTTTTGGCTGATGTAGTTTTTGTACCATTAGAAGATGGTGACCGTACAAAGGCATTAATTAATATGCAAAAAAAAGTAATTACAGTTGATCTGAATCCTCTTTCACGAACGTCACAGAATGCCACAATAAGTATAATAGACAATATTGTAAGGGCTATTCCAGAATTGGTGAAAACTTCAAAACAACTGAAACAAATGAGTCAGAACTCTCTACTCAAAATATTGAATAATTTTAATAATAAATATAATATTTATAATTCATTAAAAATAATACGTAGATGGAAATGTGAGCAATAATGAATAAGACTAATAATAATAATAATAATAATAATAATAACAATAACAATAAAAAAAATCAAAAAACTGGACCAAAGAAATTGGTCGTTAACGATATTGTATCTATGAAAAATAATGAAAAAATTTCGGTCATTACATCTTATGATTATTGGAGTGCAAAAATATGTGACAAAATAGGTGTTGATATAATATTGGTGGGTGACAGTGGGGGAATGGTTATGCTAGGTTATACTTCTACTGTGCCTGTAAATATGAAAGAAATGCTGATTTTTTCAAAAGCAGTATCGGTAGGTACTAAACGATCTCTTATAGTATCTGATATGCCTTTTGGATCATATCAAATTGATATCAATCATGCAGTTAAGAATGCTATTCGATTCATAAAATCGGGTAGTGATGCAGTTAAGCTTGAAGGTGGAATTGAAATCATTGATAGAATTAAGGCAATTATAGACGTTGGAATTCCTGTAATGGGGCATATAGGATTAAAACCCCAAACTACTAGACTGTGGGAAGGGTATAAAGTACAAGGCAACACTGCTATTAGGGGCTCTCAACTATTAAGAGAAGCAATAGAACTAGAAAAGGCTGGAGTTTTTGCTATTGTATTGGAGATGGTTACTTCAGAAGTTGCAGAATTAATCTCCAAAAGTATAAAAATTCCAACAATTGGTATTGGATCAGGCCCTTATTGCGATGGACAAGTTTTGGTATTGCATGATATGTTAAATCTATATGATAATATCAAACCACGATTTGTAAAAACTTATACTAATCTTTCAGAGATTATTCTGAATGCAGTGCATACTTATATTATAGATGTAAAAACAGGTAAATTTCCAGAAGAAAAGCATTCATACAAAATAGAAGATAAAGAATATGAACGCTTAGTAAAAACAATAAAAAAAATTCAGAAAAAAATATCATCATCTTCATCCTCTCCTTCTACGTGAGAAAACAAGAGAATGACTAGTGCTCTACATTCTTCAAAGGATATAACAAATACATGGGGCGATACTTTAAAAGACAAAAAGATAGTTCTTTGTGTATGTGGGAGTGTTGCCGCCTACAAAGCGATTGATTTTGCTCGTTTACTTATGAGGCATGGTGCAAACGTTTTCCCCGTAATATCAAATTCTGCTACCATGTTATTGCATCCCAATTATCTAAAATGGGCTACTGGAAATGATGTTGTTCACAAATTAACTGCCGATATGGAACATATTAAATTAGCAGATTTTAACAAATCAGATTTAATAATTTTGTATCCATGTACAGCTAATACTATTGGTAAATTTGCAAATGGAATAGACGATACTCCAATAACCTCTATTTTGTCTGTAGCATTAGGATCAAAAATTCCTATCTTTATCGCACCAGCTATGCATGAAGCAATGTATTATAATCAATTGGTGATAGAAAATATAGTTAAATTAAAAAAAGTTGGGGTAACTTTTCTAGATCCTGAAATTAATGAAGGAAAAGCGAAAATTCTTCAACCAGAACAAGCATTACAATCAGTTTTAGAATTTTTTACTTCGAATAAAAAAAAAGTTCTTTCAGAAAAGAACATTTTAATAACATCAGGCGGTACAATGGAATATATTGACCCAATCAGAGTTATAACTAATCTTAGTTCTGGAAAAATGGGTAATGCTATAATTAAACAATCACTAGACCTTGGTGCCCATGTTACTCATATTGAGGGAAATTCTTCTGTTTCTAGAACCTCTAATTCACCTAATTTAAAAACCATTAAGGTTAATACATCTGATGAAATGTATACAAAAGTTATCTCTGAGATCAGTTCCAAGAAATTTGATATAGTTATTTTTGCTGCTGCTGTAACAGATTTCAAACTCCCTCAAATATATAAAAAGAAAATTCCTAGTCACATTTCTCATTCAATTAATTTAGAACTTGTACCTACAAAAAAAATTATTGATGATATTAAATTAATAGACAAAAATATACTTCTTGTTGGTTTTAAAGCATATTTTGATGTTTCAAATACTTATTTAATTAATAAGGCAAAGAAAAAATTGAAAGAATGTAATGCAGATATTATAGTTGCAAATGATGTAGGCAGAATAAATACTAATATAGGATCTGATTATAATGAAGTTTTTATTGTTACACAAAAAGAGCCTATAGTTCATTTGAAGGTTCAAAGTAAGGATTCGATTGCAAAGAAATTATTTGAAATTATTATCTCACAGTTAAAATAATAATAATTTTATTATTATTATTATACTTATTGTTATACTTATTGTTATGTTATGTTATGTTATTACACACAATATTTTTGATATTAACAAATTTCAACCTAGGCATACAAAATAATAATAAAAACTTCCTCCTCCTCCTTGTTATCATTTTTTATTAAATAATAATTAAATCCTTCTCAAATTTATTAAAATTTATTATTCCTGTTCTGCTGCTGCTGCTGTTTTTACTTGCTATCATAATACTATCTTCAATTCTTACTCCAAATTTTGATTCAAGATATATACCCGGCTCTATTGTAATAGTCATATTATCCATAAGTTGTTCTTGATTGTTAGGACGAATCCAAGGCGGTTCATGAACATCTAATCCTATACCATGGCCTGTAGAATGATTAAATTCATTTACAAATCCATTTGCAGAAATATATTCTCTACATGCTTTATCAACTTCTCCAATTTTTATTTTGTTACTACATTTGTTTAATCCTATTCTTTGGGCATCTTTTACTATTTCATAGACCTTTTTCAATTGAGGATTTATTGTCTGCAGACTAAATGTTCGAGTGGCATCTGCTACATAACCATTAACTCTTAAAGTGAGATCAACAACAATAAAATCTCCTCTTTTAAACTTTCTATCAGATACGCTTGCATGCGGTAATGCTGAATTTGGGCCACTTGCTATTATAAATGGATTCAATGCAGATTTGTATGCCGGAAAGCCACCACCATTTTTGAAGGTTTCATGTACTAAGGTTGCTTGTAATTGCCTTTCTGATACTCCTTCTTTTATTTCCTCTAAGCAGATGTCATATAATTTATCTATGATATTAGCAGCCTGCTGTATGTATTTTATCTCAATTTCGTCTTTAATGCTTCGAGTTTTAAAAAATGGATCATCATTAACTATTATTTTATTATTCCCAGTCATTTCTTTAAGTTGATTTATTAAATTATAATTTGCATTATCTATACAATAAAAGCAATCGTTGTCCAATTCTGAAATAAGTGATAACAAAGTTCCATCGCTTCCTCTTTTTTCTGTTTTTATAATTTCACACTCTTTTGAATCATCTAATGCTCGAAAATATTCTAATGTTGGTGTAAATAACTTTGTAGTATCATTATTCATCAATACTACTCCTTCTCCCCAAAAACCAGTTAGATAAAATATATTCTCTGGTTGCAAAGAAATGATATTTTCACAATTGATTTTAGATGCATTTTCTAATAATTTCTTTTTTCTATATGTAAACATGGGGTAATTTTCCTCTCTAGAATAATTAAACCATTCAGTATGCTGTGTGTAAGTAATTTTAAATACCGGTGATACTGACTTTATGTGAAAATATGGAATATTTAGTTATGCTTCCTGGTCCTACTAACGTTCCAAATCGTGTAATGAATGCGATGCTTGCTCCTGTTATCAATCATCGTAGCGAAGATTTTAGAATTTTATATAGAGGCATAATTGAAAAAACTCAAAAAGTTTTTGAAACCAATGGTGATATTATTTTATTAACTACTTCAGGAACTGGTGCTGTAGAATCTTCAGTAGTTAATTTGATTAAAAAAGGAGATAAGGCAATTATTCCTGTAAATGGTGAATTTAGTAATAGACTTGCAGATTTAATCGATAGTTGGGGTGGTACTGCAATTAGAATTGAGGCTCCTTTTGGAGAGAATCCTCCACTTGAAAAAATTGAAGAGGCATTTGAGGTTAATAAAGATGTTAAAGCTTTGTATGCTGTATATAATGAAACCTCTACAGGCACTACAATTAGATATATGGATAAATTAGGTGATCTCTGTGGAAAATACGGCTCATTCTTTATCGCCGATGCTGTTTCTATATTAGGTGGAGATGAACTTCCTGTTGATAAATGGAATGTTGATATATGTATTACAGCATCACAAAAAGCCTTAGCTGCTCCACCAGGTGTTTCTCCAATATCCATAAATGAAAGAACAAAAAAATACATGCAGTCAAATCCATCACCTATATTATATCTGAATTTAAATAGATATTTCAAATATTATAAAGAACATACAGAAACCCCGTTCACTCCTGCATTACCTTTATACTATGCATTTGAGGAAGCATTAAATCTTGTCATAGAAGAAGGCTTAGAGAAAAGAATTCAAAGACACAGACAATGTGCCGATGCCTTTTATTCTAGTTTGAGTGCAATGGGTCTAACTCCCTTTGCTAAAGACGAGGCTAAGAGTAATGTTATCATCGCTTTCAACTACCTCGATGGCATGGATGACAAGAGATTTAGAACTCTATTATCCGATGATTTTCGAGTCCTAATAGCAGGAGGATTTGGGAACCTCAAGGGTAAGGTATTTCGAATAGGCAGTATGGGAGAAGTAAATAGATATCATGTTATGCGAACAGTTTCAGCTATTTATTCGGCTATGAAGATGCTTGGAGTAAATACAGATGACAAAGCACTATCGATTGCGGAAGAAAAATTGAAAAACTTGTAATAATCGTTTATTTTTATTCTTCATCAAACTTAATATAGGGTAAATAAATAGCGGTTTTTATGACTTTTGATAAAGGATCTTTAATATTATTAGATTATACTGCACGTATCAAAGATAATGGTGAAATTTTCGAAACAACTATTGAAGAAGATGCAAAAAAATCTAATCTATACGATCCTACTCGAAAATATGAACCACGACTTATCTCAGTGGGAGAAGG
>Ga0126308_10000399_pt1 | contig 14090 bp, 11 predicted proteins | sample Plot55_FD_92533 | JGI IMG/M metagenome (GOLD analysis project Ga0126308, IMG submission 92533) | Serpentine soil microbial communities from UC McLaughlin Reserve, CA, USA - Plot55 | ecosystem: Environmental > Terrestrial > Soil > Grasslands | place: USA: UC McLaughlin Reserve, Lake County... | reverse complement strand
GACGAGGGCCTGCCGCGCTTCGCCGCCGACCCGAAGGGGATGGCGACGCGCGCCGCCTCGGGAAAGGTGATCCAGTGGGCCGCCAAGCAGGTCCCCCACCTCGTCGGCGGATCGGCCGACCTCGCGAGCTCGAACAACACGAACATCGACGACGGCGGCGACGTCGCGCCGGGCGACTTCTCGGGACGCAACCTCCACTTCGGCGTGCGCGAGCACGGCATGGGCGCGATCGTGAACGGGCTCGGGCTCCAGGGCCTGCGGGCATACGGCGGGACATTCCTGACGTTCAGCGACTACATGCGCGGCGCGGTCCGCCTCGCAGCGCTGATGAAGCTGCCGTCAATCTGGATCTGGACGCACGATTCGATCGGCCTCGGCGAGGACGGCCCGACGCATCAGCCGGTCGAGCAGCTGTGCGCGCTGAGGGCGATCCCGCGCCTCAACGTGCTACGGCCGGCCGACGCGAACGAGACGGCCCTCTGCTGGCGCTTCGCGCTGCGGCAGACGGAGGCCCCCAGCGCGTTCGCGCTCTCTCGCCAGAACCTGCCGGTCCTCGACCCCGACTCCGTGCCGGACGACGCGATCGAGCGCGGCGCCTACGTGCTCCGGGACGCGGGGGACGGGAGCCCCGACCTGATCCTGATCGGCACCGGGTCCGAAGTGTCGCTCTGCCTCGAGGCGGCCGAGAAGCTCGACGACCTCGCGGTGCGTGTTGTCAGCATGCCCTGCATGGACACCTTCACCGAGCAGGACGAGGAGTACCGCGACTCGGTGCTTCCACCAGATATCCGCGCCCGGGTTGCGGTCGAGGCCGCGAGCCCGATGGGTTGGGACAAGTGGATCGGCCCGGACGGCGCCTTTCTCGGCATGACCACGTTCGGCGAGTCCGGTCCGGCCGCCGACGTGTACGAGCACTTCGGCATCACCGCCGACGCCGTCGCCGATCTGGGGCGTTCGATCGTCGGGAGGCTGCGATGAGTGTCACCGTGCATGCGAACGAGCGGCTCGCGGCGCTCACTGCCGCCGGGACGAGCCCATGGCTCGACCAGATTCGCCGGAGCCTGATCGAGGGAGGGGAGCTGCAGCGGCTGATCGACGAGATGTCGCTGCGCGGCGTGACCTCCAACCCGTCGATCTTCCAGAAGGCGATCCTCGGCTCGGACGACTACGACGACGAGCTGCGCGAGCTGGCCAAGCGCGGCTGCGACGCACAGCAGATCTACGACGAAATCGCGGTGAAGGATGTCCAGCTGGCCGCCGACGTGCTGCGGCCCGTATACGACGAGCTCTCGGGCTACGACGGGTACGTCTCGCTCGAGGTCGGGCCCGCGGCGGCGCACGACACCGACGCCACTCTCGAGCAGGCGCGCGACTACTGGCGGCGCGTCGACCGGCCGAACGTGATGATCAAGATCCCCGGTACGACGGCGGGCGTCCCGGCGATCGAGCAGTGCATCTCGGAGGGCATCAACGTGAACGTGACGCTCCTCTTCTCGGTCGAGTCCTACGCGAACGTCGCCGAGGCCTACATCCGCGGCCTCGAGCGCAGGCTGGAGGCGGGCGGGGACATCACGAACATCCACTCAGTCGCGAGCTTCTTCGTCTCACGGGTCGACAGCAAGGTGGACAAGCAGCTCGAGGAGCGCGGTAACACGGACCTGCTCGGGAGCGCGGGCCTGTGGAACGCGCGCGCGGCGTACGTCCGCTTCAAGCAGATTTTCCACGGCGATCGCTTTGCCGAGCTCGCCGGCGCTGGCGCAACCGTGCAACGCCCGCTCTGGGCGTCGACGGGTGTCAAGAACCCGCAGTACTCAGAGACGATGTACGTCGACGGCCTGGTCGCCGCCGAAACCGTCAACACGATGCCGATCCAGACCCTCTTCGCCGCAGGCGAGAAGGCCGAGATCGCGGGCGCGACGGCCGACGTCGACGCGGCCGAGGTCGAGGCTGCGATGAAGCGGCTGGAAGAGGCCGGAATCGACATGGAGCAGGTCGTCGACGAGCTCCTCGAGGAGGGCGTCGATCTGTTCATCGAAGCGATGGAGAAGCTGATCGTGGGTGTCGAGAGCGCGCGCGAGGCAGCCGTGACGGGCCGCCCGGCGACGTTCGACTCGAACATCCCGGACGAGCTCGAGCCGCTGATCGCGGACCGGGTCAAGCAGGCGGCCGACGAGGACGTTGCGCGCCGCATATGGCGCAAGGACGACACGCTCTGGGGCGAGGCCGGCGCCCCCGAAGTTGGGAACCGCCTCGGATGGCTGACGATCTCGGACGCCATGCTCGAGCAGTGCGCCGACCTGACCGCGTTCGTGGACGAGGTCAAGCGCGACGGGCTGACCGACTGCGCGTTGCTCGGCATGGGGGGCTCGTCGCTAGGGCCCGAGGTGATTCGCCAGTCGTTCGGGCCACTTCAGCGCGGCCTCAGGCTGCATGTCCTCGACTCGACCGACCCGGGCGCGCTGCGCACCCTCGAGACCTCGCTCGACCTCTCGAAGACGCTCTTCCTCGTCTCGTCGAAGTCCGGCGGGACGATCGAGACGCTCTCGCACTTCCGCTACTTCTTCGAGCGGACGGGGCGCAAGGGCGATCAGTTCGTCGCGATCACCGATCCGGGCAGCCCGCTCCAGGAACTCGCGGAGCAGAACGGATTCCGGCGGGTGTTCAAGAACGACCCCGACATCGGCGGGCGCTACTCCGTGCTCTCATACTTCGGTGTCGTGCCCGCCGCACTAATGGGGGTGGACGTCGCCGCCGTGCTGGAGCGCGCGCAGATCGCCGAGCAGGTATGCCGCCACGACGATCAGTCGGCGAGCAACTCGGGGCTGTGGCTCGGGCTCGCGATGGGCGAGCTCGCGAACAACCGCCGCGACAAGCTGACGTTCGTCGTCGAGGAGCCGCTGTCGAGCTTCGGGTTGTGGGTTGAGCAGCTGATCGCGGAGTCGACGGGCAAGGAGCACAAGGGCACACTCCCCGTCGCGGACGAGCCGGTCGGGGGCCCGGACGTCTACGGCGACGACCGTGTCTTCGTTCATCTCCGCGCAGGCGGCGAGGGCGCGCACGACTCGCAGATGGCAGAGCTCGCGCGTGCCGGTCACCCCGTCTTCACGCTCGACGCGGAAGGCCCGGAGGACCTCGGGCGCATCTTCTTCTTCGCGGAGTTCGCGACCGCCGTCGCGGGTTGGGTGCTCGGCATCAACCCGTTCGACCAGCCGAACGTCCAGGAGGCGAAGGACAACACGGCCAAGGTGCTCGAGCAGTTCGCGGCCGAGGGCGCGCTTCCCGAGGTCGAGGAGGGCACCGACGAGGCCTTGCGCGAGTTGCTGGCCGACGCGGAGCCGCCGAACTACATCGCGATCATGGGCTATGTCGAGCCCTCTGAGGCGTTCGACGCCGCGGTCGGCGAGCTGCGCGCCGCGCTCCGCGATGCCACGCGCTGCACGACCACGTTCGGGTACGGGCCGCGCTTCCTCCATTCGACGGGGCAGTTCCACAAGGGCGGTCCCCCGACGGGCCGGTTCCTGCAGATCGTCGACGACGGTGACGAGGACGTCGAGATACCCGAGGCGGGCTACACGTTCGCCACGCTCAAGAACGCGCAGGCGACCGGCGACCTGCAGACGCTGCGCGCACACGGCCTGCTCGCCGAGCGCGTGCGGCTGGAGGGTGATCCCGTCGACGGCGTGAGGCAACTGACCGAGCGGATAAGGGGGCTTCTCTAATGCAACTCGGCTTCGTAGGCCTCGGCCGCATGGGCGGCAACATGGTCCACCGGATCCATCGCGACTCCGATCACGAGTGCGTCACGTTCGACTTCTCGGAGGACGCCGTCCGCGAGGCCGAGTCGCACGGCGCCACCGGCGCTGCGTCGCTCGAGGAGCTCGTGGAGAAGCTCGAGACGCCCCGCTCGGTCTGGATCATGGTGCCGGCGGGCGAGCCGACAACGGACACCGTCAACAAGCTCGGCGAACTGCTCGACGCGGGCGACACGATCATCGACGGGGGCAACAGCCGCTGGTCCGACGACAAGGGACGGGCCGCCGCGCTCGAGCCCAAGGGGATCCACTACGTGGACGTCGGTACGAGCGGCGGCGTGTGGGGCCTCCAGGTCGGCTACTGCATGATGGTCGGCGGGCCCGACGAGGCCGTCGAGCGCCTGGCCCCGATCCTCGACGTGTTGGCGCCGCCATCCGACGACGAGCACGGGCCGGGCTGGGGGCACTTCGGCCCGACCGGCGCGGGCCACTACGTGAAGATGGTCCACAACGGGGTCGAGTACGGGATGATGCAGGCCTACGCCGAAGGCTTCGCGCTCTTCGACGCGTGCGAGTACGAGCTCGACAACGCGAAGATCGCCCACCTCTGGATGCAGGGCTCCGTCGTCCGCTCGTGGCTGTGCGAGCTCGCCGCGCGCGCGTTCGAGCAGGAGGGCAACGACCTGGCCGGCCTCGAGCCGTACGTCGAGGACTCGGGCGAGGGCCGCTGGACGGTCGAGGACGCGATCGACAAGCGGGTCCCGGCCCCTGTCTTGACGACATCCCTGTACGAGCGCTTCTCGAGCCGCGGCCAGAACGCGTTCGCCGCGCGCCTGAACGCGGCGCTGCGCGCGCAGTTCGGGGGCCACGCCGTGAAGGAGAAGGCGAAGTCCTGATGGCCACCACGGTCGCGGAGAACCCGCTCGTCAAAGGTCTCGAGCGGCTGCCTGTTCACCCGACCACGCTCGTGATCTTCGGCGCCACCGGCGACTTGGCGAAGCGCAAGCTGCTGCCGGCGATCTACAACCTCGCGCACGAGGGTGCGCTTCCCGAGCGCTTCAACCTGATCGGCGTCTCGCGGTCGGAGATGTCCGACGACGAGTACCGCGACCTCGCGCGCGAGTCGATCACGAAGTTCTCGCGCCGCGAGGCCGACCCGCAGGTGCTCGACTCGCTGCTGGGGCGGATCCGCTACGTGGGGGGCACCTTCGACGACTCGTCCGTGTACGACCGGCTCGCGACGTGCGCGCTCGAGTACGACGAAGAGGCGGGGATCCAGTTCAACCGCGTCTTCTACCTGTCCACGGCGCCGTCGTTCTTCCCGGTGATCGTGAGCCAGCTCGGCGAGCACGGACTCGACCGCAGAGAGGACTCCGAGGTCCGTGTCGTGATCGAGAAGCCGTTCGGGACCAACCTCGAGGAGGCGCGCCAGCTCAACCGCGACGTGCTCGAGGTCCTGGACGAGTCGCAGGTCTACCGAATCGACCACTACCTGGGCAAGGAGACGGTCCAGAACATGCTGGCGTTCCGGTTCGCCAACGGCATGTTCGAGCCGCTCTGGAACCGCAACTACATCGACTACGTGCAGATCACGGCCGCCGAGGACATCGGCGTCGGCACGCGCGCCGGCTATTACGACAGCTCGGGCGCGCTGCGCGACCTCGTCCAGAACCACATGCTGCAGCTACTCGCGCTCCTGTGCATGGAGCCGCCGGTCAACTTCTCCGCCGACGAGGTTCGCGACGAGAAGGTCAAGGTGCTGCACGCGATCGAGGCACCCGACCCGCAGCGCGTCGACGAGATGACGGTGCGCGGCCAGTACTGCGCCGGGATGGCAGGCGGCGAGGAATCGCGTGCGTATGTCGAGGAAGACGGGGTGCCGGAGGGCTCGCGTACCGAGACGTACGTCGCGCTCCGGCTCGAGGTCGACAACTGGCGCTGGGCGGGCGTGCCGATATACCTGCGCACGGGCAAGCGGCTCGCGCGCAAGGTCACCGAGATCGCGGTCACGCTCAAGCCCGTGCCGCACCTCGCCTTTTCTCAGGAGGGGTCGCTGGGCGTGCAACCCAACCAGCTCGTGCTCACGATGCAGCCGAACGAGGGCGTGTCGCTGTCGCTCGTCGCGAAGATCCCGGGCACGCGCATGAAGCTGCGGCCGGTGAACATGGAATTCCTCTACGGCACCTCGTTCCTGTCGCAGTCGCCGGAGGCGTACGAGCGCCTGATCATGGACGCGATGCGCGGCGACGCCACGCTGTTCACGCGCGACGACGAGGTCGAGGCGCAGTGGCGCATCATCGACCCGGTGCTCCAGGGCTGGAGCCGGAGCGACGGGGCGGTATCGCAGTACGAGGCAGGCACCGATGGCCCCGACGAGGCCGACGCGCTGATGGCGGAGGGGCATCGCTGGCGCGCGATCTGACCGATGGCCGAGTTCGTCTGGTCTGAGCAGGACACGAGCCCGGGGCGCATCGAGGCAGCGATGCGCGACCTGCTCCAGCAGGCGTATGCCGCGGACGCCTTCGTGCCCGCGCGCGTCCTCAATCTGATCGCGGTGGTCGACCGCGAGTGGCGCGGCGAGGTCGAGAACCGGCTCGAGCGCGTCGGCCGCTACCACGCGTCGCGCACGATCATCTGCTCGATCGACCCCGGCCGCACGACCCTCGACGCGGTCGCCGTCCTGTCCGGCCCCGACGCGAAGAAGCAGGGCGAGCTTGCAATCGGGTCGGAGACCGTGACGGTCAACTGCGGTCCCGAGCACGTCCCGCGCCTCGACGCTCTGGTCGATGCGCTCGTCGTGACCGACCTGCCGTCGGTCGTCTGGTCGCCTCACCGGCATCCCGAGGCCATAGACGCGGTCCTCCCGCTCGTCCAGGTCGTCCTGATCGATTCGATCGAGGAGCCGACGCTGAGCGACGCGGTCGCGCGCGCGAACCGGCTGTCGGAGGAGGCATACGTCGTCGACCTCGCGTGGCTGCGGTCCACGCCGTGGCGGGAGCGTGTCGCAGCGACGTTCGATCCGCCGCTGTGGCGAGGCGAGCTCGACAAGCTCGCGAAGATCACGGTCAGGCACCACCCCGACTCGCCGATGGCGGGCCTGCTCCTGTTCGGCTGGCTCTCCTCGCGGCTCGGCTGGCAGCCGGGCTCGTTCGTCGAGCAGAACGGCTCGCTGCACGGCCGCGCTAGCTCGCGCCGCCAGGAGGTCATGCTGTGCCTCGAGCCCGAGCCGCGCCAGGCCGCGCCCGGCCTCGCCGGCCTCGCGATCGAGACGGCGTCCGGAATGCGCCTCTCGCTCGATCGTGGCCCGGGCGGGCTGTCGGCGACCCGCGCCGCGAGCGACGGGCGCCTCTCCGAGTGGACGGTGCTCGGCGCCTCGCGCGGGGAGTCCGGGATCCTCGGCGAGGGAATTCGCCAGGCGCTCCTTCGCGATCCGACATACCGGCCCGCGCTCGCCGCGGCGGGCGCGATGGTGCAATGAGCGAGCCGGAGGTGATCGTCCTCGACGATCCCGCGGCCGAGGCCGCGGAGCGGCTGGCGGCGGCTGCCGACGCCGGGGGTCACATCGCGCTCTCCGGCGGCTCTACGCCACGCCGGGCCTACGAGCAGGCGGCCGAGCTCGAGGCCGACTGGTCGCACGCGACACTCTGGTTCGGCGACGAGCGGTGCGTCCCGCCGGACCACGAGCACTCGAACTTCGGCATGGCGCGGCGCGCGCTCCTGAGCCGCCTGGGCACAGGCGCGGACGCGCCGGCCGTCCGGCGGATGGAGGGCGAGCGGGGCCCCGCCGAGGGCGCCGCTGCCTACGAGGAGGCGCTGCGCGAGGAGTTCGGCGAAGCGGAGGCGCGGCTCGACCTCGTCCTGCTCGGCCTCGGCCCCGACATGCACACGGCATCGCTATTCCCCGGCGACGAGGCTCTGGGCGTCGAAGGTCGCTCAGCCGTCGGCGTCGAAACCCCAGGCATGGCTCCGCTCGTGCCGCGCATAACGCTGACGCTCGACGCCATCAACGCCGGCCGCGACATCATGTTCCTGATCGCCGGCGAGGACAAGGCGGACGCCGTTGCTCGAGCGTTCAACGACGCCCCGGGCCCGCACGCGCCCGCCAGCCTTGTCCGGCCAAACGTAGGCAATCTCACGCTGCTGCTCGACCCGGGTGCGGCGGCGCGGCTCTGATGGCCGACGTCCCGTTCTGGAAGCGCAGCCCATTCCCGCCGATCGCGGACTACGGCTTCCTGTCGGACTGCGAGGCATGCGCACTCGTCGCCCCGAACGGCGCGATCGAGTGGCTGTGCCTGCCCCGCATGGACTCGCCGTCGGTATTCGGCGCGATCCTCGACCGTGACGCGGGCTCCTTCCGGCTCGGCCCGGCCGACGTGTCGGTGCCGGCCGCGCGCCGCTACCTGCCGGGAACGATGGTGCTGGAGACGAGTTGGGGAACCTCGAGCGGCTGGATCATCGTGCGCGACGTGCTTCTCATCGGGCCATGGCATCACGAGACGGAGCGCTCGCATACGCACCGCCGCTCGCCCACGGACTACGACGCGGACCACGTGCTGCTTCGGATGATCCGCTGCGTCAACGGCGAGGTGCAGATCAACATGGACTGCGAGCCTGTGTTCGACTACGGACGGGTTCGGGGCGACTGGGACTACACGGGGCCCGGCTACCACGAGGGCATCTGCCGCGCGGACGGCTGCGAGCACGATCTCGAGCTGAAGCTCACGACCGACATGAATCTCGGGTTCGAGGGGCCGCGCGCCACTGCGCGCACGCTGATCAAGGAGGGCCAGACGCTCTTCTGTGCGCTCGGGTGGTCCGAGCACCCGGCGCCGCAGACCTACGACGAGGCCTACCGGCGGCTCGTCTGGACCGCTCACCACTGGCAGCACTGGCTCGACCGCGGCCAGTTCCCCGACCACCCGTGGCGCGCGCACCTGCAACGCGGCGCCCTGACGCTCAAGGGCCTCTCGTACGCGCCGACCGGCGCGCTGATCGCGGCCGCGACGACGTCGCTCCCCGAGAGCCCGGGCGGGGAGCGCAACTGGGACTACCGCTACTCGTGGATCCGCGACTCCACGTTCACCCTGTGGGGCCTCTATTCCCTCGGCTTCGACTGGGAGGCGAACGACTTCTTCTACTTCGTGGCCGATGTGGCGGAGGCGGAGGAGGGGCAGCTCCAGATCATGTACGGGATCGACGGCGAGGCGGAGCTCGTCGAGAAGACGCTCGACCACCTGTCCGGCTACGAGGGCGCGCGCCCGGTCCGGATCGGCAACGGGGCCTACAAGCAGGACCAGCACGACGTCTGGGGAGCGGTGCTCGACTCGGTTTACCTCCACACGAAGTCGCGCGACTCGCTGCCCGAGCGGGTGTGGCCGATCCTGAAGAAGCAGGTCGAGGCCGCGATCGAGAACTGGCACGAACCCGACCGCGGCCTGTGGGAGGTCCGCGGCGAGCCCAGGCACTTCGTCTCCTCGAAGCTCATGTGCTGGGTCGCGCTCGATCGCGGCGCGCGCCTTGCCGAGATCCGCGAGGAGCTCGACCTCGCCGCCAAGTGGCAGCAGATCGCGGACGAGATCAAGGCGGACATCTGCGAGAACGGGACCCGCGACGACGGCGTCTTCACCCAGCACTACGACACCGACGCGCTCGACGCTTCGGTGCTCCTCATGCCGCTCGTCCGGTTCCTTCCGGCCGACGACGAGCGCATCTGCGCGACCGTGCGCGCGGTGCAGGACGAGCTGACCCAGGATGGGCTGGTCCTGCGCTACCGCGTGGACGAGACCGACGACGGGCTCAGCGGGGAAGAGGGGACCTTCACGATCTGCTCCTTCTGGCTCGTCTCGGCACTGTCCGAGATCGGCGACCACGAGCAGGCGCGGGACCTCTGCGAGAAGCTGCTCTCCTACGCGTCACCGCTCGGCCTGTACGCCGAGGAGATCGACCCGCGCACCGGCCGCCACCTCGGGAACTTCCCGCAGGCGTTCACCCACCTGGCGCTGATCAATGCCGTAATGCACGTGATCCGCTCGGAGCAGCACCTCGAGGAGGGCGCAGGCTTCTCGACGACGCGCGAGTTCGAGCAGACGCGCGAAAACGCCTAGGGCTTCGTACCGGGCTCGTTCACGCCCTCTTCGGTGACGAGCCCGTCGCCGGGCTCCGACACTCGCTCGCCCTCGCTGCCGGCGTCGTCGGCGGTCTCGCCTTTCACCGGCTCCTGCTCGGGAACGTCCTTCGGATCGTCCTCGTCAGGGTTCTCGATCGAACGGCCGTCGCCGGGTCCCGTGTCGTCCATGTCTCGCCCGTACCCGTGCCCGCCGGGGGGCGAAACCGAGCAAGAGTCGCGCTCTTTACCGCCAGTGGCAGCAAAAGGTACGACGGTGGACCGGATCATCGAGCGGATCGCGTCGCGGTCGCACGGCGTCGTGACCCGGCGTGAGCTCCTCGATGCCGGCGTCAGCCGGCACGAGATCGAGCACCGGTTGCGGACAGGGTCTCTGATCCGCGCCTATCGCGGCGTCTTTCGGGTCGGGCATCGTGCGCCCAGCCTCGAGGCGAGCTACGTGGCGGCCGTTCGCGCCTGTGGGGGGCGCGCACTGCTCGCCGGGCGCGCGGCGGGCCACGTCTACGGGCTTGCAAGAGGCGCGGCACCCCCACCGGAAGTGTTGGCGCCGGGGAGCAGGCGGGTCAGCGGGATCCGCGTGCGGCAAACGCGGAAAATCGATCCGCGCGACGCGACCGTCCATCGCGGCATTCCCATTACCAGCCTTCCGCGCACGCTGGTCGACCTTGCCGGCCTCGTTTCCGGTCAGGAGCTGGCTGGTGCTTGTCACGAAGCCGGCGTCAGGTACGGGACCACCCCCAAGCAGGTGCGGGAGCTGCTCGATCGCCGCCGGACGAGTCGCGGCGCAGGGCGGCTGCGGCGGATTCTGGATGGAGACGATCCGATCACGATCAGCAAGCTGGAACGCAATTTCCTCGAGCTTGTGCGAGAGGCGGGCCTTCCGCTGCCGGTTACGAACAAGAGCGCCGGTGGACGCCGCGTCGATTGCCGCTGGCCCGAGGCGCGGCTGCCGTCGAGATCGACGGCTACCGCTACCACCGCTCACGGCACGCATGGGAGCGGGACCGCCTCCGTGAGCGTGAGGCACGCGCGCGCGGGGACGAATTCCGCCGCTACACCTGGGCCGACGTTCACGACGAGCCGCAGTCGACCATCGCCGAGTTACGCCGTCTGCTGGCCACCGCGGGAACCGCTGCTCGTACTCCCGCATAACCTGCGGGCATGGCCGAGCAGTACCGCGACTTCGCGATGCGGCAGTACGACTGCATCAATCGGCACGACCTCGACGGCTTCCTCGAAGGCATCGCCGAGGATGTCGAGTTCCGCTCGCTGATCGCCGAGTCGGAGGGCGAGACGTTCCGCGGGCATGATGGGGTGCGGGCGTGGTGGGGGCAGGTGGTCGAGCTGCTTGGCGGGCTCGAGTACGACTTTACGAACTACAACGAGGCAGGGGACGGCGCGGTCATAAAGCTCCGTGTCCGCGCCCATGTCGGCACGAGCGAGGTCGAGCAGGTCATGTGGCAGGGAGTCGTCGTGCGCGACGGGCTGACGGTCTGGTGGGAGCCGTTCCGCAGCGAGGAGGAAGCCTGGACCGCCGTCCGCGAACGGCTCGGCTAGAGCTGTACGTCGACGACCATCGCCGCGAACAGCAACGCCAGGTACGCGAGCGAGTAGAGGTACAGCCGCAGGGCCGAGCGGCGGTCGGCGTGCCGGCACAGCACCACCGCGCCCGCGATGAAGACGGCGCCGAGGACCATCGAGATAGCCAGGTACGGCAAGCCGAAGGCGCCCGCGCAGAACGGCAGCTGCGTCACGGCGTAGAGCAGGATCGTGTACAGCAGGATCTGGCGGCGCGTCTCCTCCTCGCCGCGCACCACCGGCAGCATCGGCACGCCTGCCTTCGCGTACTCGTCCTTCATCAGGAGCGAGAGCGCCCAGAAGTGCGGCGGCGTCCAGAAGAACACGATCGCGAACAGGTAGAGGGCCGTCCCCGACAGCCCGCCGGTGACGGCGGCCCAGGCGACCAGCGGCGGCACCGCGCCCGCCGCCCCGCCGATCACGATGTTCTGCGGCGTCGAGCGCTTCAGCCAGACGGTGTAGACGAAGACGTAGCCGAGGAACCCGGACGCGGAGAGCGCGGCGGCCAGCGGGTTGACGGTTGTGGCGAGCAGGACGACGGACGCGATCCCGAGCGCGCACCCGAAGGCCAGCGCCGCGCGCGGCGGAACGCGGCCGGAAGCGACCGGGCGGTCGGCGGTGCGCGTCATCACGGCATCGAGGTCGCGGTCGAACCAGTGGTTGACGGCGCCGGCGCCGCCCGCCGACAGCGCCCCCCCGAGACAGGTCAGCAGCACCAGCCCGAGCGAAGGCGTCCCCGCCACGTACATCGTCGTGACGGTCGTGAACAGGAGCAGCGACTGCACCTTGGGCTTCGTCATCTCGAAGTAGTCCGAGACGACCGTGCGGATGCCCGACGGCGCTGCTGCCGCTGCGCGGACCGCTTCCATCAGGCGGCGACCGCTTTCGCGACCGGTCCGCCGGCGAGCACCGGCGACGGGACGCGGTAGAGCGACAGCGTCATGGAGATGACAGTCCACCACAGGAGCGTGCCGAGCGCGAGATGGAGGACGATCAGCGTCTCGTATTCCTCGAGCCAGACGTTCAGCGCGCCGACGAGGACCTGCGCGCAGAGGATGCCGAGCGCGATCCACGCTCCTCTCACGAGGCCGCGATCGGGTCGCCTCCGCAAGGTCACGACGACGAGCGCGAGCACGAGCGCGACCGCGATGTACATGAAGAGGCGGTGCGTCAGGTGGATGTCGACGAGACGTGCCTCGCCGAACGGCATGAACTCCCCGTTACATGTGGGGAACTCCTTTCCGCAGGCGTGGTGAGCGCCGTCACCGAGTTGATAGTCGGCGCGGCCGTAGTTCTGCGTGCCCGCCATGTACCCGCCCGCGACGATCGTGCAGAGGACGGCGACGGACGCGGCCCACGCGAGCGGGCGATAGCGGCGGCCGGCGTCGGGCGGGTCGGACCCGATCGCCTCGGGCTTCGTGGAACGCCAGATCCACAACAGGACGGCGAGCAGCAGCATCGCGAGGCACAGGTGCGCCGCGACGAGCTCTTCCTCGAGGTTCTCCTCGACGACGGCGCCGCCGAGCAGGCCCTGCGCCGCCACGAGCGCGAAGCCGGCGATCGCCACCTTCACGAGCGTCCGGTGCTCGCGGTGGTTGCGCCAGGCGAGCACGGCGAGCGCCAGCATCATCAGGCCGACGACCGACGCCACCACCCGGTGCGTGTACTCGACGATCGAATTGAGGTCGACGCCGGGCGCGACGTCGCCGTTGCAGAACGGCCAGCCGTGGAAGCCGGACCCACCGGGGCCGCAGCCGAGACCGGAGTCGGACACGCGCACGATCCCGCCGATCACAATCAGCAGGAAGGTCATGAGCAGCGTCGCGAAAGCGAGCTGCCGGTACCGGGGCGACGGTGCCGTCATCGCGAGGCGGACAGGCTAGTGAACCGCGCTATGCGACGGGTTGGGCGACGGAGCCCGCCTGCTGCCCGGCGCCCTTGGCCACCTCGCGCCGGATGTCCTTCATCGGCTCGACCGACCGGACGGTGGGGATGACGTCGAAGTTGTTGGGCGGCGGGGGCGACTGCGTGAACCACTCGAGCGTGTTGCCCTGCCACGGGTCGTTGCCCGCGATCTTGCCGTTCCGGATCGAGCGGACGATGTTCACCAGCGTCACGAGCACGCCGATGCCGAGCACGAAGGAGCCGATCGTCGATAGCAGGTTGTAGAGCTCCAGGTCGCCGGTGTCCGGGTACTGGTACACGCGGCGCGGCATGCCCGACATCCCGGCGGAGTGCTGGATCAGGAACGTGAGGTTGAACCCGACGAACATCAGCCAGAACGACAGCTTGCCGAGCCCCTCGGAGAGCATTCGGCCGCTCATCTTCGGGAACCAGTAGTAGATCCCGGCGAAGATCCCGAAGACCGAGCCGCCGAACAGCACGTAGTGCAGATGTGCGACCACGAAGTAGGAGTCGTGCAGCTGCCAGTCGGCGGGGAAGACCGCGAGCTGGACGCCGGTTATCCCGCCGATCGTGAACAGCCCGACCATGCCGGCGCCGAAGTAGAGCGGCGTCTTGAAGACGATCGATCCGCGCCACAGCGTCGCGAGCCAGTTGAAGATCTTGATGCCCGTGGGCACCGCGATCACCATCGAGCTGATCATGAAGAAGGCGAGCACGACGGTCGCGGTGGG
>Ga0126308_10000398_pt1 | contig 14091 bp, 12 predicted proteins | sample Plot55_FD_92533 | JGI IMG/M metagenome (GOLD analysis project Ga0126308, IMG submission 92533) | Serpentine soil microbial communities from UC McLaughlin Reserve, CA, USA - Plot55 | ecosystem: Environmental > Terrestrial > Soil > Grasslands | place: USA: UC McLaughlin Reserve, Lake County... | reverse complement strand
CAAAGGGTACTATTTAAGATTTGAGAAATTACTGCTGGTTACAAGAATATCGGTCTCCTTACGATGTCAACTGGTTTGATCTATTTCAATAAAGATAGTAGTAAACAGCCAAATTAATATAGCGAGAACAGAAAAATGCTATAGATTCCGATCATATCTGAGTATGAATACCTAGGTAGAACGTGGTTAGACCGGACCTGTGTTATAGTATTACTTCTTTGGTGGCGCACCTTTTTTTAAATTTTATTTTAGCTAAACTTTTCTATATCTAACAGGTATATTTGACTATGGTAGCACGAACAATTGATGAATAAAGAAAAAATTGATGATGATGTCACATTAAATAGTAATAATATAAACATAATTACAGATGCGCCTACAACCCTAGACGCACCAGATTTCCAAAAATATGCTATACAATTATCAAAACTTATTGTTAACAAGAATTCAATACCAAGATTTACTGTGGGCATCTATGGCGGTTGGGGCACTGGAAAAACAACTCTAATGCAAATGATGCAAGATGAAATAGATAGAAATTATTCTGATAATGTACAGACAGTATGGTTTGATGCTTGGAGATATGAAAAAGAAGAATATTCTGCTATGATCCCTCTATTGCGTACAATTATTCTAAGCTTAAACAATGCAATAGAGAATTCTGAGGACAGTGAGAAGAAAAATATTCTAGATGGAATAGAAAAGCTCTATATCATTCAAAAAGGGATAGTTGATAGTACCATTTCAACAGCTGCAGGATTAGAGAAAGAAATTACATAGTCAGTAATCCCTTCTGCAACTGATGCCGCATTAGTTATAACATGCTTGTTGTTAGTGATAATGATGAGTATTTTATATCATCATTCTTTATGGGTTCCTCCACTAAATGAGTATCAAAATCCATAGTTTTCAAGTAAAGGCCACAGCACCATCACCAATTATTGCAGGTGAAGGTGAACGTGGAGCTTTTCTTGCACTAGTTGCATTTCTACTTGTCCATGGATGTACCTCTACTAATCCTTGTATGTGTGAAGGAATAACTGCACTACTTCCAGTACTCAATATGACAGCATGATTTGCAATTAATACCTTTGTAAGTGTACTGCTATTATTACTATTATCGCTATTATCACTACCTGTGTAACCCTGATTATTGTTCGATTCTACTACAATTACACGTCGTGGTCCATCCAATCTTCGACATAATGTTTATTTTATCTATACTGATACTCTCATTTTTTTCACAACTATAAATCAAATCATAACATTGTCAACATAACACCATTCCCAAAGAGGAACACTTGAAATACTGATTCCTCTATGCTGCACTACTAATCCAGTAAGGCATAAACAATTTAGACAAGCCTTGAAGGGTTTTAGCACCAGAACCATGTCGATTCGACTTAAGGAACTAGAAAAGAGTGGTATACTAGAGAGACATAGATATAATGAAATACCACCACGGGTGGAATATACGTTAACTACCAAAGGACAAGAACTTGTTGAATCAGTTGTTAATATACTGCAGTAGATGAGGAAATGATAGCACTTTATCGTAAATTCAACAATATATAGCGAATAAATCTGGTCAGTAAGAAAACAAGCGAATGATATTTTGGACTTATGTTATCTCCAAAAGAATTCTGCCATTTCTTTCTCTTGCAGAGAGGGCCTCTATTGCTTCTTTTGCATTGTCAAGCTTAAGCTTTTTCCATACTTTGACTCTTATCTCTTTATTGGCAGCCATATCTATAACTTCTTGTAATTCTCTCAAGGCCGGAATTGATATAAAGGTTAATGTTATAATTCGCTATTGATTCGTGAAAAGTTGAATGTATTTATTCCTTTGAAATTGCCAATACAATTTTGCCCCCTGGATGTATGTCTCTTATATAATCCAATGCCTTCCCGGCTTCATCCAGGGAAAATGTCTTTTCTAAATTTACTTTAACCTTATTTTGATCTACCCATTCTGCCAGCTTGGACAATCGCTCTTTGTTAACCTGTGTGAATTGGAATACAGCTCTGACTCCAAACTTTTCCATAAGCTCTAAGTTTTGCTGTTCTAGCATCGAAACAATTATGCCGCCTTTCCTTAACACTTTAAAAGATTTCGTGTATGTTTCACCCCCTACAGTATCAAAGACCGCATCATAATCATGTACCGAGTGTTCGAAGGTCTGGGTCTTGTAGTCTATTATTTCATCTGCACCTAGCTCCTGAACAAATTGTTTATCATCTGTACTTACTGTTGTTGCTACATGAGCACCCAAGTTCTTGGCAAGCTGGATAGCAATAGATCCTATGCCTCCTGCACCTCCATGGATTAGAATTTTTTGACCATTTGATAATCCAATATATTCTATTAGTGCCTGCCAAGCGCTAACGCCTACAAGTGGTAAAGCTGCTGTTTCTTCATGACTTAGGCGCTTGGGCTTGTGGGCAATACTTGTAGCATTAGCCAGAGCCAACTCTGAGAATGCTCCTGAACCGCCACTAGGAACTCCAGCCTGTCCATATACCTCATTGCCTTGCTTCAAATCTGAAGATACATCTTCTCCAACTTGTATGATAACACCCGAAAAATCCATTCCTAATGTCGATGGGAATTGAAGATGAATCATCTGTTTCATGTATCCTTGTCGAATTTTCCAATCTATCGGATTTATGCCAGCTGCCTTGACTTCGACTAGAACTTTTCCCGGAGATAAATTTGGAGTACTCGTCTGTCTTATTTCGATTACTTCGCTAGTATTTCCATACCTTGTGATTTGAGCAGCCTTCATTGTCAGTATTGGGTAATTAAGGTATTAAAGGGTGGTAGTCAGAATCTATCTTGCTGAAATTGACTTGCGTCTCATTTGCTCCTCGAATTGGTTAGTGAAATGGTTAGATCAGCTATCTTACAATGCTGCCATGATAGAAACATCTGAATCACGAATAGATGAATCCTCTACTATGACAATTTCGTGATGTTATATCGAATCGATTCTGTATAAAAGGTTGTAAACTATCAGACAAATATTGAAAACATTGACGGGAACTCTGCTCATTAACTTGATAATGATATAACTTATTTATTTAGAGCCTGAATTATGGGTGCAAATGCAGAGAGAATATAGTTTGAGAACCTTACTTGCTATTTTTAAGTCTCTTCTCAAGATATTCTTTCAAAGCTACAGCGTTATTAAATCTCTGTTCCTTTGTTCCATACAATAATGTAATTGAACTATGTGCCCTTGCCATCTTGACCATTTTATCAACCGTATCGCTATTGCTCTTCTCGTCTAATTCTTTAAAATACTTGCGTTTAAATTCCTCCCACTTCTTCCCATCATGTCCAAACCATTTCCTCAGTATATTACTTGGTGCAATATCCTTATGCCACAGATCTATTTTGACCTTCTCTTTGCTTAAGCCGCGGGGCCACATCCTGTCTACTAGTATTCTAAAACTGCTATCCCTATTCAGATTATCATATATCCTTTCGATTTTTATTATCATTAGTAAAGGTCATAAGTAAAGCTCGAATTGTACATAAATAAGTATTTGTTATTATTACACAGCCTTTTCTATCCTGTGGAGACAGATAGTTCAGTAATGATATCAATACCAAGTATGCACATTGTACCTGAAGAACAATTTAAAGAATTTAAAGATAGAAATATCGTATTCTCGTCAAAGGAAGAAGCAGATTAGCGAAATTGCCGATTTATATCAAGCTCCAAATCGGATTTCTTGCTTTTTCTTTCCAAGAAAAGTGAAAGGTTAGAGGAGGAGGAGGAGAAGGAAGAGAACCAATAACTTCTATAGTACATTAGATAGAAAAGATTATTGTATAAACTACAACTTCCAAGTGCGTACCTTAATTTTGGTCTAATTGTAGTTGATATACTGATTGGTTTCGTAAGCAAAGGTGGATCATATGATAAGTGTAGGAAATGAATACTGGAGAGTATAGGAAAATTATTCCACGGTTCAAGAGTTATTAAGTTTTTTTGCAGAAGTAAGAATTACAGATATGATATCGAACCTAAGAAAGTTAAGATAAAAGTTGCTCTCATTTTGGTAAGTCATGGGTTGTTACTGATGCTCCCGGGTAAGCTGAGTTTATCGAGTTAAGGTTCTTATTCTAAGAGATCCAGTTTATACATCGATTTAGATACGGAGTCAAAAATATGGGAAATAATTTAAAAATTCTCGGTTTTGCTGGAAGTCTAAGAAAAGGTTCATATAACAAATCCCTTTTGCGTTCTGCTTCCCAGTTACTACCCCCAGAGACGTCTCTTGAGATATTCGACCTCTCAGAGATTCCTCCATATAATCAGGATCTTGACAATAATATGCCTCCAAAGATAAAGGAATTTAAAACAAAAATAAGAGAATCAGATGCTCTATTAATTGCAACTCCAGAATACAACTATTCATTACCTGGAGTACTTAAGAATGCCATTGATTATGCATCAAGACCATATGGTGATAACTCATTTGATGACAAACCAGTTGCTATCATGAGTGCCTCGCCTGGGATGATAGGTGGTGCAAGAGCACAGTATCATCTTCGTCAAATATTTGTCTTTTTAAATATGCATCCAGTCAATGTTCCAGAGGTTATAGTAACGTTTGCAGGTAACAAGTTTGATTCAGAGGGAAATTTGCTTGACGATAATACAAAAAAATTTTTGACACAGTTGCTTCAGAATTTGTCAAACTGGACAAAAAGATTAAGAGAGAGAAAATCACATTCCATGTAGATGATCTACCTAAGTGTATTAAATACGCATGCAGTTGAGGAATAATCTTATGTGGGATATAGACGAACATAGTTAACAATACCCATGTATCATAGTATGAGTTATGATAATAATAAAAATAATGTTCAATTGAGATCAAATCTAGTCGAAGATCTAAAATGAAATACTATCTATTGAAAATACATCAGTAGAGAGAATACTATTAAGAATAGATCAAATACCAATACATGAAATAAAGCAAAGACTCATGCAACATTTAGATGAAACATTTCACCAAAAAATTATGCTTGAACACATAATCAAAGAGCTAGGAGGAAAGCCTATTAACTTTAAAGCAAATTTACCAAGGTCGGGTCTTTTTGCTACAGTTACTATAAGAAAGAATTTTACAAACCTACAGAATCAAAAATAGACGATAACGATCGAGACTGACAGCCTATCTTACATGCAGAGAATGTCTGAACCAGTTTAGTAACAAGGCTAAAGCAGATATGAATCCAACTCAAATGACTACACGGCTGGCAAATGTTCAAGGGTAGTAAAAGAATACTTTTATGTATCATAAAGTTGGGAATGATGGTTAAGAAAATCTATGCTAACTGAATTTTTAATACCCAGATGTAAGATCAAATAGGTATACAGATCTTATGCCATCCTATTTTTGAAATATATTTGGTACTGTCGTCCCTCCCTTTTATATTAAAATTGCTAATCATTTTCGGGGGAATAAGGTAAGAGGCCTTCAGGTAACTTAGTTACGTATCATAGGTAAACAATGGTTATAAGAAAAATTTAGTCCTTTCTATCTCTAATGTCAAGAACTACAAATATAAAAAGCATACAATTGGTAAAATATTAACCACTTCATTGGCGATGATAACAATAGCTTCTATTGTCATAATAACAATATGGCAAGTATCCAGAGCAACAGCCACTTCCTTGGAAGAAATCAAGGTCAGTCGTGAAATATCCGTACCTATTGATCAAGTTTGGAACATCGTTTCAGATGTCGACAGTGAGACACAATATTGGCCTACAACAAAAAGCATCAAAAACATCAATAAGACAGATAATAACATAATCGAGAGGGAAGTCACAATCAGGGCAGGTCCTCAGGATGCAAAAACTCATCAATTTGTAACACTGAATCCACAAAAAACATTAATACAGACAAATATCACCGAAGGACCTGTAACCGGAAGCATAGTACTTATGTTGAATCCTTCTCTTGAAGATAACAAAACAAAGGTAGATGTAATATGGAAAGTTGATATGTCTGATATCCCAGCCATTGCAAGAGGTTTTGCAAAAGATAACTTTATGAAAACAACTGAAGAAACACTCAGTAAGATAGCACTGACGGTAGAGTAAGATGAGCTCTCTTCTACTTGATCTAAAAGCCAGTTGCAAATTAAAAGACGATCAAGTAGGAGGAGAAGAATCAATACCTAATTTTTTTCCCTTAAAGCGATATTCATGCAGAAATCAAGTGAAATTGATTAACAGCGTTGCTATCTTTAATAATAAATCGCAACCCTAGGGGCTGTTCAGATAATCCCTAGCTTCTCTTACCTTTACCATTTTATGAGCTTCTTCTAATGCGATATCCAATGGACTGTTATTACCAGTAATTGTACAATGCCTACAAGCTTGAGATTTTTTCTGCTTCTACTATTCTATCTTCTATAACTTTTCTGATGGACCTTGTCTAGTCAGACACCTATTGATCCGAATTTGTCAGAGAACGGAAAAACGTATTATTTAGCCCAGACAAATAAAGTACACAACTATTAAGAAGTCTCTTTGCTAGATTCTAATAGAATCGAATTTGCTGAATAATCTACGTCTATTGCTATTATGACTGGCACAGTTGTTGACTCCCTTGCCTTTTCTAATACTTTGGAAAACTCTTCAGTATTTTTGGCTCTGTAACCTATGGCTCCAAAACTTTCAGCAAGTTTAACAAAATCAGGATTGTTGAATTTAGTATATGCACTTCTTCCAAACTCCATGGATTGTTTTATAGAAATAATGCCAAAATCATAGTCACACCATATAACTATTATTATGGGTAAATTCAAACGAACCGCCGTTTCTACTTCCTGCACATTCATTAAAAAACTCCCATCTCCACACATTGCTACAACTTTTTGTTTTGGTTTTACAAGCTGTGCTGAAATTGCACCAGGAAGTGCAAACCCCATGGAGCAGAACCCATTTGTAATCAAACAGGTATTTGGAATATAGGTATTGTATACCTTTGCTATCCACAATTTATGAGCTCCGACGTCGGATACGACTATATCATCTTCATCAAGAATATTTCTTACATCGGTAATCAATTTTTCAGGCTTGATTGGATATGAAAGGTCATTTCTGAAGCGTTCGATTCTCCAAGTTACTTCTTTTTTTATTTTCCTAAATAACTCTGGAGTCTCCTTATGTGGAAATCCTTCCAAATTTGGATTATTCCTCTTCTCCTTTTCCAATTCACCTAATATTGCTTTTATTGTATATTCAATATCAGCTGCAATTTCAATAGCTTGAGGATAGTATGTATCAACTTCTGCATTAGTAAAGTCAATATGAATAATATTTTTATCCAATTTGCCATTCCAATTTTTTGGACTATATTCTACAAGATCATATCCTATTGCAATTACTAAATCAGCTTTTTTTAATGCTGTGAGAGCATAGTCAGCTTCTTTGATTCCAATTGTTTGTAGATGTCTTTCTGATTTGTCGGAGATAACGCCCTTTGCCATAAACGTATTTATCGAACATATGCCTGTTCGTTCAACAAATTTTCTCAAAGCAGCACTAGCATTTTTTCTAATACATCCATTTCCGATAAGGATTATAGGCATTTTTGACTGAGAAATCATTTTTGCTGCTTTTTTTATTAGATCTTTGTTTGGCCTAGGCCTCAATATCTCTTTAAGTCCGATTGGTTTAATATCGGACTCCATTTTCGCTACATCTTGAGGTAGTTCAAGATGTACTGCTCCGCCTTTTTCTTCTAATGCTATTTTAAATGCTCTTCTTATAATTTCTGGTATGCTATCGGCATTTCGCATAGACCATCTCCATTTTGTTATGGGTTCGAACATGGTTATGGGGTCCATATTCTGATGTGACTCTTTATGCAATTGATCAGTATATGTCTGTCCTGTAATTGCTAATAGAGGAGATCTGTCCATATTTGCGCTTGCTACCCCAGTAGTTAGATTAGTGGCTCCTGGTCCTAATGTGGAAAGACATACTCCTACCTTTTGTGTCAACCGACCATAAACATCTGCCATAAAAGCCGCTCCTTGCTCATGTCTTGTCAGGATAAATTTTATTTTTGGAGAACTCGATAGTGAAATAATCAGGTCATTAGTCTCTTCACCTGGTAACCCAAAAATATACTCTACTTGTTCTTCTTCCAAACACTTTACAAATAGATCTGATGCTTTCATTGTTTATTTTCTCAAGACTATTATTCATTTATTGGTTGTTTTATCTCTTGCTACTTAACATAACATTTGACTAGAGTGGAATATATAATAGTCATTACAGCTAGCTAGTTGTAGCAAACTTATTACCTCAAAATTATCATGCATCCTTCAAAGATGAAAACTCACTTAGGCGAACAAATTGGTCTGGGGTCCTTATTTTAGGTTATAGTGTATCAACAGTCGCAGTAAAAATAAAAATCACAGGTGTACTTGAGGTCTGTTATACTAAAACTCACAGATTTGTCTGTGACATCCTGTTGCCAGTCTGAAGGATAACTCAGTCTTATTCCTAGAAGCGGATCCTCGTATAATGAAAATCCTCCAGAGTTTTGAGAAATTGATTCCTGTATATTTTGAATATATGTATAGCGAGAAAAGTTTTTGTACCCAATATTTTCATACAACAAGGCTGATGCTGGGGTTTGATTTTTATTTACAGCTCCTGAAAAAGAAAAAGACAAATGAGGTAACAATAAGAGCAGCAATAGTGCAACGATAGAATAGCAAGAAATATTTGTTTTCAACCTACTCACATTTCATATAAGACGAAGATATAGAATTTACCATGTAACTATTGCTAGTATAATGAACTGATAGCTAATACTTGCAAATTTGGGAACTGAGTTAACTATTAATCTTATCTTTTGAATAATGATATACCTCATCGTAAAAATTTCTTCGATGATTTCCACCAGATTTGATAACAGATCTGATGAATTGTTGTGTATTCACACCGAGGGAGGGGTGTGAAAAGAAAGAGAGTTGGAGCTCCTATTGGGAATAAAGATTGTACCATTTGATCCTTTTTAGTGATTAAGTTATAAATGACCACCCTGTTTAGCAGTCGGTCTGCTAGAACAATTGAGAGTTCAAGTATAGCAATAACAGTCCTTAATTTGCATGAAATTATTATGAATTCCATGAAATTAGCAAGTATCCTTAAGTGTCTTTGTCCTACTGGCAAAGGCGATCCTTTTGGTCGCTTGAACAACCTATTTTGTGTATATATCTCAGTCTGTAGTACTACTTTCGATTCGTCATCATTATCTATATTCTAAATTTATTCTATCTTTTTGAAACCTTTTTGTCACTATTAAGTGATCAATTTGTAAATCAAATAGTTTATGAATGAGTTAATCGTGTGTTATATATATTACTACATTGCCTATCTCACATAACCTAAATTTTGCCGATGGATTTAGTGAACCTAAAAAGAAGCTGCTTTATTATCTTAAGATTATGAAACAGGCAGGACTTGAGGAATTGGCAAATGTCATGAAGATATCCAGGATGGCTGTTCACAAGCACCTTGCTCTTTTGCAACAGAGGGGTTTAGTGGAGGGTATTGAAACTAGAGGACATGTTGGCAGGCCAAGAATGGTATACCAACTAACGAATCAAAGCAAAACTATATTCCCAAAATCATATAGTGCAATTGCATCATATGCACTTGATTTCATTGAGAGAAATATGGGCAAAGAAGCTGTTGAAAAGGTTCTACGTGAACGTCAAAGTGAGCTTTTCGATCAGTATTATAAACGTCTTAAAGACTTAGATTTTGATAAAAAAGTCAAGGAATTAGCTAGAATCAGGGATGAGGAGGGATATATTGCTGAATCCAAGAAGTTAAAAAATGATGGAAAACATATCATTTTAGAATATAACTGCCCTATTATACATATAGCTGAAAAACACTGGGAAGCATGTTCAACTGAAACCGAATTATTTGAAAAACTTCTTGCAGCTAAAATAGAAACAACACATAGAGCTGCCAAGGGTGATCTGATTTGTAAGTTTGTAATTAAGGAAAGAAACGAGGGCTATTTGTAAGAATAAGAAAAATATGCACGTAATATGTAATGATTATGTATTATGTAAGGATCATTTGTATAATTATAAACCCGCACATCTAATAAGAATGACTTATCAGTTTTGGAGTTTTGATAAATTTGAATGAAATATTCGGTGTAAATTGAAATCATGTATATTTTTTTTATTTGCTCATAGACAAAAGTTTTATAAGCAGAGTTAATTATTCACAGTAGCTCGTTATATATATTAAGAATCGACCTTATCTTCTTTGCTTTCAAGTTATGTAATTTGTTTTAACTAAAAGTAAGTTAGATAATGTAGTGAAAGAAAGAAAGAAAGAAAGAAACCAAGGCCTTACTAATAGACATCCTAGTTATAACAGTGTATGACAGTATATAGTATATTTGATATGCCATTGACAGAGAAACAAAACAATTTACAATTCGGATTAACAATACCTCAAGGATGGAGAGGTGGTGATCTTCCATTGGAGGAGGAAAACAATCCTGCTAAACAATACGAATTCTCAAAATCTGTTGCTATATCAGCTGATAACCTTGGCTTTCATTCTATCTACGCTTATGATCATCTCATACCGCATTATAAGGACGATGTAGAGAAGAATATTTTTGAGTGCTTTACATTACTGTCATCTGCTGCAGCAATTACAAACAAGATAAAAATAGGTCAGATTGTAGCATGCAACTCTTATCGTAATCCATCGTTATTGGCAAAGATGCTCTCAACTTTAGATATAATAAGCAATGGTAGAATAGAATTAGGAATAGGTGCAGGATGGTATGAACAAGAATATATTGCATATGGTTATGATTTTCGATCAAATATATCGAGAATTAAACAATTAGATGAATCTTTGAGCGTAATCAAAGCAATGTGGACAGCAAAAAAGGCTTCTTTTGAAGGCAAATATTATACAATAAAAGAGGCAATATGTAATCCTAAACCAATCCAAAAACCATATCCGACAATAATGATTGGTGGTTCGGGAGAAAAATATTTGCTAAAGGTTGTAGCAAGACATGCAGATAGATACAACCTTTTCTTTGGCTCTCCTGATCAAATGAAGAGAAAAATTTCTATTTTAAAAGAATATTGTAATTCTATTGGAAGAGATGATAAGGAAATACAGTACTCAGTAGTACTACCATGCCTAATTGGAGAATCAGAAGATGAAGTTTACCAACACCTCGTAAAGCATAAAAGAAAAGATAAGACATTAGAGCAATACCTCCAGTATCTTGTTGGCGGCATAACAATAGGAACCTCTGAAAGAATAATTAAAGGATTAAATCAATACATTGATGTTGGAGTAAGTCATTTTATTATACATTTTATTGAGCTGAAGATACAAAGTCTAAAATTGTTTGAATCTAAGGTTGTCAGCAAAATATAGTGATAATAATGCAAAGAAGGAATCTTCAATACTATAGTTGAGTAGAAGATCATACCTTCTCCTCTATTGCACCTTGGATAGTAGGCTGGGGAGAGTGACTATTTTTTAATGCAGATACTAAAGATTAAATAAAAAGAAAGTATTATCAATATTGACCTATAGGACCTACAATTGTTATGATAACCAGTAAATCAAAAATAGCAGTGCATAGTGAAGAATCAGACCAAAGTAGACATGATAAAGATATTACTACAAATGATGGAAAAACATTTGTTAGGACTACTCATAAGTTTATTGACAACAAGTTAAAGCTTAATGAACCAATCCTTATAGCTGGATTTCCAGGCCCCGGTCTTGTGGGATCAATAAGTACAAACTATATTATTGACAAGCTTGATATGCGTCAGATAGCATGTATTGAATCTCCTTTTATTGTTCCAGGAGTTATATATACCGGAGGAAAGCTAAGACATCCATTTAGATTATATGCAAATAAACAGGGGAACATATGCGTTCTTGTATGTGAGGCTCCAATACTAATCCAGGGAATTTATTCTGTTTTAGATACTGTAATGAAATGGTCCATAAATAACGGTATAAAAGAGGTTCTTGTTTTGGAAGGAATACCCTTTCAAGGCATGCCTACAGCCGACAGGCAACCAATTGTACTATCTTCTGACAGTAGTAGTGGCAATGAAATACAAAGAGAAATTGACACCATTACTACTAACCAGCAACAACAGCAGCAAAAGCAAGACAAAAATAATAATAATAATAATATACAAAAGTATTTCAAACAAAATACTTTCATTGGTGGCATATCTGGAGGTCTACTGTCAGCCTGTTTATCTAATGAAATTCAGTGTACTGCTCTTCTTATTCCTACATCCAGTGGCATACCTGACCCTGATGGAGCCGCAATTATAGTTGAATCCATTGGCAAAGTTACCAGAAATAGGAATTTAGATACTGATGCAAGACAGCTCAGAGAACAAGGGGCAGAACTTAAGAAACGTATGGAAGAAATAATTAGATCGATTCGTGAGCAGCAACTGCAACAGCAAGGAATTGGAGCAGGACAGGAGCAACAACAGCAATTGATGTATGGTTAGTAATGCCTATGATAGGTACTTGGTGTTATGGTGGAATATGTGATTACTTACATTTACTAATCTAAAGATCTATAAGTTTCAGAATCCTCTGTACCCATAATAGTAACATTTGACTTTATTTCTTAGATACGTGAATAAAAGATATTGCTTCCAAACAATTTGCCACACCCAGTTGTAGGTATCGATTAGATTACCTCAATCCAATGGCTGAAACATTTTTTCTAGTCATGAATCCGCCCTACACGACGTTTAAAATTAATGGATGCTACATAGTTTCTAAAATTAAGAACGATCTGAAAAAATAAGCTATCAAACTCAAGGATACGAGCTGTTTATTACACTATGTATATTCGACAAATATCCACTTTCATGAAACAACAGGTGTTAAGAGTCGCCTGCATACGAAATCTTGTAGTTTTGAAACTCGTAGCTAGTTAGTACAAAAAGCTTGCCTACTGTAATAAACACCAGTACTACCAATTATACCAATAGCTTCAAGGTTTGGTATTAGACCATACGTCTTATCTGTTGTAAATCATGCTTTTTTTTACAACCCCGTCTTCATGGACCTATTGATATCTAGTGGTGTCGGCTCACAACTTAATCCATCTGCTGCAATCTGTTCATCTTCACCACATTCTATCTTACATATATAATCATGAGGAGACTGAGGTCTTATTATCGCCTCCTAATGCAGCTGATAATTTACTTTCCGCCGCATTTATTAGCTGAATTGCTTCATCAGCAGCATCAGCAGATACTGCATTACGGGCTTCTCTTAGAAGGCATCTTATTTCAACACCTGCTTGAGACGATGTGTTAGTAACACCACCTTGGGAGGCCTCCTGAGCACAAATTGTAGAAATAATACGTTGGGCACCCGTAGTCGGTTGTTGTCCTCCAGTTTGATTAGTCATATTTTGTGCTTCAATGCCCGTCACCGAGAATGACATGAATATGCTTATGACTATGAAAGCAAAACCAGTGCTTGCAGGTATTATTATTTTATTTCCAAATCGTGTTGACATATTGTATAATCAACAACAATACAGTATAGCACTATAAGAACATTATTATTATTATTATTATTTTATTGGGCTCACTTAACTTAGCGGTTGAGGAGTTCGGGAAAGGTTCGAGTCTAATTTTATTATTAGATTGGTATATTTTTTAAATCCACAAATCACCTGTACATTAGTTTCGATATTTAGACCAGACCAAGATATGCACATATTTATCTCCTTGCAGATGTTGTCAGAATTGAGTCAATTGTGTCTTTTATCCTAAGGAAATTCTTATGTGGAGCATTGCCAGAATTACAAAAAAGACTTGAAGATTTTTTTTACTGTAAAGTATATTAGAACACTTAGCTACTCATTTTTTGTAGCATTTGTTATTGCTTACCGATTTAGCAAGTAGTTGGCCTGATACTTTTAATCCAGAAATCCTCTTCGAAACTCTTATTGCATATATAGATAGCTTCATGGTTGTTTTACTTT
>Ga0126308_10000396_pt1 | contig 14100 bp, 10 predicted proteins | sample Plot55_FD_92533 | JGI IMG/M metagenome (GOLD analysis project Ga0126308, IMG submission 92533) | Serpentine soil microbial communities from UC McLaughlin Reserve, CA, USA - Plot55 | ecosystem: Environmental > Terrestrial > Soil > Grasslands | place: USA: UC McLaughlin Reserve, Lake County... | reverse complement strand
GTGCTGCGTGCTGCGTGCTGCGTGCTGCGTGCTGCGTGCTGCGTGCTGCGTGCTGCGTGCTGCGTGCTGCGTGCTGCGTGTCGTGCCTCGGGATGCTTCCGGAGGCACGACACGCAGCACGCAGCACGCAGCACGCAGCAGCTCTCACCCTCCCCGCTTCTGGACCAGTCCCGAGAAGCTCCTCCCTCGCAGCTGCTCCGCGCCGAGTCCCGTCGCCGCGCTCGCCTCGCGCTCGGTGACGGCGCCGCAGTCCATGGCGCGCAGGACGAAGTTGAGGACCGACTGGCCGGCGGCGGCGTCGTCAGGCGGGAGGGCGCCGCGGGCGGCGACGGTGCGGGCGGCGCGCTCGGCGTGGGCGCGGAGGCGCGCGGCGGCGGCGTCGAGCCCGGAAAGGTAGAAGGCGAAGGTCGCGGCGTAGCGCGTCGGGAGCTGCGCCGGGTCGAGGTCCCACCCCTGGTAGAAGCCGAGGGCCAGGGCGTGCTGCACGTCCTCGAAGTGCTGGCGCCAGGCGCGGTGCACCGCCGCGCGGTTCTCCCCCGACTGGGCGGCCGTCAGCCCGCGGCCGCCCTGCGGGCGGTGGCGCGGGAGCGGCAGCGGGGCGGCGGTCGCGCCGTCGGCCAGCCGGACCCCGGTGCCGGCGAGCGCGGCCTGCATCGCGTGGCGCAGGAAGTCCAGGGCGCCGTGCCGCGGCTGCTGGTGCGCCGGCGCGATCCCGCACCCGGCCGTGTAGTCCAGCGCCCCCACGTGCGCCGCCGTTAGGCGGCCGCCGGCGGCGGCGAGCAGCTTCGGGAGCGCGCTCTCCCCGCGGGCGTCGAGCACCAGCTGCGGCGCCTCCACCATCACGTCGAACGCCACCGCCCCCAAGGCCAGCCCCAGCGCCCGCTCCAGCTGCGCCAGCGCGTCGGCCAGGAACGTCACCTGCTCGGGCACGGTCACCTTGGCCAGCGTCACGCCGAACCCCGGCGGCAGCCGCCCGCCGGTCTCGGAGAGCAGCGCGTGGACGAGGATGCCGAGCGTGCGCAGCCCGCGCGCCCCCATCGCTTCGGTCAGCGGCTTCACGCGGACGCCGGGGAACGGCGGCAGGGTCCCGGCCTCCAGCGCCACCGCCATCTCCCCCGCGACCACCGCCGCCAGCGCGTCCTCGTCGCCGTCCGGGTGCACGCCGTAGCCGTCCTCGAAGTCGACCCGCAGCTCCTCGACCGGCTCGCGGCGCAGCTTCTCCACCACGCGCGCGTACACGCTCTCGGCGACGCGCGACTCCGGCAGCCCGACCGCGCGGGCCAGCGTCATCCAGTCCGGCGCGTAGTCCTCGAGCGCCCGCAGCGCGACGGTGCCGTAGCGGCGCGCCCCGTCGGCCGTGAAGCCCTGCGCCCGCTCGTACAGCACCTGCACCGGCTGCCGCCCCGTCCCCTCCCCCCGGTACCGCGCCGCGAACGCCCGATTCGCATCGCGCAGCTGCGCGACGACCTCGGAGCCGGGAGAGAGGGAGGGCATGGGAGGAAAATACAGCGGCTGCGTGCTGCGTGCTGCACGCAGCCGCTCCTCACACTCCCACCATCTCCCGCTCCTCGACCGGCGGCGCGTTCACTCGCGCCGTACGCATCGCCTCGGCGCTCTTGCGGCTATACGCGAAGTACACCACCAGCCCGATCGCGAGCCAGATGAAGAGGCGCTCCCAGGTGTGCCACGGGAGTCCCACCATCTGCGCCAGGCAGATCACCGCGCCGATGATCGGCACCCACGGCATCCAGGGCGTGCGGAACGGGCGCTCGAGCGCCGGGTCGGTGCGCCGCAGCACGATCACGCCGGCGCACACGATCACGAACGCCAGCAGCGTCCCCATGCTCGTGAGCTGGCTCAGGACGTGGATCGGCAGCAGCCCGGCCGCCACCGCGACGATCGAGCCGGTGAGGATCGTGCTCACGTGCGGCGTGCGCAGCCGCGGATGCACCGCGCGGAACGCCGCCGGGAGCAGCCCGTCGCGGCTCATCGAGTAGAAGATCCGCGTCTGGCCGAGCAGCGTCACCACCATCACGCTGAACAGGCCGCAGATCGCGCCGAGCTTGATCACCGGGCGCAGCCAGGCGAGGCCGGTCGCATCGATCCCCACCGCCAGCGGGTCGGCCACGTTGAGCCGCGAGTAGTGCACGATCCCGGTCAGCACGAGCGCCACCGCGATGTAGAGCGCGGTGCAGATGAAGAGCGACGCCAGGATCCCGCGCGGCAGGTCGCGCTGCGGGTCCTTCGCCTCCTGCGCGGCCGTGCTCACGGCGTCGAAGCCGATGTACGCGAAGAAGATCACCCCCGCCCCGCGCAGCACGCCGCTCCACCCGAAGTGGCCGAACTCGCCGGCGTTGGCGGGGATGAAGGGCGTCCAGTTCGCTCGGTTGATGAACGCCGCGCCCGCCACGATGAAGACCAGCAGCACCGCCATCTTGATGACGACAATCACCGCGTTCACGTTCGCCGACTCCTTGATGCCGACGACGAGCAGCGCCGACACCGCGGCGACGACGAGCGCGGCCGGCAGGTTGAACACGCCGGCCACGGTGGTGCCGTCGGCGAGGGTGAGCGTCGTCCCCGGCGCGGAGGCGAGCTGCGGCGGGATGGCGAGCCCCACGTCGCGCAGGAAGCTCATCATGTAGCCGGACCAGCCGACGGCGACGGTCGCCGTGCTGAGCGCGTACTCGAGGATCAGGTCCCAGCCGATGATCCACGCCAGCAGCTCGCCCATGGTCGCGTAGGCGTACGTGTACGCGCTCCCGGACACGGGGATCATCGACGCGAACTCGGCGTAGCAGAGCCCGGCGAAGGCGCACCCCACGGCGGCGATGATCATCGACAGCACGAGCGCCGGCCCGGCGTTCTGCGACGCGGCGGTCCCGGTCAGCACGAAGATCCCGGTGCCGATGATCGAGCCGATCCCGAGCGCCGTGAGATTCCACGCGCCGAGCGAGCGGCGCAGGAGTCCCTTCTCGGCCTCGAGCCGCAGCTCGGCGATGGACTTGCGGGTGGTGAGGGACATGAGGGGTGAGGTGGGAGTGATGGCGTCGACCTGGGACGGGGGATGGGGGATGGAGGATGGAGGACGCGACAGTCCCGCAGTTCATCCCCCATCCCCCATCCCCCGTCCCTCTGCTCCGCCAACATGCCGTCAGGCGCCCGACCAGCGGGTCCGAGCGCCGTGCGAGCAATGTCCGAGTCTTGTCCGAAGCGACCCGCGGCGCGCTGCGTCCGGGGGACGCGGGCGCTCACATTGTCAGAAGCGCGGATTGTGCGCGCCCCGGCCTGGCGTCATCGTGAGAACGTCACCTCTCGCCCATGTCCTCCTCCGCCGTCACCCGCTCCACGCCGCGCTCGCGCTCCACGGTGCTCGTCGCGCTGCTCGCGCTGACGCTCGCGCTGGCGGGGGTGCTCGCGTACGAGGCGCACGACGCCGCGCGCTCGCACCAGGCGACGGCGGAGCGGGCGCTGCGCGACTACGCGGTGTTCGCGGCGTGGGAGTTCCTCACCGGCGCGCGGCAGAGCGTGAACAACGCGGTCTCCGCGGCGCTGAGCCCGGCCACGAGCGTGAAGGCGTCGTCCCCGTACGAGCTGCTGCCGCCCCCCGCCGTGCTCGACGGCTCGGCGGCCGCGCCGCTGCGCTGCGACAGCGCCGACGCCGGCACCGTCGCCGACCGCGCGCTCGGCTACTTCCGGCTCGACCTGCGCAACGGCTCGCTCACCTTCGCCGGCCCCGAGCCCCCGCCGGCAGTGCGCGCGTGGCTCGCCGACACCGTCACCGAGCACGCGCGCACCGTCTACCGCCCCGACTGGTCGTACGCGCTCGTCTTCGGGGGCGCGGGCGGCAGGGCGCGCGCCGTGGCGTACGGCATCAAGTACGCCGAGCACAACGCGCCGGTCGCGGCGTACGGCTTCCTCACCTGCCCGTCGGCGTTCGGGGCGCCGGTGTTCCGGGAGGTGATGCGGCGCAACGCCCTCCTCCCGGTGTCGCTCACCGGCGGGGCGCCGAACGACTCGCTGCTCGTGCTGGCGGTGAAGGAGCACGGCCGCGAGATCTTCCGCTCCGCGCCGGCGACGCCCGCGTCGCTGTCGCCGTTCGTCGGCGAAGTGACGATGGAGAAGTTCGGCGGGCTCACCGCCCGGGTGACGCTCCGCCCCGACGCGGTGAGCCGGCTGGCGATCGGCGCCCCGCCGCGGTCGCGGCTGCTGGTGATCTTCGGCCTGCTCGTCCTCACCGCCGGCCTGGTGGTGGTGGCACTGCTCCAGCTCCGGCGCGAGCACGAGCTGGCGCGGCTGCGCGCCGACTTCGTCTCCGGCGTCTCGCACGAGCTGCGCACGCCGCTCGCGCAGATCCTGCTGTTCGCCGAGACGCTGAGCCTGGACCGCGTGCGCTCCGACCGCGAGCGCCGCACGGCGGCCGACATCATCGTCCAGGAGGGGCGGCGGCTGATGCACCTGGTGGACAACGTGCTGCACTTCGCGCGCGCCGAGCGGGGGCTGAACCGGGTGGCGCCGCAGCCGACCGCGCTGGCGCCGCTGCTGGAGGAGGTCGCGGCGACGTTCCGGCCGCTCGCCGCCGCCGCCGGCGCCGGGCTGCGGACGGCGCTCGACGAGCGCGCCGCCGCCCCGGTCGACCGCGACGCGCTGCGCCAGGTGCTCCTCAACCTGCTCGACAACGCGGTCAAGTACGGCCCGGCCGGCCAGACGGTCACGCTCGGCGTCACGTCAGGCGCCGGCGGCGGCGGACCGGCGGGGCGGCCCGTCGTCAGGCTGTGGGTGGAGGACGAGGGCCCCGGCATCGACCCGGCCGACCGCGAGCGGATCTGGCTCCCCTTCGTGCGCGTCGCCCGCGACCGCCACGCCGCCGCCGGCGGGAGCGGCATCGGCCTGTCGGTGGTGCGCGAGCTGGTCGCGCTCCACGGCGGGCGCGCCTGGGCCGAGGGCGGGGCCGGCGGCCGCGGCGCCCGCTTCGTCGTCGAGCTCCCGGCGAGCGAGGTCGTGAGTTCCGCCGAAAGAGCGCCGCGCCGTCCGGACCCCGTCGCGGCGGGACAGTCATGAGGATTGAACCGCGGAGGGCGCGGAGGCCGCGGAGGAGTGCCGCCCGGGAAGCCCTGGCGTCCCGAAAGCAGTCCTCCGCGGCCTCCGCGCCCTCCGCGGTTCAATCCATTAGCGCGTCCCGTCCACGAAGCGTGAGCGGTGCAGCATGACGACCAACGGGAACGGCCACCGGCCGCGGGTGCTGATCGTCGAGGACAACGCGAACCTCGCGCTCGGGCTGCGGAACAACCTGGAGATCGAGGGCTACGACGTCGACGTCGCGCGCGACGGCGCGAGCGGGCTCGCCGCGGCGCGCGCCGAGCCGGCGCCGGACCTGGTCATCCTCGACCTGATGCTCCCCGAGATGGACGGCTACCGCGTGCTGCGCACGCTGCGCGACGAGGGGCGCGGGATGCCGGTGCTGATCCTGACCGCGCGGGGCGAGGAGGCGGAGAAGGTGCGCGGCTTCCGCCTCGGCGCCGACGACTACGTCACCAAGCCGTTCGGGCTCCTCGAGCTGTTGGCGCGGGTCAACGCGCACCTCCGCCGCGCCCGCGGGCCGGCGGCGCCTGACGAGTCCGGGTCGCGGCGGGGCGACGCGCCCTCGTCAGGCGCCGCCGGCCGCGGCGCCGGGCTCCCGCCGCTGGTGGCGTTCGGCGAGATCCGCGTCGAGCCGCTCACCCACGCCGTCTTCCGCGCCGGCCGCCCGGTCGCGCTCCGCCCGAAGGAGTTCGACCTGCTGATCGCCCTCATCCGCCGCCGCGGCCGGGTCGCCACCCGCCTCGAGCTGCTGCGCGAGGTCTGGGAGTACGACCACTCGGTCATCAGCCGCACGGTCGACACCCACGTCGCCGAGCTGCGCCGCAAGCTGGAGGACGACCCGGCCGCCCCGCGCCACATCCTGACCGTGCGGAAGACGGGGTATCGGCTGCAGGAGTGAGTCCCGGTCGCGCGCCGCCGCGCGTCCGCCGGATCGCTCAGGTCATGGCACGATGATGAAGAGGGCCGAGAAGGTGCCCGGGACCGCCCCGGTCACCTGGCTGGTCACGTCGGTGACCGGATGATGGTCGGCTCGTTCTGCCATCCACATGGGCCCTTACTGCCCGGCACTTTTTGCCGGTATCACGCTTTTGATCCAACCGTTTCTTGCGTGTCCTGCCGGGGCGGGGTAAGCTAGCTGGGAGATCGATAACTACTGAAGGCCGGTCGCGTCCCTGGACCGTCACAACGCAGTGCGTCGAGGTCTTCCGGATGGCGCTCGCCCTTTCCTCGCTCGAGACGCAGCGGCTCGGCTCGGTGCTCCGCACGCTCCTTTCGCCACTCGCGCACCAGAATGGCGAATCGTGGCGCACCGAGGTCGCGCGGCGGCTGTGCGACCTGGTGAAGGCCGACCAGGCGGTGTTCGTGCTGGAGGAAGCGGAGCGCGTGGACATGTACGCCGCGCAGATGGACGCGGAGGTCATTCGCGCGTACCGGAGCCACTTCGCGGCACTCGATCTCGGGGCTGCCCGGCTGCGCACGTCGGAGATCGAGGTCTGGAGCCGGCGCTCGCTGTGGGAGTCCGGCGTGCTCGCCCGCAGCGAGTACTACAACGACTTCGCGCGCCCGCACCGGCTGCACGACGCCGTCGGCGCCGCGATCCGCGTGCGCGAGCTGGGTGCGCAAGCGCGAGCCGCGCTCTTTCATCACCGCCCCGTGCCCAGCGCCGCCGTCACCGAGCGGCAGACCGCACTTCTCTCGCTCGCCCTGCCCGCCTTGAAGGCTGGCATCAACGCGCACCTGCGGTGGAACTCCGCCCGCCGACGGCTCACGCAGGTGATCGACGAGGTGGGCCATCCGCTCGCGATCTGCAACGCTAGCGGCCGGATCCTGCATCAGAACCCGGCGATGACGCAGGTGGCGGCGCAGATCGGCCCGTCCGGCGCGCGGGTTCGCGAGAGCCTCACCCAGGTCGCCCGGGCCACGGCGACGGCGGCGCGTGCGCCTGTCGCCCCGAACTGGTGGTCGGCGTACGAGGCGCTGATGCGTGGCGCGCAGCGCGGTCTGCACGCCACCATCGCCGAGTTCCCCGAGAGCGAGAGGGGCGGCTCCGACCACTTCGTGCTCGTGTCGCTCCCGGCGCCGCGCACCGAGCCCGAGCGCGAGCCCGCGCCCGCGGCGGGCGCCGAGCAGCTGCACGGCCGCTTCCAGCTCACCGAGCGCGAGACCCAGGTGGCGCAGCTACTGGTCTGGCGGAGGTCGAACGCCGAGATCGCGCGCGCGCTCAGCATCAGCGCGCACACGGCACGCCACCACACGGAGAACGTGCTCCGCAAGCTCGGCGTCCACTCGCGCGACGCGGTCGCCGAGCGGCTCCAGCGGGCGGGCGGCGGCCAGCCGCCTCAGTACTTCGCGCCCACGCCCTCGTTGGAGAACACTCGATAGGCGAACGCGCAGCGCGCGGCCGCGCATCCCTCGATGGCGAGGGAGAAGTCGTACCGCTTCGTCAGGGCCGGCGTGACCACCAGGTGCGCCTGCTCGCCCGGGGCGACGTCCACCAGGGGCAGGGCGGCGTCCGGGTCCTTGAGTGCGATCCCGGTGTTGTCGCAGTCGTTGCAGGTGGCGACGACGTGATAGCCGACGCCGGCGCGGAGGGGCAGCTGGAACTGCTGGGGGTTGCCCTCGGTGGCGTAGCCGGAGCCGTGCAGGGCGGTGGCGCGGAAGCCGCCCGGCACCATGTCGCGCAGCTCGCCGAACAGGTCCGCGAACATCGCGGAGTCCGGCCCGGCCTCGACCGCCGGCCGCCGCCGCGGCTGGGTCGTCGTGCCGGCGTCGGGCGCGCGGCGCTGAGACTGGACGCCACCGGACTTCGCCCCGCCGCCGCTCGGCTTGCCGGCCTCGTTCGCCAGCTTCCTGATCGCCTCCAGCGCCGAGTCCTGCGCGGGGGTCGAGGACTGGACCGAGTCGGAGACGTCGCTGACGACGGCCGCGACGACGAGGATCAGGAACAGAATGCCGAAGATGACCACCGCCATGACGAAGCGCTTGATCCGCTTCCGCCACGTCGCCGCGCGCGCCCCGCGCTCCTCGGCGCGCTGCCGCTCCTCGGCCTCCTGGCGCATGCGCGCCAGCTGCTCGCGCTCGGTGCGTATGCCGGCGAGCTGCTCCTCCTCGGCCTGCCGGAGGCGCGCCCGCTCCTCGGCCTCCGCCCGCGCCTGCGCCTCGCGCTGCGCCTCGCGCATCCGCTCGGTCTCGGCGCGCTGGAGCTCGCGCCGCACGGTGGCGATCTGCGCGTCCACGCCGCGGAAGTTGGCGTTGGCGGCTTCGCGCACGCGCTCGAAGGCGGCGAGCGCGGCGTGCAGGTTGCCGGCGCCGAGCTGCCGGCACCCTTCGTCGAAGCGCAGCGCCAGCTCCTGCTGGCGGCGCGCGTGCTGGAGCTGCCGCGCCGCCTCCGCGCTCCCGGGGTCGAGGCGCGTCGCCTCCTCGAACTTCCGCACCGCGGTCGGATAGTTCTCGGCCAGCAGCTCGCTCGACCCCTCGCGGATGAGGCTCGAGACGCGCGGCCCCTCGGGCGCCCTGGGCGGATCGGCCGCGCGCGGCGGCCTCGGCTCCGGGCGCGCCCCCCGGTAGCCGTCCGCGGCGGGCGGGAGCCTCACCTCGCTGCTCGAGCGCGGGATGTCGAAGATGCGCCCGTCGGCCGCGCGCATGTAGAGCACCGGGGTGCCCCACTCGACTTCGTTCCCGTCGAGGAACACCGCCTGACGAGCCTCGGCGAGCGCCGCGTCGACGGGCGAGCCCTCGGCCACCGCCTTGTAGAACTCGTGGGTGAAGGTGATGGCTGCCCCGTCGGTGATCTCGAACTGCATCGCGATCACCGCCGGCACGTCCTGCTGCACCAGCGCCTGCGCGGTGCCGGCGAAGAGGTCGTTCGCCGAGGCGCGCGCGCCCTCGCACGCGTTCAGGAATACTAGCCGCAGGGACGTCTCCTCGTGCAGCACGACCCCCAGCCGCTCGGCGCTGACCTCGAGCGCGCGCCGCCCGTCGGTGTGGTCCTCCAGCAGCAGCGTCCCCTCCCCCGACTTGCGGTCGAAGCTGCCGTGGCCGATGTAGTGGAAGACGTGGTACTCCTCCTTCTTGAGCCGGCCGCGCAGCGCCGGCAGCGTCGCCTCGTCCAGCCGGTCGAGCCTGACGAGTCCGCGCCCTTCGAGGTCGGCGAAGGAGTCCTTGAGGCGCTGCCACTCCACGGACGCGTCGAGCTGGTCGAGGTTGGAGGGGCTGGAGATCATCACCAGCACGCGCAGCGGCAGCGTCACCTGGAGCGGGCGCACGCGGTCCGGGAGGTCCAGGTAGCGCACCAGCGGCGTCTGCGGCGACACGCTGAGGAAGCGGTTGACGCTCTGCTGGTAGACGTACTCCCACGGCAGCTCGGCCAGCTCGGGGGCCTCGGTGAGGCGGAGCCGGACGCGCACGCCGGTGTGGCCGCCGGCCTGCGCGAGGTCCTTGCTGCGCTGGAGGCAGGTGCCGACCTCGCCGCCGAAGAGCGCGCCGTACATCCGCGCCCCGAAGTCCTTCACCGTGTCGACCTCGGCCCGCGAGTGCCCGCGGGTGACCCCGCGCGGGCGCGAGACCTTGAGCCGGATCAGCTCGATGTCGTTGGGCGAGAGCGGCGCGTCGAACTCGGTCACCGCCTGCCCCCCGGGCGAGTTCAGCACCCGCGCGCGGTACCGCCGCCCGTCCGGCGTGCGCTCGACGCAGATGTCGAAGTCGAGGTAGCTGATCTGGGCCGTCGGCATGCACACCTCCGCGTGTGGGCGGCGAGCTGCTGCGCGCTGCGACTGCTGCGACTGCCGCGACTGCCGCACTCCTTCGCTGCGTGCAGGGCGGGCGGCGCGTCCTAACGGCGGTGCCCGCTCCGAATACAACGCACCAATTGTGGCAACCATCTCAGCAAAGCGAAAGAGCGTCCTCCGGCCGGACAGCCGTGCGTTCGGCCCACTCCCGCGAGGGCCGAGGGGATCCCGAGGCAGCCAGCGCGCAGCACGCAGCACGCAGCACGCAGCTAGATTCCCCCCATGCCTCTCTCCACCCCGCTCACCCGCGACGCCGGCATCGAGGTGCCGCTCATCTGCGGCGCCATGTACCCGTGCAGCAACCCGGAGCTGGTCGCGGCGGTCTCGGAGGCCGGGGGGATCGGGGTCGTGCAGCCGATCTCGCTCACCTACGTGCACGGCCACGAGTTCCGCGCCGGGCTCCGCTACATCCGGAGCCTGACGAGCCGGCCGATCGGGATGAACGCGCTGATCGAGCAGTCGTCCCGGACCTACCGCGAGCGGATGGGAAAGTGGGTGGACGGCGCGCTGGAGGAGGGGGTCCGCTTCTTCATCACGTCGCTAGGCAACCCGCGCTGGGTTGCCGAGCGGGCGCACGCGGCCGGGGGCGTGGTCTACCACGACGTGACCGAGCGGAAGTGGGCGCAGAAGGCGGTGGACGCCGGCGTGGACGGGGTGATCTGCGTGAACGACCGGGCGGGCGGCCACGCCGGCGGCAGGGGCGCCGAGGAGCTGCTGGCGGAGGTGGCCGACCTCGGGCTCCCCGCCGTCTGCGCGGGCGGCGTCGGCGACGAGCGGGACTTCGTCGCCGCTCTGCGGATGGGGTACGCCGGCGTGCAGATGGGGACGCGCTTCATCGCCACCGCCGAGTGCCGCACGACGGACGCCTACAAGCAGGCGATCGTCGACTCGGGGGAGGACGACATCGTGCTGAGCGAGCGCATCACCGGCGTACCGGTGGCGGTGATCCGCACGCCGTACATCGAGAAGATGGGGCTGCGGGTGGGGCCGGTCGCGCGGTGGATGTTTCGCGGGCGGAAGACGAAGCACTGGATGCGCAGCTTCTACGCGCTGCGCTCGCTCTGGCAGCTCAAGCGCGCGTCGCTCGGCGAGGTGTCCACGGAGTACTGGCAGGCGGGGAAGAGCGTGGCCGGGATCGATTCCGTGGAGGCGGCGGGGGAGATCGTCAGGCGGTTCGCGCGGGCGGCGGTGGAGGACGCGATGGCGACGCGGCGGGCCGACCGGTAGCGGGGCGACGGCGCGGCGTGACGCGGAGGCGGCAAGGAAATGGCCCCCGGCGCCATGGAAGGATGACGCTCGGGGGCCGCGGTCGATCGTAGATTGCTTCTCGGGGGGGGCCCCCCAAAGGTTGTGACAGTAGTCGCGCGCTCAGGCGCCGCCCGAGCCTCCGCCGCCCGCCGCCCCGCCGCCCGCTGCCCCGCCGCCACCACCGGGGCCGCCGCGCCCTCGCCCGCGGCCCCCGCGCCGCCGGCGCCGGCGCGCGTCCCCGTCCCGGTCCCCGTCCCGGTCGCCCTCACGATTGCCGTCCCGACCGCCCTCCGCGCTCCCCACGGCCGCTCGGGGGCGCCCCGGGCCGGCGCCGGCGGGCCGCCGGTACGGGTCGGCCGCGTCCTCGCGGGTCGGCCGGAGCGGCGGCGCGTAGACGTTAGGCCGCGTCCCCCCCGCACCGCCCCGCGGGGCGCCGGGCCGCCCGCCGGCCGCGCCGCCACCCGGCCGCGCCGCGCGCTCGGCCCGCGCCCGCTCCCGCTCGGCCCGATCGCTCTCGGTGCGCGCGACCCGGTCCCGCCTCGCCTGCTCGCGATCGACGCGCTCGCGCTCGGTCTGCTCGCGCCGCGCCAGCTTCTCCTTCGCCCGCGCCCGCTCCTCCGCCTTGCGGGAGCGGATCGCGGCGATGCGCTCGGCGATCGGGATCTCCAGCCGCTCGGCGGGGCGCCGGGCGTAGTCGAAGCCCGGCAGCGTCACGCGCGGCAGCCGCCGCCCCACCGCGCGCTCGATCGCCGTCAGCTCTCCTTCCTCGTCAGGCGACACGAAGGTGAACGCCTCGCCCGTCAGCTCGGCGCGCGCCGTGCGCCCCACGCGGTGGATGTAGTCCTCCGGCACCAGCGGCACGTCGAAGTTCACCACGTGCCCGAGCGCCTCGACGTCGATCCCGCGGGCCACGATGTCGGTGGCGACGAGCACGTGCGTCGTCCCCGACTTGAAGTTGTCCAGCGCCTGCGTGCGCTGCGCCTGCGAGCGGTTGCCGTGGATGCGGTCCACCGCGACCCCCGCCCTCTCCAGCCGCTCGTACACGCGGTTCGCGCGGTGCTTGGTGCGCGTGAAGACGATCGCGTCCTTGATCTCGCCGCGCCGCAGCAGCTCGATCAGCAGCTCCCCCTTCAGCTCCTGCGGCACCGGGTAGACCGCTTGCGTGATTCCCTTCGCCGGCGCCGCCTTGCGCTCCAGGTTCACCGTCGCCGGCGCGTGCAGCATGTCCCGCGTCAGCTCGACGATCGGCGCCGGCATGGTGGCCGAGAAGAAGAGCGTCTGCCGCTTGGCCGGCAGGTGCCGGAGGACGCGCCGGATGTCGGGGAGGAAGCCCATGTCGAGCATCCGATCCGCCTCGTCGAGCACCAGCACCTCGAGGTTGGCGAGCGACGCGTACGGCTTGCTCAGGTGGTCGAGCAGCCGCCCCGGCGTCGCCACGAGCACGTCGACGCCCGCGCGGAAGGCGTGCTCCTGCGGCCCCATCCCGACGCCGCCGAAGACGGCCGCGCAGGTGAGCGGCGTGTGCACCGCGAGGTCGTTGAGGTGCTGCTCGATCTGCGCGGCCAGCTCCCGCGTCGGCGTGACGACGAGCGCGCGCGTGAGCCCGCGCTTCTTCGCCATCAGTCGGTTCAGGATCGGCAGCAGGAACGCCGCCGTCTTCCCGCTCCCGGTCATCGCGCAGGCGAGCACGTCCTTCCCCGCCAGCGCCGGCGGGATCGCCTGCTCCTGGATCGGCGTCGGGCGCGTGAAGCCGAGCTCCTTGACGCCGCGCAGGATGTCGGGGTGGAGGCCGAGGTGCGAGAAAGGCATCTTGTGAGGCTAGTTCATTGTTGGTGCGAGGTGCGAATTGCGAGCTGCGAGTTGCAAGGTGCGAGAGGTGGTGCCTCGGGAGGCCAGCGCTGCCCGGGGCCGTTCTCTCGCACCTCGCAATTCGCACCTCGCAATGCTGTCTTAGATCGTTTCCTGCTCCGCGCTGTGCCGGACCGCCGCCGCGGTGGATTCGCGGTGCTCGCGCTTGATCAGGACGTAGCGCACGAGCTGCACCACGCCGCCCAGTATCAGCACGAACGAGCAGACGACGAGGAAGCGCCAGCGGAGCGCCGTCAGCGCCATCGCCGGCCAGTCGTGCCACGTCGCCGACGCGCTGCCCCGGTACTCGTCGCCGAGGGCGAGCAGTGCCGCGCTCGTCACCATCTCGGCCGCCACCTCCACCAGCACGAACAGCGGCGCGCGCCACCACCAGTGGCGGACGGTGTAGTTGCCGAGGTGCAGCGTCGCCATCCCGCAGAGCACGACGACGCCTAGCGCGAACGCGGCGATCGCCAGCCCGAAGCTCTCCGGCGCGCCGCTCCCGAGCACGAACGCGCGGTAGAGGCGCAGCACCACCCCGGTGATCCCCGCCATCGCCGCCAGCGACAGCGAGAGCCGCCGCCACCCGGACGGCTCGTGGACGACCTTCCAGGCGACCGTGTGCCGGGGGAAGAAGTGCGCCATGAGAGGGAAGTTAACCCAACCGCCACGAAATACGAGATACGAAGACGCGATTCGCGAATCGCGCATTCGTACCTCCTACTTCCCCCCGATCTCCTCCCCCAGCCACGTCAGGCTCTCCCGCACGTGCGCCCGCCAGTACGGCCAGTCGTGCGCGCCGTCCCACTCGGCGTACCGGAGCGGCAGGCCCAGGCGCTGCGCCTCGGCGCGGAAGGCGCGGTTGTCGTCGAGCCAGGGGTCGCGGCGGCCGACGTCGGCGAACAGCGCCGGGAGCGGGCCGCGGCCGGCGGCGCGGCTGCGCTGGGCGAGGCGCGCCGGGTCGCGCGCCCACCAGGCGGCGGTGTCCTTGCCGAACGCCTGCGCGAGCTCGGGGAACCAGACGCGGGCGCCGCCGCGGAGCTGCGCCACGTCGGACGCATAACGCGGCGTGCCGGACGCCGAGTCGAACCCCACGCGCATCGGCGAGAGCACGCCCGAGTGGCTGGCGGCGGCC
>Ga0126308_10000395_pt1 | contig 14101 bp, 24 predicted proteins | sample Plot55_FD_92533 | JGI IMG/M metagenome (GOLD analysis project Ga0126308, IMG submission 92533) | Serpentine soil microbial communities from UC McLaughlin Reserve, CA, USA - Plot55 | ecosystem: Environmental > Terrestrial > Soil > Grasslands | place: USA: UC McLaughlin Reserve, Lake County... | reverse complement strand
GGGGGACACGGACGGATTCCGCGAGCGCCTCTCCTTCGGGCTCAGGACGACGGCCTTCGTCGCGGTCCCGTCCTCGGTCCTGTTCGCCGCCCTCGCCGAGCCCATCGTGGGCCTACTTTACGAGCGCGGCAGCTTCACCGGCGAAGACACCGCCGAGGTCGCGGCGCTACTCGTCGCCTACTCGGTCGGCCTGCTCGGCTACGCCCTCTCCTTCGTGCTCGCCCGCTCCTTCTACTCCCGCCAGAACGCAAGGACGCCCGCGCTCCTGAACGTCGGGCTGCTCGCGGTCTACATCGTGCTCGCGTACCTGCTTTCGCAAAGGATCGCGCTCTCCGGTGTCGCGCACGCGTTCTCCGCGGCTTACACGCTCCTTGCCCTCGCCCTCTTGGCTGCGATGCGAGTGGAGATCAAGCGTTTGGACGGCCGGCGCCTGTTGCGTTCCCTGGCCAAGATCTTCACGGCCGGAGCGGTTATGTACGTCCTCGCGCGGGGAGGGCTCTGGCTCGCGGGTCCCGGGGCCGGGCCTCTGGAAAGGGCGACCCTCCTGGTCTTCGTCGGCGGTGCCGCGCTGGCAGCGTACTGCGGCGTGGCACTATTGCTTAGAGCCGAAGAATTGGGGACAGCCGCCACGCTCTTGAGAAAGCGGCCTATAGAGAGCAGAAAATGAGAGAGGGTTGACGAGAATGCGGCCGTAGACTGAGAGAGCCGCAGACGTAGGATCAGTGCTGACCAAATACCACGTCGAGCAAGTAGTCTGGATCCCGGAACATCTTCAGGGGAACTCGACTTATACGCGCTTTGGTGGAGAGACAACCTATGTCGGAGTCGTTCTGAGCCTTCTCACCGCCCGCCGGCTAGCCAACCCTTGCCGCGCCATCGCAGCCTTGCGTTCGCGGTCGTCGATCCTACGCCCCCAACAACCTCCGCCACCAAGTGTCTGTGAGGCCCTCTGGAGTCTCCTCAGCGTCGCGACGCCCGGGTGCCGGGCACGTCCAGTGAGGTGCCCTGGAAGTCCCCTGAAGGCTCCTGGGTGGGGCCGTAATCCGAAGGGGGGTTGTACTCCGGTACCCGAGAGTAGTCCGAGAACCGGCGTTCCTTCTCCACTTCGGAGAGGCCGTGGACGACGCTTCTCTCGACGTGGACCGTCTCCCCCCGGGCCACCAACCGCCTCTTGAGTGCCACGGCATTGCTCCGTTCCACGAAGTGTGCCACCGCCTCACCGAATTCGTCCCTGCCCATTCTGTCCATGCCTTTCTTGACGTAGACGTCGTAGCTGACCTCCCCGCTCGTATCGCCCTCCGGAATCACAAGACGTCCAGCGCGGACCAGAAGAACGCGGTAGCAGAGAGCCAAGCCTGGGCCACCACCCCATGGTTCTCGGCCACCACGAGCATCCTGCCGCTCATCACGGCGCACAGCACGGCGAGCAAGGACCAGGTCAGGTAGTTTGTCGGGCTCATCTCCCGAACCCTCCTCCACCAGGGCGTGCCCAGCGGTCTTGCCCCAGCCACGTCCTTCCCGCATCCGTGGCGAGGAACGCCCCGGTCTGCGTGCCAACCGTAACCGGCCTGACGTAGCCCCGCCTCTCGAGGAGGTGCTCGGCGGCGGGGAGCCCAGTCGAGCCGAGCTCGAGCCCCGCGCGGCGCGCAACGTCCGGGTGTCACAGGACGACGAGCGGCCTCAGGACGATGACGGGCTCGTCGTGGCCCTTGGTCCGGTCCCGGATCGCGGCCCGCAGCAGCAACCGGGCGTGCAGCCGGACGCGGTAGGTCGACTTCATCCTTCCCCTAATCATCTCCTCCACCCTGGCCCGTTGCGCTTCCCAAGGAGGCGACGCGTCTCGTCCCTGTCGGATATGAGCGCGGAGGACTTGCCCTCCGGTCGAGGTTCAGTTTCCGGGGAGTCGTTCACCCGAACGTAGGGTCGACCGTCAAGGCCCTCCTCGGCCTTTAGGCTTCCCCTCATGAGGCATATCCTCACCGCGTCACCCGAGGTGCCCAGGACCCCCACTGCCTCCTGGACGGCTGGTTGCCGACTCGTCGTGCGCTAACCTCCGACTGGTCGCCCGCTCGGGTGCAGGATAGACTATCGAGGGCAGGGCCGTACTCAGTCACAAGATGCATGACCTGAGGTTTCACTGTAACCCTACATGTTGCGGGCCAGTCTAAGGCCGCACCTCTTTTGGGGCGAAGCGCTTCGACGCACTGCCGGGGAGAAGGACCAATTGGCCGGGAAGATGACGGGGTTGGGCGCGCACCGGGCTGGGAAGCTCGCCCTGCCGCCCGGCTACAGGCTTGAGCACGGCGCGGACGTGCTGCTCCTGCGCAGGGACGACGGCTCGGTAGCAGCCGCGTTTAGCGCCAGGGGCGTGACCCCTGCGGAGGTGGCGCGGACCGCCGAGGAGGACTACAGGGAGAACGGTGGGAACACCACCTGAGAAGAGTGCTCCTCGCGCGACCTGAGAAGAGCGCTCCTCGCGCGTTTAGCTTTCGCAACATCGGGTACATTAGTGGTGTCCTCAGGGAAAACCTGACTCTCCGGCTAAGCGTTGCACGCTGTTGCCCTGATGAAAAGGATGTATTCGCAGAAAGTTTGCCTGCGCGTCGCTCGTGTCGTCACGATCACCAGCGCAGCGCGTTTACGTCGGCTTGACCTGGTCCCCCGTAGCTGATGTCGTTGACCAACGATCCACTTATCCGATCTGCGCCCCTGCCACCCTTGAGGGTGTCTTTAAATGTAGGCTAATAACTTTACGTGCCGTACGCTCGTCGTTGCCGGGACCCCCTGCTATCATCCCCTATCCTCAGGAAACAGATACTTTACCCTTAGCATGCCATCGTCCGTGTCGCCGCAATGGTGCGGCCACGTGGCGCCGCGGGTCATAGATGGGGCGGAAGGAGGCGACGAGCTACGTAGCCTCAGATGCTAGACCGTGGGTCCCGTGCGAGTAACATCCGGAAAGGCGCGGCAAGCGCTACTGGAGCTGGAGCGGCGTAACCGAAGATACGGGCCGGCGGCGCCTCGCGCCAGCTCCTCCCGAGAGCAGCGACGCTAACCGCTCAGTGTAGCTGGCCACCGTTGAGGGTAATGACCGCCCAAAGAACCAAAACAGAGGAGACTAAGCCGGATGGACGAGAGACAGCAGAAGCAGGTAAACGAGGCGGCCGAGAAGTTCGCCGAGGCGATAAAGGAGTCCTACCAGGCCCTCGCCGACCGCTCGGTCTCGGCCCAGGAGCTCAACGCTCAGCTAACCCAGGACTTCTTCAACGGGGTGATCAACAACCTCAGGACCCAGGCCGAGAGCAACCGTGCCCTGGCGGAGGATCTCATCGAGCAGCAGCGCAGGCAGCAGGAGGCCTCCCAGGCGCTTACCCAGGAGTCGGTCAACGCCTACACGGACTTCCTCAACTCCATGTTCTCCTACCCCTGGCAAGGCTCACAACCGTTTGGGCAGGTAGCACGGGAGGCGAGCCCCGGCTTGAGCCCTGGATCCGGTGAAGAAGAGAGTGTTACGCAGGACGACGCCGTTCGCCGCCCACTGAGCACCTGGGTGGAGGCTTCGCCCGACTCTCCGAACGACCCGCCGGAGGATCTCGTCCCATCGGACGCCCCATTCTCGCCGGGGTTGAGGGAGGGTGCTCCGAGGGAGTCGCCACCACCGGGGGAGGAAAGGCCCGAGAGACGCGGGGAGGCTTCCACGACGCCGCCGACCCCAAGAGAAGAACCGCCAGCGGGCGAGGAGAGGCCTGGGAGGCGGACGCCTTAGGCTTCGGGCTGCGGGAACCGGAGGCTAGGGCCGGCAGGGGCCTCGCGCTCCGCCAGTCCTCTCTGAGATGAGCGTACACCCATCTTCCACGCAGCACCAGCGCTAGTCTCTCTAGGCCCAAACGACCGCATTATCGGACGAGCGCTATATCTTATGAAAACGCTTGGCGATGTGCGGGGAGCCCGGGTCGCACTGGTCTAGCGTCCCGGTCGTGCTGGTCTTGCGGGGCCTGTACCGCGCCAACTCGGGGCGGCGGGCCGCGCGGGAGGACCGCCTGTACGCCTTTCGAGGCCGCCGGCGAGTGTCCGGGAGAGTTCTTCGTCGCTCATCTGGGCAGTCTGATGCCTGAGATCTCGTACCAGGCGCATCTCCTCTGCGGTGAGGTGGTAATCGTAGCGGGCGAGGGTGTCTTCGAGGTCCTTTCTCACCTGCCTCAGGAACTCGGAATCCGTCGCAGCTCGGCTTGCTAGGTTCCTCAGTACGTTCTCGCGCAACATTCCCCCTCGCGTAGACTGCCATGGCGGCGTCAGTTTACCGTGATCCGCCCCCGCCGACGCCTCGCCCGCGCACGCAGACGTCCCGGAGATGGATACCTCGTTAAGAAGATCGGTAGCTTATTGACCCGAGTGAGCAAGAGTTCTCCGAAGTTCGCTCTCTGCTACGTGGGGACGTAAAAAGCTACGCCCAGCAGATCGAGTACTAGGATGATCAACCATCCAAACACCCCGCACCGCACCACCGTTGCCTGGCAGTCGACACCTAGGTGTGACGGACGTTACTCAATCTCGTTCGACGAACACGCCTCGCAGGCCGCCGGAGCGCATCCCGAGGCTAGCGGTAACTTTGCAGCGCGGACCATAGCCTTTCGGCTGGCCACAGCAGCGCGTATCGCGCCTTCGCCCACAAGGAGGCCTCCTCGTAGCCCCTTTTGGCAACTAGTGGGCTGCTGCCGATGCTCTGCCCACCTATGACGAGCTTGATAGTCCCGAGCTTCTGCCCGGCTTCGGCCTTGGCAGGCGTCTCTCCCGTTGTTACCCGGCGCTCGATTTTTAGTCCGGGACCCGCGAGCCCGGCCACGTCTTCCGCGGCTGTGAGTCCCACCGATTCTCCCGGACGGTAGGGCACCGGCGACCTCTCGTAGACTTCACCCCGGTGAACGAGTGCCTGGCGCTCGTACGTATCGAAGCCGAACTCGAGCATTTGTTGAGCGGCCTCAAAGCGGTAATCCGTGTCTTTAGCGTCGAGGATGACCGCTATGTAAGACTCGTCGCCTTCCTCGGCGGAAGCGGCGAGGCAGGGGCCCGCCGCGGCGGAGGTGCCGGTCTTGACGCCAGTCGCATTTTGGTAAGCGTACAGGAGATTGTTGGTGGTGAAAACCTGTATCTTCCTGTTATTGGTACTGATCGTGGGTTGTTCTTTGGCGACGATACCGGCGAACACGGGATGCTCCATCGCCGCCCGGACGATCTTCGTCAGGTCGCGGGCGCTCGAGTAGGTCCCGGGCGAGTCGAGGCCGGCGGGATTCGAGAAGTGCGTGTTCTCAAGGCCCATCGAATCTGCCTTGGCGTTCATCTTCTCTACGAAGCGCTCCACGCTCCCGCCACCCAAAGATTTGGCTAGGACGTAGGCCGCGTCGGTGCCTGAGGGAACAAGGGTGGCCACCAGAAGGTCCCGGACGCTCAGGCGCTCGCCACGTATGAGCCCCACGTTGCTGTAGGTGACCCCCACGAAACGTTCGGCTTGCCTGGATACGGTTACCTCCTCGTCAAGGTCTACCCCCTCATCCAGCGCCACGAGGGCCAACATGACGTTGCCGACGGAAGCAATGGGCAGCCGCTCGTCGGTGTTCTTACCCGCCAGGTACAGCCCTGTGTCGGCGTCTACGAGCGCCCAGGCCTTGGCCTTAAGCTTTGGTTGTCCCGGAGTTGCCGATGTGGTAGCCGTCTGGTGCTTGCCAGTAGCCTTCTCCTGAGAGATGGCTCGATCCCACCCGGAAGACCCCGATACTAAGACCAGCACGAGCGCTGTCAGCGTCAAGGCGGCTCTCACAGGGGTTAACCTTCGTAGCACTTTTGGGCCTCCTCTTCCTGCTCCCTGTTGGTCATGCTAACTTGGCAGCCGCGGATCATCGTGCATTCGCGAAGAGTGACTTACCATTTTGTCCGCCAGACCGAAATGGAGCCGCGCCCAGAAAAGGGATGATGTCAAAGCACGCTCTCAAGAACGTTGGGTTGCGAGTTCACGAAAGGCACGATGTTCGTAACCCTTGGGCATTATCTCCTTCTGGTCCGGAGCAGAGCCGATACATCATGGTGTGACAACAGCGCGTAGCCCAACGCCAGCCAGGCCAAGCCGAGCACTATCCCCCCACCATAGTCTCCCAAGGCGATCGCGAAGGGAATGCAAACGATGAGTAGCACACCACACCACCGCGGCAACGCCCTCAACCTCCAGGTGGCGGCGCCTAAGAGCACCAACCCTACTAACGTACACCAGAGTCCCAATCCCAACGCCGGGTCGAGGAGCGCCAGTCCGAAGGTGTGCCCCACCAAGAAAGAGATCGTAAGGCCTACGAGCAAGAGCACAATGCCCGTAAAGGCCGCCAAGAAGCCCGTCGTTCCGAGCTTGCCGTAGCTCGGCGCTTGCCGGAAGTGAAGGCCTACAATCCCAGCGAGCGTACTCACTAAGGCGACCAAGTAGAGCGTATCGCCCAAGACAGTGAGGCCGAGAATCTCGGGCCTTCGCCCGTTGATGGTCGCCGCGGCGACGAAGCCCAACCCTATCCACGTCACGCCGGCCAGTAGGGCCCCCAACGCCCCCAGCCGGACGGGGTTTAAAGGAGACACGGTCACCCCTTCGTCTGAATCTTTGCTTACCAATAGGATGTTGCCATCCGGCAAGGCTTAGCGCATCCCCACACGGAAGGGCCCCTTCGTAGGGGCTCTGTTGGGTATGCTACAAATGTGGCGGTGCAGGGGAGGGGATGCGAAGATGCCCTAGGATGCTAATCTCCCGACGCGCTAGCCTCCCGAGTGCGCTAATGCCTCCGGAGGGATCCTAGTCTCGCTGGGCTCCGGTTGTCCTCCGCCGCCTTGTTCGCCTCCCAGCAAGATCTATGACGCTTACAAAGCCCTCGGAAACTAGCTCAATGATGGCGTTCGTGTTCTAAGCTCGCCAACAGCTTCCGCAGTTCTGCTATCTCGCTCCTCAGGGCGGGTAATTCGTTGTCAGCCAGAGAGCGCACGTCTTCCCCAATGCGATCTAGCTTCGCTTCGTAGCGAGTACCTTGCGCCTTATCGTCTCGTTCGTCCAGATTTTGCAGGACGTCCTTGAGGCGCTCCGCCGATTCCATGAAAGCTTCTCCGCCCGGCGCCCCGCGCAGCACTCGCTCGAGACCGCTCCTGAACAACAGTCCGAAGACCGCGAGCACAAGTAGGGTGCTGCCGAAACTGGCTACCACCTCGGTGAGCACTTCCCGAAGGATGTTCTGCGGGCCGAACAGGTGGGCTAAGACGATAACCGCAAAGCCTAGGATAGCCACGGCCACCAATACAGGAACGGAAACGAGCTTCGGCAGTGCCGAGGGTTCGGGCTCTTCTCCCACGAGGGCATACTACACTCTCACAGGGCACCACGCAGGTCTTGTTCGTAGCGTTTAGCTCTTATTCACCAAAGTGCGTAGGAATCACCTCCTACGAGGTTGGGTGAAGAAGGGTTAGAAAAAGGGCTGGGGCTGCTCAGGAAGGACCCCAGCCCCACAAGGAGGCCCGTTAGTGTGCACTGAAGGGTCGCTATGCCCCCTCCTGCGGAACCGACCGGGGGCGACGACTTCCGTTGCGCCACATCAACACGGCCATGATGAACGCCCACACGGCCAAGAGAAGGATGCCCACCAGCTTGACGATCGATGGCACGAAGCCTTCGTAGGCCACCACCACCGCGCCGTCGTACATAAACGCAGCCCCGGAAACCATTGCTATCAATCCCACCCAGCGGGGGTAGACGGTCCCAAGCGCGATGGCCAGCCCGTAAAGAGAGAGGGTCAGCCCCGTAAGGAAGAACGAGACGCTGTTTATTGCTATCTCGGTCCACCTGACCGCCTCGGCTGCGGCGAAGGTGGCGGTCTCTTGGGCGACCGGGGCGCTCGCCCAGGCATCGACCGCTCGCTTCAAAGCTATGCCGTCCACGGCTTGGAGGACCGTGAAAGAGGCTGCCGTCGTCACCGCCGCCGCGAGGCCGAAGGGCGCCAGTCCCGCACCCGCTCCCGGCTTTGCGCTGACGGAGTAGTAGAGGGCGACCATGCCTCCTAGCAGGAGGAGAAAGCCGAAGTACTCGGCGAGGTGATCGGCGGTCCAGATGTTGCTGTGAGCGTACTCCATGAAGACGGCGGGATTGTCCATTGGGCCTTCCCTGGAGGGATGGAAGATTTCCGCAATTACGAGTACCACGATCCCGAGGGACAGCGCCGCTGCTCCGATCCGGGTAGTGATCGCATCGTCCCCTCCAACTTGCCGAACGGGGGCTTTTCGTGCAACCAACGTCTTCTCCCTTCCCCGAGGGCCAGAGGTCCCAGGTCCGGCCACTTTAATGTAATGACCTCACCATACGCCTCGGTGGCGGCGGACACATCCTCGCAAATTGACTAGATCGGGCCCTGCTTGACGAGCTTCCGAGCAAGCCCCACAGGCGAACTTCGGAGGGCACCACGTGGGGGGCTTCGCAGAGAGTCAGAAGGCGAACAACGCGAGCCCAAAAGAGAAGTTGTCTGAGAGCATGTGTCCAGCGTCCGCCAAAAGCGCCAGCGACCCCGTTATGAGGCCGCCGATGACCTCGGCCACCGTGTACGTGAAGAGTGATGGCCAGAGCTGTGGACGTCATCAGCGACGCCTTCCGGCAGGAGTTGCGGCGAAGGTTGCCCGACTCGCCCGAACTGAGCGAAGCAACTCTGAAGGCGCTCGTCCTCGCATCCCGCGAGTACCTGTCGGGTCTCAACACGGCCTGCTCGAGGACGGATCGGCAGTTCAGGCTGCTCATCGAGGCACGGGTGCAGGGTGAGCTCTACGAGCTCTTGGTGGGCTGGATCGAGGCGTTGCCCGAGGGGCGGCAGCCACCGAACCCCGGGGTTACGGCCTCGGTGGTCAGCTGGGCCATCTTCGGCGTGGGGTTGCAGTGGAGTCGCTACGAGGTGACCGTACCCGCGGAGGAGATTGTCGATCGAGCCTTCTCGGTGATCGTCGAGGGACTCCGACTCTAGAGCTTCCTTTCTCTTATGCACCCGAGTGCGTAGAAGGGGTGTTCTCGAGCGTTCTCTCGGGGAGAACTTCGGGGTTATCGTTGCTCCACTCGCGTCAACGTTCAGAAAGTCACCACACCCTCGCCCTCCTTCAGCCGGTTGAGTCCCAAGACCTCCGACTCTGCCCCCTCTCGAGTCCACACCACCTTCTCCACGGCGATGGCCTCGGTTCGGCTCCCGATATCGACTCCTTCGGAAGTGTCGAGCCCAACGATGGCGAAGGCTTGCTTGTAGTTCATGGACCAACATCCTACGCTCTTCACCGGAGCGCGCGGAAGTGGAGTTCTCTAGGGAGCTCACCTCATAGCTCCGCCTGTGGTGGAGCGGGGTGTCCGGTGGCATCATGCTCAGAGACTAATGTCTAGGAGAAACCCACCGGGTACGGGGATGCTGCGGTTGTCGGCCGCGATCCTGCTCACAGGGGGCCCAATCCTGGCGCTCCTCTTCAGGTCGTGGGGCGCGGGGAGCTTGGTGTTCGGCCTCGGGGCTATAGTGCTGGGGGTTCGTCAGGTCCGGCTCGGGGAGAATCGCAGTGAACGCTTCCTCGGGGTCGCACTCTTGCTGGGCGGCGCGTTCAGCGCGATAGAGGGCTTAATACGCCTGCTGTCCGGAGCGTCACCTTAAAGAGAGCCCGAGCGCACGAGGGCCGCCGTCCTATCCACCGAAGCTCGTAGAAGAGGTGTTCTCTAGGGAGTTCATATGCAGGATCCCGAATTCAAATGAAGGATCCCGAACAGAACGGCCCTCAGGGACTTCGCAGAACGTGCGGCGGGCGGTGCGGCAGACGGCAGGGGCTTGGAGCACCTTCCCACACACCGGAAACCCAGGATGGGAGGCGTTCACCCCCGACGGGCTGCAGACCATGGTCTTCGGTACTCAGACCGCCCAGCAGCGCTACCCCCACGAGCGTACGCTGCGGGCGTACGGGCAGCACCTGCCGGAAGTTTTGGACCTCGTAGCTCCGTAGGCCGAGGCTATTAGCAGCCCCGGCCCTTCTTTATGCCCGCTATTCACCCAACGTCGAGGAAGAGGAGTTCTCGGGAGTTGGGATGCGCCGATATGCATAGCCCCGGTCCATTCGCTGCTTGGGGACGGAGGGTTGGGCCAGGTGGACGGGGTGGCTACGTTGGGCTATCGTCTTGTTCGAGTCGGGCCACCGCTTGCTCCAAGGCCTGCTCCAAGGCCTGCTCCAAGGGCACGTGCCAGTCGATCTCGCGACCCACGTCCCCGTCCTTGAACCGCGCTGCCCGGAGCACGCGGTCGACCCGGTGGGGCTCCCCGAGCTCGCCCCTGCTCTCCGCCTGATCCGACTCGTACAGCCCGATCCGCAACTCTCTCAACGGGCCGAGGACGCGCTTATCCGACCGAGGCAGTTCGCCTATCCGATGTATTACGTCGTACTCTTGCCGAGCAAACAACTTCTTCCGGTCGTCATCAGGCGGGTAGACCAGCGCATCGAACTCGTCCCACAGATCGCGCGCTTGCGGCGAGAGCTTAGATTTCTGCGCCTCGATCAGCTCGACCAATTCCAGCCTGTCCACTAGCCATTGCTCCCGAACAACCTAGACCAGAACCCGCGCCGGTCCTCCGTGTGCTCTGCGGCCTCCAGAGCGCCTCCAGCATCGGGGGTGGGGCCCCGCTGCCCCTGCTGCTCGTCTGCGGTGCTCTCGTGGGCTCCTGGCGGCTCTCGCGGCGCATCTAACTCGGGGACGCGAGCGGCGAGGGCGGCGTTGGCCCGGGTGAGCTGCGCGAGGATGGTGTCGGCCCGCCTCCTCGACTCCCCCTCCTCGTTAAGTATCGAGCGGAGGTAGTGGACCTGCTCACGGAGTTTCTCAACCGTAGCTCCACCGTCTACCTGGGCCTCACGTCCAGCTTCCATCCGGCCGTCGTCCAGCCACACCAGGAGGTTGTTATCCGGCCCGTTCGATTCCAGGGAACCCCGCGCTACCTGCTTCCTGACGGCGTCGGTGCTGATGCCCAGTTCCCGCGCCGCCTCCCTCACGTCCACCCAATGACCAGCCATGCGTCCCGCTCCATCCAGCTTCCGTGCAGCCGGTAGTTCGCCCTCCGTCCCACGCATCGTAGCCCCTCCAAGGTGGGGTCGTGGTCGCTCACAAGATGTGGGGTTGAAGGGCCTCAGTGGCACCACATGGCGAGGGGGCGGCAAAGGTCGCCGAGGACACTTGCGGGCGGCCAGGGCGTGGGCGACACTGGGGGCGGAGCCGGGCGCGTACAAGGGAGGTCCCTCCAAGCCTGCTCAACAACGCAACGCGCCCGGTTCGCCCTCCTTTTGGAAAAGGCTCCCTCGGGCGTTTAGGGCACGGGCCACCGGGGGTAGAGGCCGCTGGACAGGGTAGCTTGACATAGGGCGCTCTTTAGTTTGAAGACCACGGCGTGCGCGTCGTGGCACGGGCCGGCGGAGCTCGGAGGTCAGCGAAGCGCGAGTCTTCGCACCAACCATCGGTTTCGTTGGCCTTCCGCGTTCCTGGGGTTACTTTCCCCCGGTCGAAGGGCAGCCAGCGAGACTCGGTTACCCCACGCCAGGACCGGCAGGATCGGCAGGATCGGCAGGACCGGAAGGCTCCGGGCCGTGGCGCCGCTGATCCTCCGGTGAGCGCGTCGTCAGCCCCGGCTGACCCTTACTCCGCAGCAGTAAGTCGAGCCGAGCGATCAAGCCTTGCAACTGCTCATCTGAAGCTTCCCTGAGCTGCTTGTCGGTTAGTAACTGCTGGTCGTCGGGTAGCATCGGCATTCCTTTCCCTTCGGTCCCGATGCGTTGAGGACAGCTTACAGGAGCCCGGAGATGGGCGCTAGCATAGGCGCGCATGAGAGCCTAGCGAGGGCAGCGAAGGCCCTTAGACCGAATCCTCGCGGCTCTGAGGGCGTCGGGCTTGCGCACGGCTCGGGGATGACCTCGCGGTAGGTGGGATGCAGCAGGAGCGGAAGCGCCGGCCTCTAACCTTCGAGCACGATCTGCTTATACCTTCCCGAAGCGGGGGCCAAGGCTTCGTCCCGGTCGAATCTCTCCTTCAACTCCTTTCGAACGAACTGTCTAGGAGGAACGTTGATCACGTCGAGCTTGTCGTAGACCACACGGGTAGGCTGTCTCGCGACTTGGGTCAGACTAGGCCTCATGCTCCCCAGGTCGTCGGGACGGCCGGTGAGGCGGGAGCCGGTCTCGAGGAGGAGCACCACCGCGATGTCGCGCAGGTCGGTTGGGTACTCCCTCCCGTTGAACAGTCGTTAGCGAAGCGGTAGTCCACCCCGACCGCATCATCTTCCGACCTCTCGAGGGAGACCTCCGCTATCCCGTAGTGCTCGTTCCGGAGTGCTCGTCCCGGCCCTTAAACTTGGCAGCCCAACCCGACGCCACGCACGACAAGCGTCCGAAGGATCTGGCGATCCTCTCGGTCAGCACCCCCCACCACGCCCAGCAGCGCCGCGACGACCTCGGGGCTCACTCCCCGTACATCCCACTCCACCAGGGCATCTTAGCTACTCCTCACTACTCGAACGCGAAGAACGCCCGCCACCACGAGCGGCGCTCATCCTGGGGCTCTGCGGCGCTCTGCCACCTCCTGCGCGCTTAGTCTCTGACTCGTCACGCGTACACCCGCGGCTCATCGCCCGTTCGCGTGCATCGTAGCCAGTCCTAGGGAGGGTCGCACTCCACCACCGCATGCTGCGCCTGGTGCCCGATCCGTCACGAGATGGTGTATCGTGGAGTGGCTCGCGTTGGTCCTATGGACACACGAAATCTATCTCTGGAGCAGGGAGCCTGGTTACGAAGAATTGGGCAGCGATAGCGGACGACCGCACGAGCCGGTTCTACCTGCCGCCCGGTTATCGGCTGGAGTACGATCCGGACGTGCTGCGCCTCGTTCGCGGGAGCAACGGCTCGGTGGTGGCCGCGTTCAGCGTTGGCGGGTTGACGCTAGCGGAGGTGGTGCGAGCAGCCGAGGAGGACTACCGAGCAAACGGCAGGAGCACCGCCTGATCAGTGGCTCGAGGAAGGGTCCTCGCGCTTAGCTTCCGCACCACTGGGTACATTAGTGATGTCCTCGGGGGAAAGGAGGGCAGAGATGTACTGGCACAACCCCAAGACCCGCGCCTCGGAGCGGAGGCTCGCTCCCTCCACGGACGAGGAAGCCATCGAGCTGCTTGCGGGCGACCCGGACTCCGCGACGTTCGTGACCGAGTACGGCGAGCTGCGCAGCTCGGGGCTGGAGATTGAGACCGCCCTGATCTTGGTGGGCCACGAGTTCTGGTTGAGGCGGGTGGGAGACATCCACCCCGCCGCGTTTAGGCCACGTGCCCTGGGGTACGAGCCTCTCCTCGGAACAGGGCCTTCGAGCAGGAGGTAGAGGCCGCTGGACAGGGTAGCTTGACATAGGGCGCTCTTTAGTTTGAAGATCACGGCGTGCGCGTCGTGGCACGGGCCAGCGAGTTCAATTCTGTCAGGTTCTGGATTAGCTGGCCTTCCGCGTTCCCGGGCTTACTCGTCCCCTGCTCTCACAACTGTAAGCTTCTAGATTGCTCCCGTATAGTCGCCTTCAAGCTTGGCGAAGATCCGCCGTTGGATGCAACAAAAGAAAAGCGTGGTAAGTACAAGACGCGCAAGGATAAGGTGTTCTGTAGTCACGGGCACGCTGCACTATATAGCTACCGTAAGAAGGCGGGTTGGCCTCGCTACGTTTAGTTAACCCGCCTTCTTAGACCCTCGCCACCTCTAATCGCTCGGCGCCGCCCTCGGTCAGCAGAGCATCAAACGGCGAAGCCTCGTGTTCTGTACTTAGAGACGGGCGCTAAGATGGGGGGACGGACAGAAAGCAGGCGAGTAGGTCTTCTCAGTACACGGGTTACTACACGGGTTATGATAGGCAATCCAGGAATAGGCTTGCCTTTACTGATAACGGAGGACACCGGCTTGCGCATAGGATTGCAGGTTCCGCGCTTCACTTGGCCCGACGCCCCCGGTTCGATCGGACCGAGATTGGCAGAGATCGGGAAGACCGCCGACGAGGCGGGATTCGCGAGCATCT
>Ga0126308_10000393_pt1 | contig 14111 bp, 12 predicted proteins | sample Plot55_FD_92533 | JGI IMG/M metagenome (GOLD analysis project Ga0126308, IMG submission 92533) | Serpentine soil microbial communities from UC McLaughlin Reserve, CA, USA - Plot55 | ecosystem: Environmental > Terrestrial > Soil > Grasslands | place: USA: UC McLaughlin Reserve, Lake County... | reverse complement strand
CGGTGAATGCTCATGAAGCTCACTGAACCGGCAACGGCTGCTCGATCGCCTTTCAGTACTACCGTCGCGCCCTCGGCTATGACCGGTCGTGGCTCGCCGTCGGCGGGTCCGGATCGAGCAGCCCACCACCCCGCCCCCGACCACCACAACGCTCGCGCCCGTCGCCATGCCGGTCAGCATAGGCGAAGGCGCCGGTAGCATGGGTCGGCATGCGGATCAAGCTCGTCTCCGATATCCACGGTGCCGCCGAGGCGCTGGCGCGGGAGGCTGCCGGGGCGGACGCGCTGCTGGTCTGTGGCGACCTGGTGAACCTGATCGACTACCGGACGATGCAGGGGATCGCGGCCGAGGTGTTCGGGCCCGAGGTGACGGCCGACTTCGTCCGGCACCGCACGGCTGGGCGGTTCGACGAGGCCGGGCGGGTGCTGCGTAGCGCGTCCCAGGGGCGGGAGGAGCAGATCCGCGACCAGGTCCAGATGGCCGTGCGGCCCCAGTACGAGGCGGTGTTCGCCGCCTTCCCCGAGCCCACCTTCCTGACCCACGGGAACGTCGACCGGCCCGACCAGTTCCAGGACCTGCTCCGGCCCGGGGTGCGCCACCTGGACGGGGAGAGCGTCGAGGTGGACGGGCTGCGGGTCGGGTTCGTCGGCGGCGGGCTGCCCCGGGGCAGCCGGCCGCACCTGTCGGAGTGCACCCACGAGGAGTTCGCGGCCAAGGTGGCCGCTGTCGGCCCGGTCGACGTGCTCTGCTCGCACATGCCCCCGGCCGTGGACGACCTGTGCTTCGACGTGGTCGCCGGTCGGCCCGAGCCGGGCAGTCAGGCCCTGCTCGACTACGTCGAGGAGCACCAGCCCGACTACCTGTACTTCGGCCACGTCCACCAGCCGCGGCGCAGCCGCCTGCGGGTGGGGCGGACCTGGCTGGTCAACGTCGGCTACTTCCGGGCCACCGGGCGGATGCTCGACCATCCGGCGTGAGCACGTACTAGCATCCGGGCATGGCCGAGCACGCCGAGGGGTCGACCGAGGTCGACGCCACCCCCGCCGAGGTGATGGCGGTGGTGGCCGACTTCGACGCCTACCCGGACTGGGTCGGGAACCTGGACCAGGTCGAGGTGCTGGCCCGCGACCGCGGGGGGCGGGGGACAAGGGTCGCCTTCCGGCTCGGGACTCCCTGGGGGGAGCAGGCCTACACGCTCGCCTACCGCTACCAGCCCAAGGACGCCGGCATGTCCTGGACCTATGTGGAGGGGACGCTGGACGACCTGGCCGGCTCCTATGCCCTCGAGCCGGCCGGTGAGGGGACCACCAGGGTCACCTACCAGCTGGAGGTGTCGCTCGGCATGCCGATCCCCGGCTTCCTGATGCGGCAGGCGGCCAAGCAGATCGTGCGCTCGGCCCTCGGCGACCTGAAGCGCCGCGTGGAGTCCATGTAGGCTGCCAGGACCGTGCGCATCCTCCTGTTCACCGGCAAGGGCGGCGTCGGCAAGACCACCGTTGCCGCGGCCACCGCAGCCAAGGCCGCGGCCCGCGGGCACCGCACCCTGGTCATGTCCACCGACCCGGCCCACTCCCTGGCCGACTCCTTCGACGTCGAGCTGGGGGCGGAGCCGCGCCAGGTCGCCGAGCGGCTCTGGGCCGAGCAGATCGACAGCCAGGCCCGGCTGGAGGCCAACTGGCGCGAGATCCAGGAGTACGTCGTCAACCTGCTCAACTGGGGCGGGGTCGACGCCGTCGAGGCCGAGGAGCTGTCGGTCATCCCCGGCCTCGACGAGCTGTTCAGCCTGATCGACATCAACCGCTACCACCAGGCCGGCGACTACGACCTGCTGGTGGTCGACTGCGCCCCGACCGCCGAGACGCTGCGGCTGCTGTCACTGCCAGAGGCCCTTGGCTGGTACATCGACCGGATCTTCCCGTCCTCGCGGCGGATCGCAACCGTGGCCCGGCCGCTGCTGGGCCGCCTCGGCAACCTGCCCCCGATCGCCTCCGACGCCGTGTTCGGGGCCGTGGAGCGGCTGTACCGGAACCTGGAGCGGGTCCGGGTGCTGCTGGCCGAGCCCGAGACCTCCACCGTCCGGCTCGTCCTCAACCCCGAGAAGATGGTGGTCGCCGAGGCCAGGCGCACCTACACCTACCTGTCGCTGTTCGGCTACCGGGTGGACGCGGTGGTGGTCAACCGGCTGCTGCCCGACGACGTCACCGACCCCTACTTCGGCAAGTGGAAGGAGATCCAGGCCGACCACTTCCGGACCATCACCGAGTCGTTCGCGCCCCTGCCCATCCTCACCTGCCGGCTGTTCGACGACGAGATGGTCGGGCTGGAGCGGCTGGCGGAGGTCGCCGCCGAGGTCTACGGCGAGCGTGACCCGGCCGGCGTCCTGGCCGAGTCGCGGCCGATGCGAGTGTCCAAGCAGCGCGGCGGCGGCTACGCCCTGCGCATGGACCTGCCGTTCGCCGAGCGGGACGACCTTGACGTCCACCGCAAGGGCGACGAGCTGCTGATCAAGGTCGGGGGCTACAAGCGCAACGTGCTCCTTCCCCAGGCCCTGCAGCCGCTGGAGATCTCCGCCGCCAACCTGCGCGGTGGCACGCTGGTGGTCCGCTTCGACGCCCGCGAGGGCCCCTCCGCCGGGGCCAGGGGCGCCTGACGCGGCCAGAGATGGGAGACGCGCCGATGGCCCAGGACGACCCCGGAACGGCCGGTCAGGCCGCCGAGTGCCAGTTCTGCCCCTTGTGCACCGGCCTGGCCTGGCTGCGCGAGACAAGGCCGGAGGCGGTCGAGCACCTCGTCAAGGCCGGCGCCGAGCTGCTGCTGGCCGCCAGGGCGCTGCTGGAGGGGGCGGCCGAGCCGTCGGGGCCGACGGCCCCCGGCCGCCGCCGCGCCCGCCCGGCCGCGGGAGCTGCGGCCGGGAACGGGCTCCAGCGGATCGACGTCGGCTGACCGGTGGTGCCAACCGCCGGAGCCGAGCCGCACGCCATCGGCCTCGACATCGGGGGCACCAAGATCGCCGGCGGCGTGGTCACCGAGAGCGGGCGGATCCTGGACCGGACCAGGGTCCCGACCCCGCCCGACGACCAGGCGGCCACCCTGGCCGCGCTGCTGGCGGTGCTGGACGAGCTCCGCGGCCGCAACCCGGGGGTGGAGGCCATCGGGCTGGGGGCGGCCGGGCTGGTCGAGCGGCCGGGCGGGATCGCCCGCTGGGCCCCCCACAACACCTACCGGCGGATGGAGCTGCGCCGCCTCCTGCACGAGCGGACCGGCCTGCCGACCAGTGTCGACAACGACGCCAACGCCGCCGCCTGGGCCGAGGCCCGGTTCGGGGCCGGCGCCGGCGGCGGCGACCTGGTGCTGGTCACCGTCGGGACCGGGATCGGGGGCGGGCTGGTCCTGAACGGCCAGATCCACCACGGCGAGCACGGGTTCGCGGGCGAGCTCGGCCACCTGATCGTCGACCCCGATGGGGACCGCTGCGCCTGCGGCAACCGCGGCTGCCTGGAGGCGATGGCCTCGGGCTCGACCCTGGGCCGGCTGGGCCGGGAGGCCGCCGCCGCCGACCCCGGCGGCCGCCTGGCCACCCTGGCGGCGTCGGCCGGCGGGCTGGTCACCGGTGAGGTCGTGTTCGCGGCGGCCAGCGAGGGCGACAAGGCGGCCCTGGCCCTGTTCGAGCGGGTCGGGCACTGGCTGGGGGTGGGCATCGCCTCGCTGGTGACCATCTTCGACCCCGACCTGGTGGTCGTCGGCGGCGGGGTCGCGGCCACCGGCGAGCTGCTGCTGGCCTCGGCCCGGGCCAGCTTCGAGCGCTATGTCCACGCCCGCGAGCACCGCGACCTCCCCCCGGTGGTCCCAACCCGCCTCGGCGACGACGCCGGCCTGGTCGGCGCGGCCACCCTGGCCCTGGCCCGCCACTGATGATGTGGAAACCTCCGCGCACCTGGTTCACCGTTGGGTTAGCCTCCCCCACCGGGGGACCCGGGAACGGCGGGTCCGGGTGAGCGGTGCCAGCGGGTTGGGGCTGCCCACCTTGGCGGTCACCCTGCCCCAGTTCTCGGAGCGGCCGGGGCCGGCCCTGGCCGCCGCGGCCGACGCCCAGCGGCTCGGCTTCGCCGGGGCGTTCGTGTTCGACCACTTCTGGCCGCTGGGCGCCCCGTCCCGCCCGGCCCTGGAGTGCTGGACCCTGCTGGCCGCCGTGGCCGCCGAGACGGGCCGCCGGTCGCCGGGGGGGCCAGGGTTCCGGGTCGGCACCCTGGTGACCCGGGCCGGGCTGCGGGCCCCGGCCCTGGTGGCCCGGATGGCCGCCACCGTCGGGGAGGTGGCGGGGACGCCGGCGATCGTCGGGGTGGGCCGGGGCGACCGGGCCAACAAGGCCGAGAACCTGGCCTTCGGGCTGCCCTTCGGCGACCCGGCCGAGCGGGCCGCCGCTCTCGAGGCCACCGTGGCCGCCCTGCGCGGCCCGCTCGCCGGTGTCCCGGCCCCGGAGGTGTGGGTGGGGGGTGCCGGCTCAGGCGCCCACGACCTGGCCGGCCGGGCGGCCGACGCCTGGAACGGCTGGGGGCTCACCCCCGAGGAGCTGGCCGCCGGCCTGGCCGCGGTGCGCCGGGCCGCCGAACGGGCCGGCCGCGACCCGGCGGCCGTCGCCGGCACCTGGGCCGGGCAGGTGCTGGTCGCCCCCGACCGGCGCGAGGCCGAGGACCGTCTGGCCCGCTGGGGGCCGGGCCGGCCGCCGGCCGAGCTGGGCCGGGTGGTCGCCGGCGACCCCGAGACCGTCCTGGCCCGGCTGCGCGCCCTGGCCGACGCCGGGGCCACCTGGTGTGTGCTGGCGACGGTCGGCGGCCCCGGGGCCGAGATGCGGGCGCTGCTGGCGGCGGCCACGCAATCAGGGCCAGAACGAATTGTTTGATCGTGAAAGCAAAGTGGGACGGCCGGGCCAAAGCATCGGGAAATACCTGCCGGCGCGATCTCGACCGCGAATTCTAGTCTACGGATCGTACAGATCAGTGGACCCCATCACGACACCGTCACGACCGCACCCCGTTCGACCTTGTGGGCCTATCCCGCAGTCCACATTCACGTGACCCGAAAGCATAGCGCCCGTCTCCAAGTTGGGCGTGTCCCCGTTTCATCGGTCTTATTAAGAGGAGGTCCCCGTGACCCACCCCGACCTCGCCGACGTCCCGCTTCACGAGCGCGTCCGGACCCTGCTGACGCACCGCTCCTCGCCCTGCAGGCTCGACGCAGTGGTCAGGTGCCGGGCTGGCCCTTCGCAAACGGGTTGTGGCCGGGCATGAGGACAGTCCACGAGAGCCCGGGTTCAGGGTCCGGCATGCCTGCCAGCATCGCCTCGACACCTGGGATCTCGGAGCGCTCGCCGGCCTTGCGGTGAGCAAGCATCTCGGCGGCGAGCTTGAGCAGATCTGCCGGGTCGTCAAGGGTGCTTAACGTGGCCGATCTTCCGTTCTTGTCGAAGTACATCGCGAGCACCTGAGGATCGTCGAACTGGACGTAGACCACGTGCGTGACCTGGTGTCGGCGCTTGAGCAGCCGGTTCGCCCCCCTGGCCCAGTCTAGATGCTTCTTGACCCGGTCCGTCTTCGGCTCCGTCTTGTTGAGGACCTTGATCAGGGCGTCCACGGGGCTTCTCTTCGTCATCGCGTGGGCCTTGGAGCTGAACTTCAGGTGCGGATTTTCGCCGGCCATGTGCGCCCACTCATACCACCTGCTAGCGGCGACGCCTTCGAGCCGGTTCGCCTCGTAGACGACCCGCCCGAGCGCGCAGATGTAGTCGTCGCTGGCGATCCTGTCCCACACCGGTTCGGGCGCTTCTGTCATGGGGGAGGATCTCACCGTCTGCAACTCTGTTCGAGACCACCGCCTCCGAGGCCAGCGTCGGGGGCCGCGTGCTGTGGCGGCCGGTCGACCGCCCTCCGCGTGACCTTCTGTATACCCGTCGACCCCGACCCGATATCTACTCGATATCGACAAGCCAAGCGATGGAGGCGAGCCGATGACCAGCCTTCACATGCTTCCGGCGGACGACCCGGCGTCGGTCGAGTCCTTCCTGCGAGTCCGCAAGAGCCGGCTCGTCGTCGGTCCCTACCGGGTTCGGCCAGAGAAGAGGTACGACGCCGACCGGCTGCTGCACGACCTCGCATCGGGGGAGCCGGGCGGCCAGTCCATATTCCAGATCGCGGCAAGCCAGGGGTGACCCTGGAGGAACGCCCCGACCAGGAAGGCATGGTGAACGCCTGCAGCGGCTGCCCGTCGGAGGCGGTGACCCACGGATCGGTCACCGAAGCCGGCACGACGGAGAGCCGGTCAGCTCCCTCGCGCCCGAGGACGCCGCCATCGCCTCGGTGGCTCTAGCAGCTTGACCCACTCGGCCAGGACTCTCCCGCCGGCCACGGCGGGAGGACCGAGCGCGCAGGCGAGTAGCGCCTGTCGAACCTGGCCGGTCTGGAGGTAGACGCCCGCACGATGACGGTGCCGGGGGCGAAGGTGGCGGCGCGGCTGCTGAGACCGGCGAGGATGGCCTCGACGGCGGGCGAGTTGTCAGTAGGACCGGGTCGCTTCGCGGGTGCGGGCACAAACGTCTCCAGAGTTCCGGTCGGAACCACCGGCACGTACCCGCAAGGTGCACGAACTCGGCGCTCCGAGGGCCTCGCAGAGGACGCTCGGCCGGGTGGTACGAACACCCGGATAGTGACAACGACGGTCTTCGCGCCGGGGAAGATCGGCGACCCGAGGTGAAGCGACTCGGGTCCCACGCCGCCGGCTGAAGGGGTGCGAAGACGCGAAGAGGATAGCACGTGTGTTCGATGAACGGAGACCCCGGGGATCAACGGCAGTTTCGTCGGCGGCCAGCCGCCCATTGGAGAGCACACCATTCCGGCTGCAGCGCAATTGGCATCTGCCAGTTGGCGCTTTTAGGTTGAATTTGCGTGAACAACTACTTAATGCCAGTCGAGCACACGACCAAACGGAGCTGGCCTCGTCTCCTCGACGGACCCGATCAGGACCAGTTGAGACCGTAGCCATCGGGTCAAAGGGTCGAACGTTCAACCTCGACGGTACCTCTGACCAGCCAAAACAGGTACTACTCGGTAGAAACGGGTAGCACCCGGTAGGGTGGTAGCTGGTCGTACAGATTAATAGTCTCGTTTAGCCCGCTAGGAGCATTGCACGGATCGCATGGCACGCGCAGAATCATGGGTGTTAACTCGCCCAACGCCGCTACGCGCACCCCGCCACCCCCAAGGCGGACGCGTAAGGGAGAGGAATCGCCATGTACCCGCGCACTACCGCTGTCCCTGCGACACCGGCCAGGCAACGGCCCGGCCGGGAATCGACCACCTGGTCCCGGACCCGGAACGGGCCGTCGACCACCTGGTCCTAGGCGGCCGATGGCGGTGACGTGGTGAGCGAGCCCGGGACGCTCCCCCAGAGCGTCCGGAACTCGCTCCCACGTTCCGCCTGGCTGTTCGTCCTGGCGGTCGTGGCCGCGGCCACGGTCGTCACCGCCCTCTACCTCCCAGGGGCCGTCCGGCAGCTGTCCGGCAGCCCCTGGGCCGACCTCCTGCAGCCGCTGCTGTACGTGGCCGGCCTGGTCGTGGCCGAGCGGTTCGTGGTCAAGGTGCCGCTGCGCAACCACCGGTTCTCGGTGGGCGTGTGCGACATGGTGATCGTGCTCGGCGTGGTCTTCCTCGAACCGCCCGTGCTGGTGATCGCCACCGGGGCCGGGATCGCCGTCAGCCAGCTGCTGTTCGAGCAGCATCCGGTCAAGCGGCTGTTCAACGTGCCCCAGTACGTGCTGTCGGTGGCGGTGGCCGCCGTCGTCGCCGCCGGCCTGGTCGACCTGCTCCAGCGCTCCGACCTGTTCGGGGGCCAGCTCGAGCCGGGCGTCTTCCGGCCGGCCCTCGCCGTGGTCTGGGTCCTCGCCATGGCCGCCTTCTTCCTGGTCAACCACTCGCTGGTCAGCACCGTGGTCAGCCTCTCGACCGGCCAGGGGTTCGGGCAGAGCTGGCTGCGGGCGGCCCCGGTGGCGGCCGCCGACTGGGCCGCCAGCATCGCCTACGGCCTGATCATCGCCGCCCTGCTGGTCCACGACCAGGCGCTGCTGCCGCTGCTCATCGTGCCCATCGGCCTGACCGTCCTCGGCAACCGGGCCTGGGCCCGCAGCCTGGCCCAGGGCCAGCGGATGCACTCGCTGTACGCGGCCGGCCGGGCCCTGTCCAACCGGCTGGGCGACACCCGCGCCTGGGAGGTCTTCGCCCGCCAGGTGGCCGACGTGCTCAACTGCGAAGGGGCGGCGGTCTTCCTGGGCCGCGACGAGGACGGCGCCCTCGACGTCATCGCCACCGTCGGCAGCGAACGCCTGACCGTGCCGCCGTCCAAGGCCGCCTGGGAGCAGGCGGCCAGGGGCTGGGCGACCCGCGCCGGCTGGCCCCGCCACACCATGGTCCCGATGGAGGCCGACGGCGAGATCGTCGGCTACGCGGCCGCCTTCGGCCCCCGGGTGGACGAGGACTTCACCGGCGACGACACCGAGACCCTGCTCACCCTGGCCAACCAGGGGGCGGCGGCGCTGGTCAACGAGGAGCTGTACCGGACGGCCGAGAGCGAGCGGGCCCAGCTCGTCGACATCGTCGAGCACTCCTCGGACGGCATCTACACCGTCGGGGGCGACCGCACCGTCAAGTCCTGGAACGCGGCCATGGTCGCCCTCACCGGCTACCAGGAGGACGAGGCGGTGGGGCAGAAGTGCTTCAACCTGCTCCGGGCCCGCGACGGCGACGGCGTCGACATGTGCGCCGCCGACTGCCCGATCCTGGCCGCCGCCGACTCCGGCCACGAGGAGGTCCGCGACGCCTCGGTGCTGAACAAGGAGGGGCTGGCCCGCTGGATCCGCTACGCCCACGCCCCGGTCATCGTCGGCGACGGCCAGATGGACACCGACGTGGTGGTGGTCCGCGACGTCACCCGCGAACGCCAGACCGACGAGCTCAAGGCCGACTTCGTGGCCAGCGTCTCCCACGAGCTGCGGACCCCGCTCACCCCCATCAAGGGCTTCCTGATGACGCTGCTGCGCGAGGACCGCGACTTCGCCCAGGACCGGCGGCGCGAGTACTACAAGCTGATGCTGATGCAGTCCCAGCGCCTGGAACGCCTGATCGAGGACCTGCTCGAGGTGACCCGCCTCGAGGCCGGGGCGGGGCTGGTCGACGCGACCGCGATCGACGCCGTCGACCTGGTCCGCCAGGTGGTGGACCGCTTCACCAGCGAGGACCCGGACCGCACGGTGCACGTGGTCGCCCCCGACCACGCCGTCTACTGCCGCGGCGACTGGATGCGGGTCGACCAGGTGCTCGGCAACCTGCTCTCCAACGCCCTGCGCTACGCCCCGCCCCACGAGCCGGTCGAGGTCCGCCTCGTCCCCCAGGGCCGCGAGGTGGTGTTCGAGGTCCGCGACTGGGGGCCCGGCATCCCGATCGACGAGCAGTCGCGCATCTTCGAGCGCTTCCACCGGGTCGGCCACTACATGACCAGGGAGCCGGGCGGCGCCGGCCTCGGCCTGTACCTGGCCAAGCGCCTGGTCGAGGCCATGGGCGGCCGCATCTGGGTGTCCAGCCGCCTCGGCCACGGCTCGGTCTTCTCCTTCGCCCTCCCGGCCGAGCCCAGCCTCAACGCGGTCGCCACCCGCGACCGCCACACCGGCTGAACGGCCGGTCGGTATCCTCTTGGCGCTGCGTGTCGCCCACCGGAGGGCGGCCCATGGTCGCGAGGAGGCGTGCTTGCAGCGACGGGTGATCATCATGGGGGCCGCCGGCCGCGACTTCCACAACTTCAACAGCGCCTTCCGCGGCGACCCGGCCACCGAGGTGGTGGCGTTCACCGCCACCCAGATCCCCTACATCGACGACCGGACCTACCCGGCCGCCCTGGCCGGCCCCGCCTACCCGGAGGGGATCCCGATCTTCCCCGAGGAGCGGCTGGAGGACCTGATCGCCGCCAGGGACGTCCACGAGGTGGTGTTCAGCTATTCCGACGTCCGCCACGTCGACGTGATGCACGTCGCCTCCAGGGTATTGGCGGCCGGGGCCGACTTCCGGCTGCTCGGGCCGCGCCAGACCGAGCTGGTGGCGGCGGTGCCGGTGGTGGCCGTGTGCGCCGTCCGCACCGGGGCGGGCAAGTCCCAGACGACCAGGAGGGTGGCCGAGATCCTGCGCGCCGCAGGCCGCAAGGTGGTGGCCGTGCGCCACCCGATGCCCTACGGCGACCTGGCCAGCCAGGCCGTGCAGCGGTTCACGACCGTCGACGACCTGGTCGCGGCCCGGGCCACCATCGAGGAGCGGGAGGAGTACGAGCCCCACCTGGCCGCCGGCACCGTCGTGTACGCCGGAGTCGACTACCACGCCATCCTGGAACGGGCCCAGGCCGAGGCCGACGTGCTGCTGTGGGACGGCGGCAACAACGACCTGCCGTTCTACCGGCCCGACCTGCACATCGTGGTCGCCGACCCGCTGCGGGCCGGGCACGAGTCCAGCTACCACCCCGGCGAGGCCAACGCCCGAGCCGCCGACGTGCTGGTCATCAACAAGGTCGACGAGGCCACCGCCGAGCAGGTGGCCGCCCTCGAGGAGCAGCTCAAGCAGCTCAACACCGGCGCGGTCGTGGTCAAGGCGGCCAGCCCGGTCCGGGTCGAGGACCCCGAGCTGGTCACCGGCAAGCGGGTCCTGGTGGTCGAGGACGGCCCGACCCTGACCCACGGCGAGATGAGCTACGGCGCCGGGGTGGTCGCCGCCCGCCGCCTCGGCGCCGCCGAGATCGTCGACCCCCGCCCGTACCTGGTCGGCTCCCTGGCCGAGGTGTACGAGCGCTACCCCCACATCGGCGCCCTGGTCCCGGCCATGGGTTACTCCGACGCCCAGATCCGCGAGCTGGAGACCGTCATCAACCAGGCCCCGGTGGACGCGGTGGTCATCGGCACCCCGATCGACCTGCGCGGCATCGCCACCATCACCCACCCAGCGACCCGGGTCCGCTACGACCTGGTCGAGCAGGGCCAGCCCGACCTGGCCGCCGTCCTCGACCCCATCATCAACCCCAAGGAGCCCGCTCGATGACCACCGACGCCCAGACCAGCGACTACCGCAGCTTCCTCGAGGCCCAGCCCGTGACCACCCTGCGCGACTGGGCCCTCGAGGTTGCCAAGGACAAGCACGACGTCGGCTTCTACTGGGAGGTGGCCAAGCATCTGCCCGACACCCAGGAGGCCAACCTCGACTGGGCCACCTACGACCCGATCGACGCCATCCGGGAGATCGGCCACCTGGTCAGGCACTTCCGCGAGGAGGCGGCCGATCCCGAGGTCGCCGACATGCTCCGCATCCGCTACGTCGACTACCTGGTCGAGCACGCCGACGACCGGAGGTTCGACCGACGGACTGGCTCTGGTCACCCGACGACTGGCTGAGCCGCCTCCTCCTGCAGCGGGGGCTGGCCGCCGTCTACCTGGTCGCGTTCCTGGTGACGGCCAACCAGTTCCGCCCGCTGCTGGGGGAGCGGGGCCTCCAGCCGGCACCCCGGTTCCTGGCCGCCGTGCCGTTCCGCCGGGCGCCGAGCCTGTTCCATCTCCACTACTCGGACCGGTTCCTGACCGTGGTCGCCGGGGCCGGGGCCGGGCTGGCCGCGGCCGCCCTGGCCGGCCTCCCCGACGCCGGGCCGGCCTGGGTGCCGGTGGCCGTCTGGCTGGCCCTGTGGGTGCTGTACCTGTCGGTCGTCAACGTCGGCCAGACGTTCTACGGCTTCGGCTGGGAGACGCTGCTGCTCGAGGCCGGGTTCCTGGCCATCTTCCTCGGCCCGGCCGCCACCGCCCCGCCCACCCTGGTGCTGTGGCTGTACCGCTGGCTGCTGTTCCGGGTCGAGTTCGGAGCCGGGCTGATCAAGCTCCGCGGCGACCGCTGCTGGCGTGACCTCAGCTGCCTCGACTACCACCACGAGACCCAGCCCCTCCCGGGCCCGCTCAGCTGGTACTTCCACCACCTGCCAGCACGCCTCCACAAGGCCGAGGTGCTGGCCAACCACGCCACCCAGCTGGTGGTGCCGTTCGGCCTGTTCGGTCCCCAGCCGGTGGCCACCGTTGCCGCCATCGTCATCATCGTCACCCAGACGTGGCTGCTGGTCAGCGGCAACTTCTCCTGGCTCAACCTGATCACCGTGGTGCTGGCCACCGCCGCCCTCGACGGCCACTTCCTCGGCGCCGTCCTGCCCGTCGACCCGCCGGCCACCCTGGCCGTCCCGGCCGGCTGGCAGCAGGCCGCCGTCGTCGCCCTGACCGTGGCGGTCGCCGCCCTCAGCGTCCGGCCGGCCCGCAACCTGCTCGGCCGGCGCCAGCTGATGAACGCCAGCTTCGACCCCCTGCGCCTGGTCAACACCTACGGCGCCTTCGGCGCCATCACCCGGGTCCGCCGCGAGGTCGTCCTCGAGGGCACCGACGACCCCACCCCCGGTCCGTCCACCATCTGGCGCGAGTACCAGTTCAAGGCCAAGCCCGGCGACCCCAACCGCCGCCCCCGCCAGGTCGCCCCCTACCACCTGCGCCTCGACTGGCTGGCCTGGTTCGCGGCCATGTCGCCACCCTCGGCCCACCCCTGGATGGTCGAGCTGGTCACCAGACTCCTCCAGAACGACCCGGCCACCCTCAGGCTGCTCGGCCCCAACCCGTTCCCGAACGACCCGCCCGCCCTTGTCCGAGCCCGCCTCTACCGCTACCGCTTCACCACCCCGGCCGAACGCCGTTCCACCGGCGCCTGGTGGTCCCGCCACCTGGTGGGCGAGTACCTCCCACCCCTGCACCTGGACCCGGTCAGCGGGAGGCGAGCTCGTCGGCCAGGGCGCCCAGGAACAGGCCGACGTCGGTGACCACGCCGGTGGCCTGGGCTGAGCCGCGGTCGGCGAGCTTGGTCACGGTCGCGGGGTTGATGTCGACGCAGACCAGTGGGACCGAGGCCGGCAGGAGGTTGCCGGTGGCGATCGAGTGGAGCATGGAGGCGACCATCAGGGCGTAGCCGATCCCGGGGAGCAGGGAGCGCATCTGGCGCTGGGCCTCGACCACGTCGGTGACGGTGTCGGGCAGGGGGCCGTCGTCGCGGACCGAGCCGCCGAGGACAAAGTCGACGCCGTGCTGGACGCAGGCGTGCATGATCCCGGAGGTGAGCACGCCCTGCTCGACCGCCTTGGCGATCGAGCCGTAGCGGCGGATGGTGTTGAGGGCCCGGATGTGGTGCTCGTGGCCGTGCTCGACCCCGATCCCCTCGGCCAGGTTGACCCCGAGCGAGGTGCCGTACAGGGCGCCCTCGATGTCGTGGGTGGCCAGGGCGTTGCCGGCGAACAGCACGTCCATGTAGCCGGCCTCGATCATCCGGACCACCGAGGGCCCGGCGCCGGTGTGGACCACCGCCGGGCCGCCGACCCAGAGGATCTTCTCGCCCCGCTCCTTGGTCGCCCGCATCGCCCCGGCGACCCGGCGCACGATCAGCCCCTGGGGCTTCTCGCTCGACACCTGCGAGGACATGAACTCGAAGACCTCGCCGGTGCGGCCCCGGTCCAGCGGCTGGACTCGGATGCCCTGGCTGCCCACCACCACCTGCTCGCCCTTGACCACGTCCGACATGGGCACGGTCCGGGCCCGGCGCTCGCGGACCACGATCGCGCAGTCCATCTCCGGGTTGTCGACCCGGACCCAGGTGCCGCCGACCCGCACCTCGGTCTCGAGGTTGGTCGAGGAGTAGAAGCCGTCGGGCAGGACCCCGTCCATCTCGGCCGGGTGAAGGGTCGCGTCGCCGGTCTCCAGGCGCTGCATGCCAAGGCCCATGAGCGACTGGACCAGCTCCTCCAGGCGCTCGGGGTCGTCGGTGCAGATCTGGAGGCGGGCGTACGACGGGTCGACCGGGGTCCGGCCGACGTCGAACTGCTCGATCTCGTAGCTCCCGTGCGCCTCCAGGACCTGGTCCAGGATGCGGGTGAACAGCATGGAGTCGATGATGTGACCGCGGATCTCCAGGGTATCCTTGTGGGGCAGCGGGGTGGAGGCCATGGCTCCTCGGTGCGGGTCG
>Ga0126308_10000392_pt1 | contig 14111 bp, 15 predicted proteins | sample Plot55_FD_92533 | JGI IMG/M metagenome (GOLD analysis project Ga0126308, IMG submission 92533) | Serpentine soil microbial communities from UC McLaughlin Reserve, CA, USA - Plot55 | ecosystem: Environmental > Terrestrial > Soil > Grasslands | place: USA: UC McLaughlin Reserve, Lake County... | reverse complement strand
TTATGCCGACCAGGCGCGGCAGGCGCTGTGTGCCGCCGTTGCCGGGCAGGAGGCCTAGAGTGGCCTCCGGCAAGCCCAGGTAGTACTCGCCCTCCGCGCCGAAGCGGAGGTCGCACGCGAGGGCCATCTCCAGTCCCCCGCCGAGGGCGGTCGCCCCTATCTGGGCGATAAAGATCTTCGGCGTCTCGGCGATCCGGCCGAGGTTCTCGTGGGCCGTCCGGATCATGTCCATGTTCTTCTCTGTCGTGTTCGCGTTGAACGCCTTGATGTCCGCCCCAGCCGAGAAGAACCGGTCGAGCGCGCTGCGAAAGATAACCGCCCGCGCTCCTTCGTCACCGGCCGCCGCGTCCACGCTCTCCCCCAGCTCCTTCATAAAGGAGTAGTCGTAGCTGTTTGCGGGGGGATTGTTCAGGGTGATGTACCCTACGCTGCCTTCTCTGCTGTACTCTACCGCCATGTATCCTCCCTCTGCTCCCGCTCCGCCCTAGTCCAATCCTCCGACGACGATGGATTTCTGCTCCAGGTAGTGCTCGATGGCCTCCTTGCCGTGCTCCCGGCCTATGCCGGACTCCTTCACGCCGCCGAAGGGAAGCTCGTCGTAGCCGAAGTGGAGCTGGTTCACCCACGTCATGCCGGCCTCTATCTCCTGGGAGGCGCGGTTAATCCACTTCACATTGTACGTGTACACCGAGGACCCGAGCCCGTACGGCGAGTCGTTGGCTAGCCTTATCGCCTCGTCTACGTCGTTCACCTTCCACACCGGCAGCAGCGGCCCGAAGGTCTCCTCTCGCGCCACGCGGCTGTCGTGCGGGGCGTTCTCGATGATGGTCGGCTCGAAGAAGAAGCCCTTGCCGTTACCGGTGCCCCCGCCGGCGGCGACCTTCGCACCCCCGTCTACCGCGTCCTGTAGCTGGTCGGCGAGCTCGTCGCGGTGGCGGGCGGCGTTGAGGGGGCCCATCCTTATCTTCGGCTTCTCTGCCTTCTCAAGGCCGTTGCCTAGCTCGTAGCGGGCGACCCTCTTGGTGAGGCTTTCCATGAACTCGTCGTAGACCTCGTCGAATACGTAGACCCGCTTGGCCGCGAGGCAGGCCTGACCCGCGTTGAAGAACCGTCCGATGTTGATGCCACGCACGGCGGCGTCGACGTCCGCGTCGGGGAAGACGATCACGGGGTCCGAGCCACCCAGCTCCGCCGAGACGCACTTGAACTTGGGCGCCGCGATCTCCATGATCCTACGTCCGGTCTTCGTGCTGCCCGTGAGGGCGACCCGTCGCACGTCCGGGTGGACGGCGAGCGCCTCCCCGACCTCCTTGCCCGGCCCGGTAACGACGTTCACCACGCCGGGCGGAAGTTCCGCCTCCTGCAGCAGCTCGGCGACGCGCAGCGTGGCGAGCGGAGTGGTGTTCGCCGGCTTGACCACGATGGTGTTGCCCGCAGCGAGGGCCGGGGCAAGCTTCGTCCCCATAAGCGTGAGGGGGAAGTTGTACGGTACGATAGCCGCGCACACGCCTATCGGCTTCTTGATGACCATGCCGTAGGCCTTCCCGAGCGCCGAGGGCAGATTCGCGTACACGCCCTCGATCTTGCTGGCGAGATCGGCGTAGTAGTTCATGCCGTGCAGGAAGTGGTGAAGCTCCCCCATCGCCTCGGAGAACGGCTTGCCCTGCTCCCGGGTGAGGAGTTGCGCTATCTCCTTAGAGTTCTCTTGGATCTTCGCGATCCCGGCGCGCATCAGTGCTGCCCTGTCGTCAGGGTCCTTCCTGGACCATTCCTTGAACGCGTCTTTCGCCGCCGCGACCGCCGCGGCAACGTCCTCTGACCCGGCCTTGGGGACGGTCTCGAACTCTTCCTCCGTCGCCGGGTTTACGACGGGTATCTCCTCGCCGGACTTGGCGGAAGTCTGCTCTCCGTTGATCAGAATCTGCGCCATTATTGCGCGCCTCCTTTTCCGTCGTTCGCCATCTGCCCTACCTTAGCCATGTACTTAAGCCTGAGCGACTGGTACTCGCGGGCGGCCATCTCGACCCACTCCGAGGAGCTGCCTTCAAGGGACTTCTTGACCTTCGCCGGCACCCCGGCAGCCAGGACCTCGGACGGGATCTCGCCCCCCTCCTTCACCACGCTCCCCGCGGCCAGCATCGCCCTACGGCCGACCCGCGCCCGGTTGAGCACGATGCTCCCCATCCCGATCAGGGCTCCGTACTCGATCTCGCACCCCTCCAAGAGCGAGAGGTGCCCGACGGTGACGTTGGACCCGATGGTCGTCGGCAGGTCCTCGTTGGTATGTATCACCGAGTTGTCTTGGACACTGGTGCCGGCTCCCACGACTATCCTGTTGAAGTCACCCCTCAATACCGCCCCGAACCAGACGCTCGCCCCCTCCTCGACGACCACGTCCCCGATGAGAACCGCGGTCGGCGCGATAAAGGCGTCGGGAGCCACCTGCGGCTCCTTGTCCTCGAAAGAGAGAAGATGAGCCACGCGCTACCTCCCCGTGAACGACGGGCGGCGCCGCTCGCGGGCGGCCCGCACGCCTTCCTTGTGGTCATCGGTTCCGACCAGCAGACTCTGCGCCAGGCTCTCCGCGAAGAGGCCGCTCTCGAGGTCCACGCTGGCCGAGAGATGCAGCAGTCGCTTCGTGAGCCCGTAGGCCTGCGGCGCTCGCATGAAGATGTGCCGGAGTCGCTGCCTCGCCTCGTCCAGCAGCTTATCGTGCGGGGCCACGCGGGTGACGAGCCCGTGCCGGTAGGCCTCGGAGGCGTCCAGGGCCTCGCCACCGAGCAGGATGTCTCGCGCCCGCGCAAGCCCTACTAGCTTGACGAGGCGCACGCACCCGCCATGGCTCGGGATAAAGCCGATCATGCCTTCCCTGAACAGGAAGCGGGCGTTCTCTGAGGCGATCCGCAGGTCGCAAGAGAGGGCGAGCTGGGTCCCGGCCCCGGTCGCCGGGCCGTTGATCGCTGCGACTACGGGCTTCTCCAGCCGCTCGATGGAGGAGATTAGCAGGGTCAGTTCGTGGCTCTGCGCCCGGAACTCGGCCGGATCCCAGTCCCTCTCGAAGCGCGAGAGGTCGCCACCGGCGGAGAACGCTTCGCCGCTGCCGGTCAGGATGACGCCGCGCACCTCACGGTCGCTCGCGGCGTCCGTGAAGAGTTGCAGCAGCTCGCTCTGAAGGGCTTCGTCGAGGGCGTTGCGCTTCTCCGGACGGTTCAGCTCTACGAGGAGCGTGCCGTCTTCGAGGGTGGTTCGTAACCCCGAACTTCCGGTCATCTTTTGATCGCTTCGAACGGGCTGTGGCAGCTCCGGCAGATGTACTGGTACACCATTAGGTGCGGCCCGTACTCGGAGACCTTCTCGACGTCATCCGAGTCACACCAGGGGCAGATCAAGCGTCGCTCTTCTGCGCCGATCTCTCCAGGCGCCTCTGCAGTTGGTTCCATTCTCTCCATGGCAGCTCTCCGTACTCCCATCGTCCTTCGCTCTCGTTCCTTTCGACCGGGACCTCTATGCCGCATTCTTGGAGCAACGGCACGACGCGGTCCAGGTACCTCTGACGCATCTCCTCATTGCTCATGCTCGTCAGGCTCTCGGCCTTGAGCGCCTCTATGCCGGGCTCGCCCTCCGGGCCGAACCAGCAGAGCATCTCGGGGAAGAGCTCGTCCACGCGCTCCTGCAATAGCCTGCGGCCGCGCTCCTCGTAGGCGATCTGTCTCACGAGCCCTTCGGCATAGGCCGACGTGAGCCTCTCCTCGTCCAGGATGCGGTGGGCTCTCCTGGCGAGCGCCTTGTAGCGGGAGTGCTCCACGGCCTCGAGCACGACGTTCACGGCGGGACCTATTAGGGCGAGCGCCGCGACGACGTTCGACCAGCTGGGCAGCGGGTCGTCGAGGAAGCTCACCGAGTAGCGGCGCGCCCGGTCGATCTCACCCTGGAGGCCCGTGGGCGGGTTCGGCCACGGGAGCTCCTCGAGCAGCGGGTAGATCGCCCGCGATTGCCCGAGCTTGTCCTGCGTTATGGCCGCGCAGGCGGCGGTGGATTCGAGCAGGGGCCCGGCATCGGCCCACTCGGAGACGCGGCGACCCAGGAAGTACACATTGTCTCCTATGACCGCGATCAGGTTGACCAGCGCCGCCAGAGCGTCGTCGTTCTCTACGATGAACTCGCTCTGCGCCCCGCGTCCGGGCGCCACCGCTTCGGTGCCTTCGGGCCGCTCGCTCACACCTGCACCTCCGCCTCGCCCTCTTCGGTCTCCTTCTCGGCCCAGTAGGCTTTACTCACCGGCACGAGCGACATTTCGAGCCAGTCCTTCCCATAACGCTCCAGGGCGAGCTTCGCCGCCTCCCCGTCGCCCGCGGCCTCGATATCGCCCCTGTGCTCCAGGGGCTCGTCGTACTCGGTGCGCGCGAAGGCCATGTATCTCTCCACCACTCCTCCCTACTCCGGCCTGATAACCTGGACGACGGCCTTGCTCGGCACGACGAACATCTCGCGCCAGCGCCACTCGTCGTACATGAGGTGGGCGTAGACGGCGGCGTCTCTCGGCTCCGAGGCCCGGACGTTGCCGTTGTGCCTCAGCGGAGCCTCCCCCACGCGGGCCGTGAAGACCTCGTAGTTCTCGACCGGCCGCATCAGACGACCCCCACATCCTTGAGCTGCTTCCTGCCGAGAGGGGTGATGTCCTTCCTCGACCAGGTCTCCCAGACGACCTCGATGTCTGCCTCGTCTATGCCGTCTATCTCGAGGAGCCGCTCGCGGACGTCGTCCTGGATCATGTCCATCGCCGGACACCCCACGCAGGTGTAGGTCAGCTTGATCTTCGCCCTCGAACCCTCGACCTCGACGCCCCGGATGAGGCCGAGATCCACCAGGCTGATCGGGTACTCCGGATCGAGCACCTCCCTAAGCGCGTCCCGCGTCTCCTCCGCGGTTACCATGTTTACACCGCCTCCTCGCCGTAGAGCTCCTTGTAGCCGCGCTGCAGATGCTCGACGTACTCCTCGTTCTTGGGACCGCGCTCCTTCCAGCGCTTGAGCACGTCGTCCCAGGAGATCTGACCCTCCTCGAAGAGCCACCGCTTCTCCTCCGCGTCGAACTGCGCCGGGAAGGGGAAGTCCACGACGTACCTTTCCTCTCCCTCGTCGTAGTGGGCCGGCACGTCGAGCCCCAGAGACTCGCACAGAGGCACCGTATGGGACATCCAGGTCTGCCTGAGCTGGTCGTTGGTCGAACCCTTGTAGCCGTACTCGATCTGCTCGTTGTGCCGCTTCTGTCCGTCAGGCAACCCGAACCACTCGAGCGTCAGCGGGAACATCCAGTCCACAGCCCGCTGCAGCTCTTCTTTTTTCTCCGGGTCCTTGGAGAACGCCCGCATCCACTTCTCCCCGTGCCTGAGATGGAAGTTCTCCTCCCGGTCCACCTTCACGAGCGCCCTCTTCCAAGGCCCATAGGAGCAGTTGTGGTGGATGTCGCTCAACAGAACGAACCCGGCCCGGTCGTAGAACCCGTTGGCGACGATGAGCTCCGTGAAGCTCTCGAGCGGCACGTCGAAGGCATAAGGGTACTTGAACTGCCGCGGCTTGCGCTCGTAGACGAGCTCTTCGGTGTCCACCCCGAGATCCCTCAGCATCCTGTAAGCGATGTGCGCGTGCCCGAGCTCGTCCTGCACGATCCCCATAACCGTGATGTAGTTGTTGACGCTGGGGAGCGTCGAGAAGTCCTTCGTCGCGTTCATGTAAGCCGGCGCGCTTATCAGCTCGGTGTCGGCCGAGACGATGAGGGTCCGCTTCAAACCCTCGATGTACCTCTCCGTCGCCTGAGAGGAGTCCTCGATCAAACGCCCGCTCTTGATCCGATCTAACAGTATCTCCTCCGTTACCGCCGTCACGCCCATGTACCCTCTCTTTCTCGACTCCCACAGCGTGAAACTAGTGTAACTGACCGGACAGTCAAACTCAAGGTGTGTTGGCCTCTCTATCCTTTCCCGCCGGGGCGTTTTCGAATTCCTGTTCTCCCAGGGCGTAGACTTCGAGGGCGTTCTTGTAGAGGATCTTCCGTGTCGTTTCGCGCTCGAGGCCGAGATCCAGGATGGCCTGAGCGTTGGCTCTGGGGCCAGGGACGCCGGGCCAGTCGGTGCCGAAGATCATCTTCTGCGCCAGCCGCTCGAAGTCGAAGTTCTTGTAGTAGTCGGGGAGCTTCTTGGGGGGGAGGCCGGAGACCTCGATCCAGACGTTGGGGCGCATAAGGGTGATAAAGGCCGCGGCGTCGTACCACCAGCCGCGCCCGCCGTGGGCGAGGACTATGGTGAGGTCCGGGAAGTCGCGGGCGACGTCCTCGATGAGGGCGGGGTCGGCGTAGCGGTTCGTCGAGCCGGGGAAGACGCTCGTGCCGCAGTGAAAGACTAGGGGGAAGCTCTCTCTTTCGCAGAAGGCGTACGCCGGATAGAGCATCCGGTCGTTGGGGGCGAAGGAGCCGTGGACGGGGTGGAGCTTCAGCCCGACGGCGCCCAGAGAGATCTGGCGCTCCAGCTCCTCGACGAGCGGGTAGTGCAGGTGCGGGTTGAGGTTCGCCATAAGGCGGAAGCGGCTAGGGTTGTGGGAGAGGAGCGAGACCAGGTCCTCTACGGGTTGGATGCCGGTGGACTTGGGGCTGTACTCGCAGAACAGTATGGCGACATCCACGCCCTCGCGTCCCATGTACTCGTCGAAGCGCACCGGAACGAGCGTTCCTTCTTCGTCGTAGAGGCCGAGCAGGGAGGGCGAACCGTATTGGGCCGCCCAGTTCCGCCACGATTCCTTCAAGGTGGGAAGGCGGGCGGCGTGGACGTGGGCGTCTACGAGCGGGATGTCTGCGATCAAGCTTAGACCGTCCTCTCGACGACCATCGCGATCCCCTGCTCCGCTCCGGTGCGGATGGTGACGAGTTCCACCTCCGGGCGTCTCACCTACACCAGCTCGTCCTCTTGCTGGGGCATCTGGACCTCGGGTTCCGGCCTGCGCAGCTTGAAGCGTTGGATCTTGCCCGTTACCGTCTTGGGAAGCTCTTCGACGAACTCGACCAGGTGCGGGTACTGATAGCGCTTGAGGCGCTCCTTGCACCAGTTCTGGAGTTCCGTGACCAGCTCTTCGGATGGCTCGTGGCCCTCGCGCAGGACAATGTGCGCCCTCACCCGCGTCAGCCCGCCCACCGGGACGCCGACAGCGGCGGCCTCTATGACGGCGGGGTGGTCTCCGAGGGTGCTCTCGACCTCGACCGGGGAGACCCAGAGGCCGCTGACCTTGATCATGTCATCAGACCGGCCCTCGTACCAATAGAACCCGTCCTCGTCTACCCGGTACCAATCTCCGGCGAAGAGCCACTCGCCCTGCATGGTCGTCTTCGTCTTCTCGTGGTTACGCCAGTAGTACGCCGCGGCGGAATCCCCCTTGACCGAGAGGTATCCTGCCTCGCCGGGCTCCACGGGGTATCCATCCTCGTTCAGGATCTTGGCCTCGTAGCCAGGCACAGGCTTGCCGCTGGAGCCGGGCTTGATCTCCTCCAGCGTGTTGGAGACGAAGATGTGCAACATCTCCGTGCTCCCGATACCGTCGAGGATGACCGAACCGAACGTCTCCTTCCAGCGGCGCCAGATGCCCGCGGGCAGCGCCTCCGCCGCAGAGACGCACAGGCGGATGGAGGAGAGGTCGTAGTCCCCGGCGCCCTCGTGGTTGAGCATCGCGTTGTAGAGCGTTGGCACCGAGAAGAAGAGCGTCGGCCTGAACCTCTGGGCGGTTCCCAGGATGGCCTCAGGCGTGGGCTTGCCCGGGAAGAGCACCGTGGAGGCCCCGGCCCAGTACGGGAAGGAGATACCGTTGCCGAGCCCGTAGGCATGGAAGAGCTTGGAGGCCGAGAAGCACACGTCCTCTTCGGAGACCTCCAGCACGTGCCGGGCGTAGGTCTCGCAGGTGTAGGTTATGTCGTGGTGCAGATGGACCGCGCCCTTGGGCTTGCCGGTAGAGCCCGAGCTGTAGAGCCAGAATGCCGGATCATCCTTGTGCGTCGCGACCGGCTCGAGTTCGTCTTCCCCAGCTTCCAGCAGGTCTTCCAGGACGTGCGCCCCCTCTGCCCGGCCGTTGGTGACGATGACCTCTACCGGCTCCTCGGCGTAGCCTTCGAGGGCCTTCCAGATCGTCTCGTGGTGCATCTGGTCGCAGACCACGGCGCGGGCGCGGCTGTTCTCCACGAAGAAGCGGTACTCCGCGGGCTGGAGCAGGGTGTTGACCGGGATCGGGATGGCCCCAATGCGCATCGCGGCGAAGAACGCTGTGGGGAAAGACGGGGTGTCGTTCAGCATCAGCAGAACCCTGTCCTCACGGTCCACGCCGATCTCTTGCAGGGCGTGGCCGAACCTGTTGATGCGGCGGGCGAGTTCCCCGTAGGTGACCTGCTCGTCGCCGCAGTAGATGGCGACCTTCTCCGCGTGGCCGGCCTCCAGGTTCCGGTCGAGGAGGATGCTAGCGTTGTACCATTGCGGTATATCGATCATGAAGACTCACCTCTGGGACACCGACTCGGAGCCGCCGAGCTCCTGAGTGGCCTTTCTCTCCTCCGTTGCCACCGATCTCTTTACGACGACCGACTTCGTCTCCGTGTAGTACTCAAGCGCCTCGATCCCGTGCTCCTTGCCGTGGCCGCTCTGCTTCCAGCCGCCGAAGGGCAACTCGTCGTAGACGAGCTGGGGGGAGTTGATCCAGGTGTACCCCGCCTCCATCCTGTGGGCGGCGTCCGAGGCCCGGTTGAGGTCGCTGGTCCATATCGAGGATCCAAGCCCGTAGATCGAGCCGTTGGCCAGGGCGAGCGCCTCCTCCATATCCCCGACTCGCCAGATCGGCAGCGCCGGCCCGAAGACCTCCTCGGTAGCGACGCGCGAGTCGCGCGCAGGCTCGAGCAGCAGCGTAGGCTCGTAGAAGTTCCCTTTCTCATAGCCTTCGCCCTCGGGCCTCTTCGCCCCGTTCAGCACCTCGGCCCCGGAGTCCACGGCGTCCGCGACCTGCTCCTCGAGGAGATCCCTCTGGCGCGGTGAGTGGAGCGGCCCGAGCATCACCCCTTCGGCGGTACCGGGTCCGACCCTGAGCCGGCGCGCCTTCGTCACGAGCCTGTCGATGAACTCGTCAGCCACGCCGTCGAAGACGTAGAGGCGCTTTATGGCCAGACATGCCTGCCCGCAGTTGAAGAACCTACCCACGCTCGCGGCGCTCGCCGCCCTGTCCAGGTTCGCGTCGTCGCAGACGATCATGGGGTCGGAACCTCCGAGCTCCAGGGTGGTGCGCTTGAGGTCGCCCGCCGCTATGGCCATCAGCTTCTTGCCCGTTGGTGTGGAGCCCGTGAAGGCTATCTTGCGCACGAGCGGGTGCTCCGCGAGCGCCTGTCCAGCCCCCTCGCCCGTGCCGGTTATGCCGTTGAACACGCCTGCCGGAATGCCGGCCCCGTGCATGATCTCCGCGATCCGCAACGTCGTGAGCGGCGTGGTATCGGCGGGCTTCGCCACCACGACGTTGCCCGTGATCAAAGCCGGACCGAGCTTGTTGGCGAGCAGCGTAGTCGGGAAGTTCCAAGGCACGATCGCCCCTATGACGCCGAGCGGACGCCTGACTATCAGGCCGTAGGTATCATGGTCCAGGTCGGGCACGTAGCCGCCCCTTATGTTCTTGGCAAGCCCCGCGTAGTGTTCGAGGGTGTGCACGAAACGCCGGATCTCCAGGCGCGCCTCGCGCAGGGGCTTGCCCTGCTCGGAGGTCAGCAAGGGGGCCAGCTCCGCCCTGGAGGCGAGAACGGCTTGGGCCGCCTCGCCCAGCAGCTCTCCGCGTTTGGCCGCAGGCGTGCCACGCCAGGCGGGGAAGGCTTCGTAGGCGCTCCTGACCGCCTGATCGACCTCTTCGGTCCCGCTCGAGGGTACGGTGTCCACCTCCTCGCCGTTCGACGGATCGACGATGGTCATCCGGTCGAGCCGCGAGAACTCGGCGTAGCCGCCGTCGATGAACGATTCTGCCATCGAGATTCCTCCTACCCTTGGTAGCCTGCGCTGAGTGATTTGCTCGTCGGCTAACTCCGCGCCTTTGTACGACATACAGGCGGACCGCCGTAAACAATGGGCAGTTTGCCGGACCACCGGAGATCATCCAGGCCTTCCCTTAGGGCGGACCACCTCCGGTAGTTCCCACGGTAGTCTGGCCCCCTTTCCCGATCGCCTCTTTGCTCTTCTCTTTTGTGTTCCCATCACCCGTGGCCTCTAATCTAACCGATCAGTCAAACTTGTGCCAACCGGCCGATCGGTCCGTTCCTGTAAGATAGGTCTGCGTAGGCGGCAAGCTGTGCACCACGGAATCCATGTATCTTCGATCCCTCAGCGTCCAAAAGGAGTTATATCCATGACTGACGTAGACCCACAAGTACCGTCCAGCGAGTTCGTACGGGTTGCCGGCCTCGGCTTCGAGGAGATCGGCGGGAGCAAGGTTCGAGGCTGGATCGAGCTCGGCGAACATCACCACACGCCCTGGGGCGTGGTGCACGGCGGCGTCTATGCTACGGCGGTCGAGAGCGCGGCCAGCGTGGGGGCCTCGGCGGCGGTGGAAGAGAGAGGCCAGTTCGCCGTGGGGGTGAGCAACAGCACCGAGTTCTTGCGCCCGATGAAGGAGGGACGGGTCGACGTGGTCGCCGAACCGGTCATGCAAGGCCGGAGCCAGCAGCTCTGGCAGGTGATCATCACCCGCAGCGAGGACGGTAAAGAGATCGCCCGCGGCCAGCTCAGGCTCCAGAACGTCCCGCTGCCCTCCTGACAGGTTCTTAGCTTAAAGGGCGAGGAGCGCGTTCCCTGAGGGACGGCGCGGCGATGTACGCTTCGCCGTAGGCTTCCCTGAGCGAGTCGAGCGTCTGGAGGATGCTCTGGACCCCGATCTCCTCCGCCCATTCGAACGGACCCTTGGGGTAGTTCGCCCCGAGTTTCATCGCCTCGTCTATGTCTCCCGCGGTCGCCACACCCTCGGAGAAGGCCAGGAAAGCCTCGTTTACGATGCAGGAGATGACACGCAGGGCCACATGTTCTGCCTCCTCCTTCTCCCCCGTTTGCCTCTGCTCCTCGGCGCCGTAGTCGTAGAAACCCCGGCCGCTCTTCCTCCCGAGCAGCCCGGCCTCGACCATCGAGCGCTGGAGGTGCGAGGGACGGAACCTCGGCTGGTAGTAGTACCGCTCGAAGAGGGATTCGGAGACGGCGAGGTTTACGTCGTGCCCTATAAGGTCGGCGAGCTGCAAAGGCCCCATCCGAAAGCCCGCCCCGCGTATCGCCGCATCGACCTGCCCCGGCTCCCCACCGGCCTCGACGATCCTCAGGGCTTCGAGGTAGAAGGGCCTGGCGACCCGGTTCACGATAAAGCCCGGCGTGTCGGAGACCCGGATCGGCGCCTTGCCGAGGCGTTCGGCGACCTCCTCGGCCCGGCGCGCCACCGAGGGGTCCGTGGACGGTCCGCTGACGACCTCGACCAGGCGCATCGCCGGCACGGGATTGAAGAAGTGCATTCCCACCACGCGATCAGGCCGCTCCGTGGCAGCCGCGATGCCGGCTATAGAGAGCGAGGAGGTGTTCGTCGCCAGGACCGCCTCACTGCCGACCACGCTCTCCAGGTCGGCGAAGACCCTCTTCTTTACCTCCGCATCCTCGACCACGGCCTCTACGACCAGCGGCGCGTCGGCGCAGGCCTCGAGGGAGGTCGTCGCCGAGACGAGACCGAGCGCTTCCCGCCGCTCGTCTTCGGAGAGCCGCCCCTTCTCCACGCGGCGCTCCAGATCCCACTCCATCGTCTCCCGACCGCGAGCCAAGGCCTCTTCCCGCACATCGAGCATCACCGTCGACAGGCCCGCCAGGGCCGCGCTCTCCGCTATCCCCGCCCCCATGGTGCCCGCTCCCACCACAGCGATATCGACCATCCGGATCTCCTAACGTGCCTTCGTGCAAGCTCGCCAAACAGAACTGATTGTATGGACGGTCAGGATTGTAGACAATAACGCTCCGGATCGTGCGTTGGTGACCGATGAGGAGCGCATAGCGTGGATGGCAAATACTTCGAGCAGATCATGGTGACCGATGAGAGGGGCGTGACGACGGTGACGCTAAATCGTCCCGACTGCTACAACGCCCTGGGTAGCCGCATCGTCGAAGAGCTCCGTGAGGTGCTCGAGGAGATAGAGAGCTCCGGCCACATCAGGGTCATGATCCTGACCGGCGCGGGAGAGAGAGACGGCCGCCATCCGCGCGACCCTCTCATCTGAGGACTACAGGATCGGGCTCTCCGCCTTCGCGGAGAAACGTGCGCCGCAATTCCCGCCGTTGACCGCCCGCCGGGTCACCTGAAGCCTTACGAGGCACCAGGTTGACCATCTTAAGGCATTTGAGAGATGATCCGGCACGGCTCGACAGGGCCCGCCGGAGAACGCAGGCACGAAAGAACGGGGGAGTGCAGGCCCTCCCCCGTCGTTGATCCAAGAAAAGTTCCGCGCCCCCTTCAAGGGGGCGCGGAGTGCCTAGCTCTTGGTTGGTGCTACCTGCGCCGCAGGACGGCGTACGTCAGGACACCCGAGCCGAGAAGCAGCGCGGCCGCAGGCAGAAGGATGGCCGGCCCACCGCTGGGTGCGAGGTTTCCGCCCATGGTCGTGCCACCACCAGCAGCCGTAACGCCACCCATCGCGGTCTTGCCACCACCACCGCCACCCTGCATCATGGTGGTGTCCTGCGCCAACGCGACGGGCGCCAGAACCAACATAACCAGGAGAGCGGCCGTAGCCAGGAATATCGCCCTCTTCATCCAGTCCTCCTTCTTCTACTCCGTTTTCCAAACAGCCTGCGTTTCCCCCTCCATCCCGAGGAGGTACCCACAGTGTACAGAACCAAAACGTAAAAGTCTCTATTATTTTAACAATTTTTAATATATTTATCGCAAAAAGACCGGTAAAACCGGTGAGAGCCGGATCCCGCACAGCGGGGGAAGTGGGATTCGAACCCACGGGTGTCTTACCACCTCTGGTTTTCAAGACCAGTGCATTCGTCCGCTCTGCCATACCCCCCGACCCGCGCATTATACGACGCTTTTCTCTCGAGGTCATAGCCCTGGTCGACCCGGGAGGCCGAGCTGCTGCGCAAGCCGGTGCGGGTCGTAGTCGGAGGGGTCTACGACAGGGGGTTTGGGGAGTCCCGGGGGTGGCGGGTACTTCTGGCCGATGCCGCAGTCGAAGACGACGACCTCCTCGTGCGGGTCCACCTCGCCGCGCCCGCGCAGCTCGGGGACGGCGGCGAGGGCGGCGGCGGACTCCGGGCTCACGTACCCTGCGCCGAGGCGTCCCGCGAGCAGTTGCATCTCGGCGATGGAGTCTTCATCCACCGCGACGGCCGTGCCGCCCGAACCCCGCAGGGCTTCGAGGATGAGGAAGTCGCCCACGGCGGACGGGACCCGGATGCCGGCGGCGCGGGTGCGGGCGTCCTCGAAAGGCTCGGCGAAGCGTTCGCCGGCGTGGAAGGCCCGGACAATGGGGGCGCAGCCCTCCGCCTGAGCGGCGATCATGCGTGGACGCTCGGGGCCTATGAGGCCGAGCGCTTCGAGCTCTGCGAAAGCCTTCCACATCCCTACCAGGCCCGTTCCCCCGCCGGTCGGGTAGACGATCACGTCGGGGAGGTGCCAGTCGCGCTGCTCTGCCAGCTCTAGACCCATCGTCTTCTTGCCCTCGACGCGGTAGGGCTCTTTGAGCGTGCTGAGGTCGAAGGCGCCGAGTCTCTCGGCCAGAGTCGAGGCGACGTGGCCGCAGTCGCTGATCAAACCCTCCACCAGCACGAGGCGGGCTCCCATGGCGAGCGCCTCGTCGCGGCTGGCGGGAGGCGCATCGACCGGAACGACGACCGTGACCTCGGTCCCGGCGGCCGCGCCATAGGCCGCTAAAGCGCCCGCCGCGTTCCCAGCCGAGGGCGCTATGAAGGAGGTCGCGCCAAGCTCCACGTTGCGGGAGACAGCCGCCGACATACCGCGCGCCTTGAACGAGCCCGTCGGGTTCAGCCCTTCGGCCTTCGTGTGGAGGCGCGGCACCCCGAGGGCGCT